>WNGE01000211.1_pt1 | contig 74259 bp, 80 predicted proteins | sample 5400651 | NCBI WGS metagenome assembly WNGE01 (sample SAMN13153370, study PRJNA577476) | soil metagenome | isolation source: 60 cm soil or saprolite under grassland replicate 2 | place: USA:California | collected 2016-06-15 | reverse complement strand
GCATATCCACGATGTGCACCACCAACCGGCCGCCCTCAAACCGGCGAAGGGCCTTGGCCAGGGCGACCGCGCCGTCGTAGGTGTAGAAGTCGAAGATGCTCCCCCGCCACTGCCCGCCATCCAGCATGCCCGGGGTCTGATCCGGCCGCGGCTGCACACCGCTGGCGATCACCAGATAGTCGTAGGGCAGCCGGCGCCCGTCGGCCAGCAGCACCTCGTTGGCGTCCGGGACGACCCGATCCACCTCGCCGTAGACCAGGTCCACCCCGCCCGGGATGAACCGCTGCCGCGGCTTGACGACCTCGTCGGGTGAGTAGACACCGAACGGGACGAACAGAAACCCGGGCTGGTAGAAATGCCGGTCACTCTGATCGACCACCGCGATCTCCCAGTCGGCCTTGTCCAGACGGCGGCGCAGCTTGTTGACCACCATCGTGCCCGCCGTGCCGGCACCCAGAACCAGTAGCCGCCTCATGGTGGCCCACCTCCCGACGATCTCTTATACCCCCTACGGTATGCCGCCGCCTTAGCCGCCGTTAGGGCCCGAAGTCCCGGCCGGAGGGGCCGATCGGGACCGGCGGGACTGGCTCAGCGGAATGACAAGGCAACCGCAAGATCACACCCAGGCGCATCGACGGCCGGTCGGACGAGATCCGACCGGCGTTTCGCGAGGGCGCGGCCAGGCGAGGGACAGGCCAACCGAGGGACAGGCCAGGCGAGGAAGCTAGGCGAGGGACAGGAACAGCTTCTCCATCCGCTCCAGGTTCACGGTCTGGTCCTCACCGTCCTCGGCCGCGGTAATGCACTGCTGCAGCCCACTCGCGATGATTTTGAAACCTGCCCGGTCGAGCGCCCGGGACACCGCGGCGAGCTGCGTGACCACATCGGCACAGTCCCGGCCGTCCTCGAGCATGCCGATGACACCCCGGATCTGCCCCTCGGCACGGCGCAGCCGCTTGATCACATCACCGGTCGCGTTCTGGTCTACCTGCATCGCCGCATCCCTCCACCGTCTCGCGGGCAACTCTACCCCCGGGGGTATGACTCCCGGGCGCCCTCACAAGCCATTGCTCGTAACGTGCTCACAGGGTCGGTGCGCCTGTGCGTGTACGACCGGCGGCAATAAATTCGGGACTCAGTGGAAATCCGGACTCAGTGGAATTCCGGACTCAGTGGAATTCCGGACTCGATAGTGGGTGGATGTCCGGGATGGGCCGGTGGCCCCGACGTCTCTGGCGAGAGGCACCACCGAGGTGCCAGCGAGAGGAGTGACCGTGAAGTACATGATCATGATGTACGGCTCGCAGCAGGACTACGACATGCTGACCGGGAAGCCTACCGACAGCCCGACCTGGTCCCCGGAGGACATGGCGGCGCTGCACGCGTTCATGGAGTCGTGGAATGGCGATCTTGTGAAGTCGGGGGAGTTCATCGACGCCCGAGGCCTGAGCGCCCCCGTACACGCCAGGAGAATCCAGCTGCAGAACGGGGTTCCGGTCGTGACCGACGGGCCGTACCCGGAAACCCAGGAGGTCCTCGCCGGCTACACGATCGTCGAGTGCGACAGCTTCGACCGGGCGACCGAGATCACCGCCCGCCTGGCGAACACGCCCCACCCGGAGCATGCGACCCTGAGCCACGAGTGGTACGTGGACGTGCGGCCGATCCTCGAGGGCATCGGCGACTTGGAGGCGTAACCACCGCCGTGGCTGGTAACGACGTCGAGGGCCTGCTGCGCCGACTGGCGCCGCAGGTCCTCGGCGCCCTGGTACGGCGTTACGGGCATTTCGACACCGCCGAGGACGCAACGCAGGAGGCGCTCCTCGCGGCTGCCATGCAGTGGCCGATAGATGGCGTCCCGGATAATCCGCGAGGTTGGCTGATAACTGTCGCCTCGCGCAGGCTGACCGACCTGCTGCGCACCGAGCAGGCCCGTCAACGCCGCGAAGATACCGTCGCCCGGTGGATACTGCCCGACCAGTGGCTGGCGCCCGCCGCCGACAGTCCGGTGTCGGAGTCCGACGACACGCTGATCCTGCTGTTCATGTGCTGTCACCCCTCCTTGTCGTCGGCATCGCAGATTGCGCTTACCCTGCGGGCGGTCGGCGGCTTGACCACCGCGGAGGTCGCCCGCGCGTTTCTCGTGCCGGAGGCGACCATGACCCGTCGCATCAGCCGGGCCAAGCAGCGCATCAAGGACAGCGGTATTCCGTTCGGCATGCCCGCGCGCTCCGAGCGCACCGAGCGGCTCGGCGCGGTTCTCCACGTGCTCTACCTGATCTTCAACGAGGGCTACGCCAGTACGTCAGGGCCGAGCCTGCAGCGCGGTGAGCTGTCGGCCGAAGCGATCCGGCTGGCCCGCATGGTCCACCGCCTGCAGCCCGGCGACGGCGAGATGACGGGGCTGCTCGCGCTCATGTTGCTCACCGACGCTCGCCGGCCGGCGCGTACCGGGCCGGATGGCGGGTTGATCCCCATGGCCGAGCAGGATCGAAGCCTCTGGAACGCCGACTACATCGCTGAGGGCGTGGCGCTCATCACCGACGCGCTACCTCGGGGGACAGTCGGCCCGTACCAGCTCCAGGCGGCGATCGCCGCGATCCACGACGAAGCGCCAAGCGCCGAGGCAACCGACTGGCCACAGATCACGGCGCTGTATGAGCTGCTGATGCGGATCTCCGATAATCCCGTGGTGGCGCTGAACCACGCCGTCGCGGTAGCCATGGTCCGAGGCGCACGCGTGGGTCTGGACCTGCTCGGAAAGCTCGAGGCCGATGAGCGGATCGCCGGGGACCACCGGCTCCACGCGGTCCGCGCGCACCTGCTGGAGATGGCCGGCGATCGCGTGGCGGCGCGCGCCTCCTATCTGGCGGCGGCCCAGCGGACAACCAGCTTTCCGCAGCAGCGCTACCTCCACGCCCGAGCCGCCCGCCTGACAGACGACCAGTGAGCCCTTTGCCGCCGCCAGGAGCGCCGGGCGGTGGGTGCCGAGGTGCAGCTTGCCTGTCACGGCCGGGTCTGCCGTTCGCGGTGGGCGCGGACCTTGGCCCGCGTGCCGCACCGCTGCATCGAGCACCACTGCCGGTTGCCGGTGCGTGACTGGTCGACGTACAACAGGCTGCAGTCAGGCGCGGCACAGACCCGGACCCGGCCGGCCAACGGACCGGCGAACAGATCCACCGCATCCCGGGCGAGCATCGACAGCACCTGCGACGCCATGAGCGGCCGGCGCACCGTGGATCTGCCGAACTCCTCGAGCACCGGCACCGGCGGCGTACCCGCGGCCGTCCGGTTGATCACCTCGCGGTCCCGGTCGTCGGGTCGACTGCCGCTGATCGCTCGGCGGGCGGTGTTCCAGATTGCCCGCCGCAGCGCTCGCGCGTGACGGACGTCCAGCTCGACGGCCTCGATGTCGTCGAAGTCGACGATCACGCCGAGCCAACGGGAGACGTCCTCGGCCGAATGGAGCAGCTCGAACACGGCGTACGGCCCGTCCCCACCCGTGTGCGCCAGGTCGAGGGATGGACGTCCGGTGCGGAAGCGACGGGCCTCGTCCGGTCTGAGGCCTTGCAAGCGCGGCATGTAACCAGCTTAGATGGTTTCCATGAAGGTCTACCTCAACCCCGAATCGCTGGCCCGCAATCCGGCATTCACACAGGCCGTCGTCGTCGAGGCGCCGGCAAAAACCATCTACGTCGGTGGGCAGAACGCGGTAGCGGCCGACGGCACGGTTGTCGGCGAGACGCTGGCCGAGCAGGCCCGACAGGCGCTAGGCAACGTGGCGGCTGCGCTCGCCGCCGCGGGGGCGACACTGCACGACGTTGTCCGCTGGACCGTGGCGATCGTCGAAGGCCAGCCCCTCATGGAGGGTTTCGCCGCCTTCCGCGAGGCCTGGGGCGACGCCGCCGACCCGCCCACGATCAGCGTGCACGTTGTCTCAGGGCTGGCGAACCCGCGGTTTCTCGTCGAGATCGACGCCATCGCTGTCGTGTGACCGGTCGCCGGTCCCCGCCTGAGGATCTCAGCGACGACCGCATGCTACGTAGGCTTCGCGGCGTCCGGCACCTCCCCCGCCACTGGCCCGGGGCTTGTCGCCGGTGCATCCACGGCAGCCGATCGGGGCATGATCGGGGCCGGCCGCCCGCCACGGGTCGCGCGGTCGGTGACCTCATCGGTCGCCCTTTCGTACGTGATGATGCGGTGGCCCCGGTTCTTGGCGAAGTAGAGCGCCCGGGCCCACGTGTAGATGGTGCCGAACCGGTTGCCCCAGCCGATGAGGTAGGCGACGTGGATGAAACCCCACATGAGGTACGCGGGCAGGCCGGTGACCTTACGGCCGAACGCGTCCGCGACCGCGGCCTTGTGCCCGATCGTGGCCATGCTGCCCTTGTCGAAGAACTTGAACGGTTCGAGGTCGGTCTTCCCCGCCAGCCGGGCCTTGATGACCTTGCCGACGTAGGCGCCTTCCTGCATCGCCGGCTGCGCCACGCCCGGCAACCTGTTGAGCGCCGCCATGTCGCCGATGGCGAAGACCTCCGGGTGCCCGGGCAGCGTGCAGTCCGGGTTCACCGACACGCGGCCGGGCCGGTCGGTCTCCGCGCCGGTCTTGTCGGCCAGCATCTTCGCCAGCGGTGACGCCTGCACCCCGGCGGCCCAGATCCGCGTCCGGGCCGGGATCGTCTCGATCCCGTTGGGCCCCTTCACCGTGATCGAGTCGTGGTCCATGTCGATCGCGAAGGTGTTCAGCCGGACCTCCACCCCCATCTTCTCCAACTGCCGCTGGGTATAGCGCTGGAGCTTGGGGTCGAACGGCGGCAGTACCGCCGGCGCGCCCTCCAGCAGAAGGATCCTCGCTGCGGTGGTGTCGACCGAGCGGTAGTCGGGGGGCAGCACCTGGTGCGCCAGCTCGGCAACCTGCCCCACCAGCTCCACACCCGTCGGCCCGGCGCCGACGACCACGAACGTCAGCCACTCCGCCCGCTCCCGCGGGTCGGTGGTCCACTCGGCCATCTCGAACTTCGACAGGATCCCGTCACGCAGGTAGCGCGCGTCCTCTACGGTCTTCATCCCCGGCGCGAACTCGGCGAAGTGGTCGTTGCCGAAGTAGGAGTGGGTCGCCCCGGCCGCCACCACCAGCGTGTCGTAGGGCAGCTCGCGCGGCCGCCCGTCCGGCTCCCTGGCGTGCACCACCTTCCGCTCCAGGTCGAGGTCGTACACCTCGGCAAGCAGCACCCGGGCGTTGGTCTGCCTGCGGAGCACCCTGCGCAGCGCCGGCGCGATCAGCCCGGGCGGCAGAATCCCGGCCGCCACCTGGTACAGCAAGGGTTGGAACAGGTGATGGTTCGTGCGGTCCACGACCGTGACGTCCACGTTGGCGCCCGCCAGTGCCCGGGCCGTGTTCAACCCGCCGAACCCACCGCCGACCACCACGACCCGGTGCCGTTGGCTTGCCATGGCTCGCTCCTCCTTCATCAACTCGCGGCTCAGACTCGCGGCTCAGACTCGTGGCTCAGGTGACCGGCCGGCCGGGCAGGAGCTGCTTGCCGTACCTGGCGTCCCAGTCGTCCTGCACCCGCTGCAGCACCCGCATGGCCGGCAGCACCGACCAGCCGGGCACCGCCGGCTCGCGGCCCTCCTCCACCGCGGCGACGAACTCGGCCGCGATGAGCTCCGCGTTCTCCTGCTCGGTCGGAATCCGCCGCTCGCCCTCGGAGGTGGTGAGGGTCGATCTCCGCTCATCGATGCGATAGCTCTCGCCGCGGTCACTCACCGCGAGCGTGTCGTAGATGTACTCGCCCGCGTAGTACGACCCAGTGCAAACGACCGTCTGGTCGTCGTTGGTCTCCACGACCAGCACCACTTCCATGGGGATGCCTGTACGCGGCTCGATCGGGGGATAAAAGCCGTGGATGCTGCGGATGCGGTCGTCCGCAGTGGTCATGTCGCCCCCGGATATCGTCCACAGCCCGAAGTCGATCAGGTGAGTCGTGTGGTGCCACAGGATGTTGTCGGTCCAGCTTCGCTGCAGTCCGGTGGCCCCGACGTTTTGCAGGCGGTGGATGAAGAAGCGGCCGTGAGTGTGGGTGACCCTCTCCTCGCCCTCGTGAACCCGTCGGGTCAACGCTGTCCGTTCCGGGCGGAACCGCATGGGGTGCACGACCCCCACCGTCAGTCCGCGTTCTTTCGCGGTGTTGACGACGCGCTCGGCCCCCTCCAGGTTCATGGCGATGGGAATTTCGACCAGCGTGTGCTTGCCGTGCTCCAGCGAGGCGAGGGCCATGTCGGCATGTGTCTCGCTGGGTCCGGCGATGATGACGACGTCGACCTCGGGGTCGCTAAGCGCCTCGTCGAGGTTGGTCGTCCACTTCTTGTACCCGTAACGGGCGGCGAACTCCTCGGTGGACTCCGGGCGCCGCCCCGCCGCCGGCATCGCCGGTGTGGTCGCCGTGGTCGCCGTGGGCGCGCGGCCGACCACGGTGTGCAGCTGGCAGCTGGCCCGGCGCAGCCCTTCGGAGTGCCAGGCGCCCATCATCCCATGGCCGATCATGCAGACGTTCAACACGGGATCCTCCTCGGTTCCTGGTGCGGTCAGGTTGCTGCTGCGGTCAAGTTCCTGCTGCGGTCAGCCCTTGAATCGGCGCACCGGCACGCCCGCCACGTCGACGGGCACGGCGAAGATGCCACCCGACAGCGGCTTTTCCGCCAGCACGTCGGCCGGCACGTCGTGCCGCAGGGAGGTGACGAAGATGGTCTTCAGGTCCGAGCCGCCGAAGCACGGCATGGTCGGGTTGGAGCACGGCAGCGGAATACTGCGGTCGAGCCGCCCGTCAGGCGCCCACCGGTTCAGCACGCCGGCCGAGATCCCGGCGCTCCAGTAGAAGCCGTCCACGTCCGCGGCGGCGCCGTCCGGGCGGCCGATCTCCTCGGTGGGGCGGGCGACGACGCGGCGGTTGGCGATGTCGCCGTGGGCACAGTCGTAGTCGTAGGCCCAGATCACTTTGCCCTTGCTGTCGGAGTGGAACATGGTGCGGCCGTCGGGACTCCAGGCGAGCCCGTTGGACACGATCAGCCCGTCGACCATGCGGTGGAGGCTGCCGTCGGGGTCGAGCCGGTAGAGCACGCCGAGCGGCCGGGAAAGGCTCTCCTCGTCCATGGTGCCCGCCCAGAACCGGCCGTCCGGCGAGACCTTCCCGTCGTTAAACCGGGTGCCCCGCACGGAACGCAGCGGGCCGGCGAGAAACGACACCGCGCCGGTGTCGAAGTCGAGCAGATGAAATCCGTCGCGTAGAGCCACGACGGCACCACCGTCCTCCCGCAGCCCGAACGAGCCGATGCGCTTGGGCATGAGCCAGGTCCGGGTCGCCCCGGTGACCGGGTCGAGCCGGTGCAGCGCCGGAGCGTAAATGTCGATCCAGTAGAGCGCCTGTTCCTCGGCCGACCAGACCGGGCACTCCCCCAACTCCGCCTTGGCGTCGAGCACACAGGTCACTTCTTTCATCCTGCGGGGCCTCTCGTCCCTCCGTCGTCGCCGGCGCTTCCCGTGCGCCCGCATCCCGCGCGCCAGCCCGAACCGACCCGGGCACCCACGTGCGTCCACAGTGGACCGGCGCGGTTCACCGCGGGCCGCGACAACCCCAGTCAACAACACCATCCTGGCCCCCGCCGGAACCCCTTCCACTGGGTGGATGGCACGGATACACCACCGCCGTGCGGTGCAACATTGATCTGATGGCGCGCAAACGACCTGAGGATCTCCGCAGCCATCGCTGGTACGGCGCGAAGGACATGCGTTCGTTCGGCCATCGTTCCCGCACCGCGCAGATGGGCTTTGACGCCAACGACTACGCCGGCAAGCCGGTGATCGCGATCATCAACACCTGGAGCGACATCAACCCCTGCCATACGCACTTCAAGGAACGCGTGGAGGACGTGAAGAGGGGCATCTGGTCCGCCGGCGGGTTTCCCATGGAGCTTCCCGCGATGTCGCTGTCCGAGCCGTTCCAGAAACCCACCACGATGCTCTACCGCAACTTCCTCGCGATGGAGACCGAGGAGCTGCTGCGGTCGTACCCGGCCGACGGCGCGGTGCTCATGGGCGGCTGCGACAAGACCACGCCCGGGCTGCTGATGGGTGCCGCCTCGATGAACCTGCCCGCCATGTTCATGCCGGCCGGCCCGATGCTACGCGGCCACTGGGGCGGCACGACGCTGGGCTCGGGCTCGGACACCTGGAAGTACTGGGCGGACCTGCGGGCCGGCCTGATCACCGACGAAGACTGGCGAGAGATCGAGAACGGCATCGCACGCTCACCCGGGCACTGCATGACGATGGGTACGGCGTCGACGATGACGAGCGCAGCGGAAGCCCTCGGCGTCACGCTGCCCGGAGCGGTCTCGATCCCGGCGGCGGACTCGCGCCACGCCATGATGGCCGCCAACACGGGCCGGCGCATCGTCGAGATGGCGTGGGAGGACCTGAAGCTGAGCGATCTGCTCACCCGGGCCGCGTTCCGCAACGCGATCACCACCGTGCTCGCGCTGGGCGGCTCGACGAACGCGATCATCCACCTCATCGCGATGGCGCACCGCGCGGGCGTGCCGCTCGGGCTCGACGACTTCGAGGAGTTGGCACACCGCACCCCGCTGCTGGCCAACATCCGCCCGTCCGGGGCGTACCTGATGGAGGATTTCTTCTACGCCGGCGGCCTGCCCGCACTGCTGCGCAACCTCGGCGACCTCCTCGACACCACCGCCCGCACCGCGAACGGCAGGACGCTCGGCGAGAACATCGCCGATGCCAAGGTGTACAACGAGGATGTCATCAGGACGCGCGAGAATCCGCTCGTCGCGTCGAACACGCTCGCCGTCCTGCGCGGCAACCTGGCACCCGACGGCGCCGTGATGAAGCCGCCGGCCGCCGAGACGCGCCTGCACCGGCACGCCGGGCGCGCCGTGGTGTTCGAGGACTACAACGACATGGCCGCCCGCATCGACGACCCCGATCTCCCGGTGGACGAGAACTCCGTGCTCGTGTTGAAGAGTGCGGGACCGCTGGGCGGCCCCGGCATGCCCGAATGGGGACAGCTGCCGATCCCGAAGAAGGTGCTGGAACAGGGCGTACGCGACATGGTGCGGATCTCCGACGCGCGTATGAGCGGGACGAGCTTCGGCGCCTGCGTACTGCATGTGGCCCCCGAGTCCTACGTCGGCGGCCCACTCGCGTTCGTGCAGGACGGCGACATCATCGAGCTTGACGTGGCCGCGCGCCGGCTCACGCTCGCGATCAGCGACGAGGAGCTGGCCAAGCGCAAGGCGGAGTGGCAGCCGCCGCCGCCCAGGTACGCCCGCGGGTACGGCGCGCTGTATGTCGAGCACATCACGCAGGCCAACGAGGGCTGCGACTTCGACTTCCTCGAAGCGGGCGCGCCCACGCCGGAGCCGGAGATCCACTGATGTCCTTCGCGCCCATGCTGATCGGCGGCGAGCGGCGCGCCGCGGCGTCGGGCCGCACCGAGGACATCACGTCCCCGTACGACGGATCCGTGGTGGGCACGGTGCCGCGGGCCGGGCCGGCGGACGTCGAGGCGGCCGTCGTCGCGGCCGAAGCGGGGGCTGCGACGTGGCGGCGGACTCCCGCGCATGAACGCATGCGCATCCTGCTGCACGCCGCCCAGCTGATCGAGGACCGGGCCACTGCCATCGCCAAGACGATCAACGCGGAGAACGGCAAGGCGCTGGCGGAAGCCACAACCGAGGCGGCCAGGTGCGGCGAGACGGTGCGGCTCGCGGCCTTCGAGGGCGCCCACCTGTACGGCGAAAGCCTGCCGCTGGACGCCCACCCGGGGACCGGACTGGACAAGGTCGGTTTCACCGTCCGCCAGCCGTGCGGCATTGTCCTCGCCATCACGCCGTTCAACTACCCGGGTCTGCTGGTGCTCCACAAGGTCGCCCCCGCGTTGGCGGCCGGCAACGCCGTGGTGCTCAAGCCGGCGGAGACGACGCCGCTGACGGCACTGGCGCTGGCCGGCTGCGTCGTGGAGGCCGGCCTGCCCGGCGGCGTGCTGTCCGTCGTCACGGGTCACGGCAGCGAGATCGGCGACCTGCTGGTCGCCGATCCCCGGATCCGCAAGATCTCGTTCACCGGCTCCACCGAGATCGGCGAGCGCATCACGCGCAACGCCGGTGTGAAGAAGCTGTCCCTGGAGCTGGGCGCCTCCTGTGCGGTGATCATCATGCCGGACGCCGACCTGGAGCTGGCGTCCTCCGCGGTCGCCGCCGGCGGCTACGCCAACGCCGGTCAGGTCTGCGTATCCGTGCAACGGGTCATCACCCACGCCGCGGTGAACCGGGCCTTCCTCGACGCGCTGGTACCCAAGGTGAGAGCGATCCGCACCGGCGACCCGGCGGCACCGGAGACGACCATGGGCACGCTCATCACGACCGCCGAGGCCGTCCGGGTCGAGGAGGCCATCTCCGCCGCCGCGGCGAGCGGGGCGAACGTCGTGGTGGGCGGGGAGCGCCACGGCAGCATCGTGACCCCGGCGGTCGTCGCCGATGTCGACCCGTCGTCACCGTTCAGCCGCGACGAGCTGTTCGGCCCCGCGGTCGCGGTCAGCACCGCCGAGGACTGGACAGCCGCCATAACGCAGGCCAACAACACCGCGTACGGCCTGTCCGTGGGCATCTTCACCGCGGATGTCGCCGGCGTCGTGCGCGCCATCCGGGAGATCGACTGCGGCAACGTCCACATCAATTGGACGCCGTTGTGGCGGGCCGACCTCATGCCCTACGGCGGCCTGAAAGGCAGCGGTATCGGCAAGGAAGGGCCGCGCCGGGCGGTCGCGGAGATGACCGAGGAGAAGACCGTCGTGCTGCACGGCCGGCCCTGGTAGCCCGGGTATGACGGTCCGGGTATGAAGGCCTTCGTCGAGCTGACCCGCTTCGCGGCGACCGCCGACCGCGCGGCCATGCGCGACATGGTGACCCGGCTGGAGGATGCCGGCGCGAGCGGGGTCAGCATCTCCGACCACCTCTTCTACACGGGAGACGGTGTCACCCCCGGCTGCGACCCGTTGACGACGCTCGCGACCGTGGCCGGGCTCTCCGGCCGGCTCGAGGTGCAGACGGTGGTCATGAACTCGGCGTGGATCCACCCGGCACTGCTGCTGCGGCAGTTCAACCAACTCGCCGTCCTCCTCGGCGGCGAGCGGGTGACGGCCGGCCTCGGCGCGGGGTGGAGCACTGAGGAGTTCGCGGCGGTAGGGCTGGAGCTGCCGCCCTTCCGGGCGCGGATGGACCGGCTGGAGGAGGTGCTGCGGCTGGCCCGGGAACTGTACGAGCGCGGCTCGGTCACGTTGGAGGGCCGGCACGTCGTCGCGCGGGACCTTCCCCTCTCCCCGGTCCCCGGGCGCCCGCCGCGGCTGCTCGTCGGGGGCGGCTCCGACCGGGTCCTGCGGATGGCCGGCCGGTACGCCGACGTTCTCGACCTGCACGGGGACCCGCGGCACGGCCGGGTCGCGGGGGCGACGATGGCTGACGCCCGCCGGGGTGACGTGCGGCGCCGCGCCCTGACCACGGTGGAGGACCTCGCCGGGCGGATCGAGTTGGTGCGGGACGCCGCGGCGCAGGCGGGTCGGGCGCGGGACGCGGTGAGCGTGTCGACGCAGATCTGGTACACCGCCTACGGCTCGCGCGAGGACGTCCGCGCCGCCGAAGCGGAACTCTGCGCGGCGTGGGCCGGCATCCCGACGCAGCGGCTGGACCGCAGCCCTTACCTGCTCTTCGGGAGTCCGGCCCAGATGGCCGAGGCGCTCGTGGAGCGTCGGGAGAGGTACGGGCTCGAGCGGATCTCCCTGACGGAGGAGAGCGGGATCCGCAGCGCCCCTGCGGATCCCCTCCGCTTCTGTCGCGAGGTGCTGCCGCTTCTCGACTGACCCGGCCCGTCAGGAGCCCTTGCCGAGCTCGGAGCGCACCCGGTCGAGCATGCGCCGGTGGATCTCGTCGGCGTCCTCTTCCCAGCCGAACACGCACACGGTGGCGATGCCGTCGAACCGCATGTCGCGTAGCGTTGCGAAGAACTCGTCCCAGTCGAGGTCGCCATTGCCGATCTCGTTGTGCTGGTGCACGCGGGCGTCGACGCCGGGCGGGTTGACGATGTACCGGTTGCCGACGTTGGCCCGGTGGTTGAAGCAGTCCGCGATGTGCACATGCTGAAGCCGCTCCCCCGCGTACTCCATCATCCGACGCAGGTCTCCCACTCCGTCGGAGAGGTGGAACGCGTGCGGTGCGCAGAACACGTAGTTCACCCACGGCTTGTTCACACCGCGGACGATCTGGACGGCATCGTCGTTGCGCTCGGAGAAGTCGTACGGATGGGCTTCGACGTTCAAACCGATCCCGTACCGCTCGAAGACCGGGATCAGCTCCTCCATCGACTTGTAGAAGGCATGTTCCGAGCGCAGCGGGTCACGGGGGTCGCCGGAGAGTTCCGACATGACGATGGGGCACTCCAGCTCGGCCGCGATCTCCAGCAGCCGCTTCCAGTTGCGCACCTGGGCCTGGCGTTCCTGTTCGTCCGGGGACGACCAGTTGAAGACGGGCACCAGCGACGAGATGGTGACGCCGGTCTCCTTCATGGCCCTCTTGACCTCGGCCAGCGCGGCGTCGTCGGCCTTGGGGTAGCGGTGCCAGAAGAAGAAATCCGCGCGAGGTGACAGTTCCAGGTACTCGTAGCCCAGGTCGGCGGTCTTGCGGACCTCGTCCGCGACCGACATGCCCGCGTGGTACATCGCCGGGTCGAGAGCGATCTTGACCATTGCGCGTCTCTCCTTCACGACTCGCTTGTGCCGTCACGATGATCGGCCACGACCGTCACAACGGCATGTCTCAGGAAGCGGTCACAGGCTCGGCGTACTGTCCCTGCCCAGCCGTGCCACACCCGGTTCCACCCAGTGAATCCGAGCGCGACCCGGGCCGGTTGAGCCGAGCCGCCGCCGTCCGGCCGGCCGGCTCCCGCCGTCGTCAGTCGGTGCCCGTGGGACCGAATCCTGCCGTCGACTTGTACAGGTCCGGCTGCTCGCGAAGCGACACCTCGACGCGCTCCCCACTGTTGAGCGCCTGCAACGCGGCGTCGCAGACAACCGTCGCGGCATAGCCGTCCCATGAGCTCGGACCGGTCGACCGTCCCGCGGTCACCGCGTTGATCCACTCCTGGAACTCGGTGTCATAGGCGCGGACGAAGCGCTCCCGCCAGTCCTCCGGCACGCGCCCACCGTACTGCCCATCGCGCTTGACGATGACCTTGTTGTTCTCCGCGAGCTCGACCGTCCCGCTCTCGCCGACGACCTCGCCGCGGATGTCGTAGCCGAACTGGATGTTGATCGAGGCCTCGACGTCGACCACCGCGCCGCTGGCCGTCTCGAACAGGATGAGCAGCGGATCCGTCAGGTGCTCGGACGCCCGGCTGTTCTTGCGCGGCTTGATGACGCGGGCGGCCACGATCTCGGAGTCGAGCAGGTACCGGGCGATGTCGACGTCGTGGACGCACGTGTCGTTGATGATCATGTCGCTGACGTAATGGGGCGGGACCGACGGGTTGCGGTGCGCGGAGTGGAACATCAGCGGCGCACCGATGTCCCCCCGGACGATCGTGTCCTTCATCGCCTGGTACCCGTCGTCGTAGCGGCGCATGTAGCCCACCATCACCAGCCGCCGGCCGGCGGCTACCTCGGCGTCGACGATCCGTTCGCAGGCCTCTCGGGTAGTGGCCAGCGGCTTCTCGCAGAAGACCTGCTTACCCGCCTCGATGCAGGCCAGCACGTACTCCTCGTGGGTCGGCCCCCACGAGGCGACGACCACCGCGTCGACCTCATCGTCGCGGATGAGGTCCTGGCCGCTCTCGTGCACGCGGGCATTCGGCAGCCCACCTGCGACCGACTTGGCGCGGTCGAGGTCCACATCGGTCACCGCGCTGACCCGGGCGCCCGACAGCACGTGCGTGAGCCGGCGAATGTGGTCCTGACCGATCATGCCTACGCCGATGACGCCGACGTTGAGAGTCATGTGCCTGCCCTTCCTACTTGTACGGCCAGTGGCGGACCGGACCCAGCCCGCAGGCCACGAAGTAGCCCGCCGTCCGGGCGGCGATCGGCAGCGGGACGTCGGGCTCCACCGGGTAGAGGTCCTGTTCGATCACGCAGAAGATGTCCCGGTCGAGGTTCGCGAGCGCCTGGAGCAGCGGAGGCATCTCCGGCTCGCCGTACGGCGGCTCGACCATGGCGCCGAGCTTGACGGCCTCGGACAGTGGCAGACCTTCAGCCCGCGCCCTGTCGCGGACGGCGGGGTCGACCTGCTTGAGGTGCACGTACGTGATCCGCTCGGGGAAGCGCTGGATGATCTCGACGTTGTTGCCGTCGCAGTACGCGATGTGCCCGGTGTCCAGGCACAGGTTCACGTTCTGCGGGTCGGTGTCGGTGAGGAACCGCTCGATGCGCTCCTGCGTGTCGACGTGGGTGTCGACGTGCGGGTGGAAGACCAGCCCGACCCCGTACTCCTCGCGCATGACGCGCCCGAGCTCGTTGGTGCCGGTCACCAGGTTCTTCCACTGCTCCGGGTCGATCTGGCCGGATTCGGTGGCCGCGCCGGTGTGCATGTCGGTGTACTGCTCCGGGAGGTGGACCAGGTGCTTCGCGCCGACCGCCGTGAGCAGCCGCGCCTCCCTGCTGAAACTGTCGATCGCCTCCTTGAGCGCATCGGCGCCCCGGTGCAGCCCGGCGAACACGGTGCCGCCGCACACCTGCAGGCCGCGCTGGCCCAGCTCGTCGCGTAGTTGGGCCGGGTCCTGCGGCAGGAACCCCTGCGGGCCCAGCTCGGTGTAGACATAGCCGGCCTTCGGCAGCTCGTCGAGGTACTGCCGCCACGTCACCTGGTGCGGGTCCTCGGCGAACCACACGCCCCACGAGTCCGGGGCGGTGCCCAGCCGCAGCCGGGACAGGTTGGTCGGTGCGGTCATCGGGTCCTCCTGGCTACGGCGCTGGGTACTACGGCGCTGGGTACTACGGCGCTGGGTAAAGGAACGAGCGCTGGTTGGCCTTGCTGGCTTCGTAGTTCTTGCGTGCCTGCTGGGTGCTGTCGAGTTGCGCGACCTCCGAGACGGGCACGTCCCACCAGCTCTGCGATGACGGAACGGGTGCGAGCGGGTCGGTCTCGATGTGCACGGCGGTGGTGCGGCGCGACGCCTTCGCCTGCCGCAGCGCCTCGCGGAACTCGTCGATCGTCTTCACGCGGATGACGTCCGCCCCGAGGCTTTCGGCGTTCGCGGCCAGGTCGATCGGCAGCTTGTCGCCGTCGAGCAGCCCGGTGTCGGAGTTGCGGTACCGGTAGTAGGTGCCGAACCGCTGCGAGCCGAGCTTCTCCGACAGCTCGCCGATCGACGCGAAGCCGTGGTTCTGCACGATGACGACGATCAGCTTGATGCCCTCGGAGACCGCCGTGACGATCTCCTGCGCCATCATCAGGTACGAGCCGTCGCCGACCAGCGAGAAGACCTCGCGGTCCGGGGCGGCCATCTTGATGCCCAGGGCCCCGGCGATCTCGTAGCCCATGCACGAGTATCCGTATTCAACGTGGTACTGCTTGGGGTCCGTGGCCCGCCACAGCATCTGCAGGTCGCCGGGCATGCTCCCGGCCGCCTGCACCACCACGTCGCGCGGGCCGAGCACCTCGTTGAGCGCGCCGAGCACCTCGCTCTGCGCGGGCAGCGGCTGGTGGCCGAGGTGGAACGCCTCGTCGACCACGCGGTTCCAGTCGTCGACGAGCTGGCGCTGCCGCGCGGTGTAGGCCTCGTCGACGTGGTAGCCGGTGAGGGCGTCGGTGAGCGCCTCCAGGCCGGTGCGGGCGTCGGCAACGAGCATCGTGCCGGAGTGTTTGGCCGCGTCGAAGGCGGTGATGTTGAGGTTGACGAAGCGGACGTCCGGGTTCTGGAACGCCGTACGCGATGCGGTGGTGAAGTCGCTGTAGCGGGTGCCGACTCCGAGTACGACGTCGGCCTCCCGGGCGAGGGCGTTCGCGGCGGCGGACCCGGTCGATCCGACGCCGCCGACGGCGAGCGGGTGGTCCCAGGGCAGCGCGCCCTTGCCGGCCTGGGTGTCGCTGACCGGGATGCCGGTGGCCTCTGCGAAGCGTCGCAGGGCCTCGGTCCCCTCGGCGTAGATGACGCCGCCGCCGGAGACGATCAGCGGCTTGCGGGCCACCCGCAGCACCTCGACGGCGCGGGTGAGCGCGGCCGGCTCGGGCACCGGCCGCGGGATGTGCCAGACCCGCTTGGCGAACAGCTCCTCGGGCCAGTCGTGGGCCTCGGCCTGGACGTCCTGCGGCAGGGCGAGGGTCACCGCGCCGGTCTCGGCGGGGTCGGCGAGCACCCGCATCGCGCCGAGCAGCGCCGCGGGCAACTGCTCAGGCCGCCACACCCGGTCGAAGAACCGCGACAGCGGGCGGAACGCGTCGTTGACCGACACGTCGTAGCCGCCCGGGTCCTCCAGTTCCTGCAGCACCGGGCTACCCACCCGGGTGGCGAAGATGTCGCTGGCGAGCAGCAGCACCGGAATCCGGTTGATCGTCGCCAGCGCGGCGCCGGTGAGCATGTTCGTCGATCCGGGCCCGATCGACGCCGTGCACGCCATCGCCTGCAGCCGGTTGAGCGTGCGGGCGTAACCAACCGAGGCGTGCACCATGCCCTGCTCGTTGCGGGCCAGATAGTACGGGAGGTCGGCCGACCTGGTCGCCTGCGCTTCCAGCAGCGCCTGGCCGACGCCGGCCACGTTGCCGTGCCCGAAGATGCCGAAGCAACCGGACACGAGCCGCCGCTCGACGCCATCGCGCTCGCTGTACTGGTTGGCCAGGAACCGCACGAGCGCCTGGGCAACGGTGAGCCGGACGGTCGCCATTCTCAGACCTCCTCGGAAACGCTGCTTGCCTCCACGCCCTCTCGCCTGCCATTGGACCCCGCTTCCTTGGCGGCGCGGTAGTCGGCGAGAGTCTTCTCGCTGGGCGGGTAGATGCCCCACAACGCCTCCCCCGCCTGCAGGCGGGTGTGCAGGTACGCCTCGAGCTGTTCCTGCTCCAGCGCCGGCTGCGCGATCTCTGCCGCGACGACCCGCGGCACGACCACGACGCCGTCGCGGTCGCCCACCAGCACGTCGCCGGGGTAGACCGCCACGCCGGCACAGCCGATGGGCACCTGGAGGTCGGCCACGTGGTGGAACGCGGCGCGGGTGGTGATCGTGACCGTGCTGGCGTAGGTGGCGAAGGGAAGCGAGGACAGGACGTGGGCGTCGCGCAGGCCACCGTCGGTGACGAACCCGGCCGCCCCGCGGACCATCGCGCGGGTCATCAGCATGTCGCCGCCGGACGCGGCGCTGGCGTCGCCGCGGCTGTCGACGACGATGACGTGACCGGGCGGCACGTTCTCGATGGAATCCCACTGGAGCGTGTTGCCACTGTTGTACGGGTCGAGGGTGTTCACGTCTTCCCGCGCCGGGATGAACCGCATCGTGAACGCTTCGCCGACGAAGCCGTCGACCACGCGGCTGAGCGGTTTGACGCCGATGAGCGTCGGCTGCCGGAAGCCGCGCTTGTACAACTGGGTGGCAAGGGTGGACGTGCTGACCTGCCGTAGCTTGTCCAGCACCTCGGCGGGCAGCGGATCGTGGTGCCGTTCGGCCGTCACAGTCTCCTCCTCACCGGACCGGCCGGACGCAAGGGATCACCGGACGGTCCACAATGGACCGGTAGCGGCCGGCGCTCAACCCGAACCGATCCACGGCCTTCGGTCTCCGCCCAGTCAACAACAACACCGACACCCGCACTCGACCCCTTCCACTGGGTGGACGGCGCGATGGACCTCGGCACGGGTGCTGTCGCCAGATGTAAAAGGATGCCCTTCCGACGACCGCCGGGGCCCGCCGTATCTGAGGCGACACCAACTCAGGCGCCCCCCACTCCGGGAAAGGGACGACATGTCGGCGAACGAAGCAGAGGCCGTGTGGAACGCCGGGACCACCGGAACACGCTCTTCTCAGCAGCACAATCGGTTTCTGATCAAGCTCACGGTCATATCCACGCTCGGTGGACTGCTCTTCGGATACGACACAGGGGTCATCTCCGGCGCGCTGCCCTTCCTGAAGGACGACCTCAACCTGTCGAGCGTGCAGGAGGCCAGCGTCGTCAGCTCGCTGCTGTTCGGCGCGATGCTCGGCGCCTTGATCGGTGGCAAGCTGTCCGACCGGTTGGGGCGGAAGGGGAGCCTGACGTTCTGCGCGGTTCTCTTCCTCCTCGGCGCCCTGGGTAGCTCGCTGGCGCCGTCCTTCGGGATCATGCTCGTCGCCCGGATCATCCTGGGAATCGCCGTGGGTGCCGCGGCGGCGACGGTGCCGCTGTACCTCGCGGAGATGGCGCCCGCCCACCGGCGGGGCCGCATGGTCACCATCAACGAGCTGATGATCGTCGGCGGCCAGTTCCTCGCCTTCGCGATCAACGCCCTGATCAACGCCCTGTTCGGCGGGGCGCACGTGTGGCGGTACATGCTCATCGTTGCGGCCATCCCGGCGGTCGCGCTGCTGATCGGCCTGTTCTTCCTGCCGGAGTCGCCCCGCTGGTTCGCCGTCCGCGGACGCCTCGACGACACCAAGCGCATCCTCCGGCTGAGCCGGCCTCCGGAGGAGGCGGCCGAGGAGTACAACATCATCGCCGAGCACGCCCGGCGCGACGTCGCCGAGGACAAGGGTGCCGCGATGCGTGACCTGCGGGAGTTCGCCTGGATGCGCCGGATCCTCTGGGTGGGCATCGGTCTGGCCACCGTGCAGCAGGCAACCGGTATCAACACGGTCAACTACTACGCGCCGACGATCCTGGAGTCCACCGGCCTGGGGACCAGCGCGGCGCTGATCCTGACGATCACCGTCGGGGTCGTGGGTGTGATCGGCACGATCCTCGGGATCTACCTGCTCGGCCACGTGAACCGGCGCCCGCTGCTGATCGGCGGCTTCGTCGGAGTCGCGGCGGGGCACCTGCTGCTCGCGCTGTTCTTCCTCTTGCCGGAGTCCACCGTCCGCAGCTACCTCATTCTCGTCGCGATGCTGGTCGTGGTGTTCTTCGTCCAGACCTTCATCGGTACTCTGGTGTGGCTCCTGCTGTCGGAGATCTTCCCGATGACCATCCGCGGTTTCGCGATGGGTATCGCGGTCTTCACCGTGTGGACGGTCAACACGATCATCTCGTTCGTCTTCCCACTCCTGGTCGGTGCGCTGGGGTCGACGTTGACCTTCGGCCTGTTCGCCATCATCAACGCTGGGTCGGTCTTCTTCGCATTGAAGTTCTGTCCCGAGACCCGGGGCCGCACGCTCGAGGAGCTCGAAGACGACTTCCGCGAGCACGACGCCGCGCACTTCGCCCACACCGCTCCGGTCGGCGTGCACGGCTCCTGACGACGTGGGTAACGCGAACCGACCCGGCGGCGGGCCCCGGGACCGGTCGGGGTACCCGACCGGTCCCTGGCCCGTTCCGCCGGGTTTCACCGGGCGCCGGACCGGTACTGTGGCAATGCGGCGACCATGTGGTAGATCCGGCCTGGATGGGTAGGGCAGACACCGTGCAGCGGCAGAAACACCGGGCGACATTGCGGTTGCGCCGGTCAAACAGGACCGGCGGCACCATGTCGCTGACGGTCGCCGGCGAGCTCGACGTGACCACGGCCGATCAGTTGCGGCGGGCAACCGCCGAGATCCTCGGCGAGCCGGGACTGACCCGACTGGTGCTCGACTTCCGCCGCCTCGAATTCATCGACTCCACCGGGGTCTACGCCCTGATCGCCGGGCTCCGCATGGCGAACCAGAGCAAGGTCGAGTACTGCCTGGTCAACGTCAACACCAGGATCCTGCAGCTCCTGCAGCTTCTCGGTCTCGACGAGCTGCTCATCCCGGACTGCCGGTACTAGACGTTCACCCGCACGTCAGGACGTGAAAGCCGCGGCCGTCCAGGTCGACGAACAGGCCCTCGGCACCGACTACAGCGGGGTCGTGCTCGTACCGCTGGCCGCTGAGCAGGTCCTCGCACACGCCGGTCCACCCATCCGGCGGCGACCACGGCAGCCGGACGCGGCCGGTGGCGCGTTCGCCCGTCAGGTTGACGACTATCACGTGCCGCCGGTCGCAGCCGGCCCACGTCCAGGCCAGCAGGCGGTCCGCGGACCCGTCGTCCGGCCACCCGTCGACCGGCGCGAGCGTCCAGGTGCCGGAGCGGATCCGGCGGGCAAGGTGGACGAGGCGGTGGTGGAACGCGCGGGCCTGCTCATCGATCGGCTCGGTGGGGCGCCGGCCCACCTGCACCGGGACGTGCACGCACCGGCCCTCGAACTGCCCGTCGTGCCACAACGTCGTGCCCGGCAACGTGGCGACGGCGACCGCGGCCGCCCGGGCTGCGGGGCCGAACGCGGCGGCCGCGCGCGGCTCATCGTGGTTCTCGGTGAACCGGATCATCCGCGCCCCATTTCCCGCCAGGCCGGCCAGGTGCGTCCGTACGCCCGCGGGGTCATCGGCGGTGAGCCGGTCGTAGAGGACCTTGTCGTAGCAGGCGTCGAACCCGAGGGCGAGCAGCCGGTCCTCCATGCCCCAGTACACCTCCGCCCAGAACGCCAGGTGCGGGAACCGGTGGCGGGCGACGTCGAAGACGTCCGCCCAGTACTCGGTCGGGGGCGCCGGCCGGCCCCAGGTGGCGCCGAACACCTCCGACAGGGCCAGCATCGCCATGTCGCAGCGCACGACGTCGCACTGGGCCGCAATCTCGGCGAGCGTGTCGGCGGCCGCGGCCCGCGTGAGCGGGGAGAACACGTCAAGTTGGGCGACGTCCGGCCACGGTGGGAAGTAGGGGTCCCGGCCGCGGGCGACGACCGTGCCGGTGGGCGTGGCGACGAACCGGTTCGGGTCGGCGTGCAGGTCGTCGGTCGTGCCGGCGACGAACATCTCCGGTGTCGACTCCGCCCAGGGATGGTCGGGCGCGACATGGTTGGGCACGAAGTCGAGCACCAGCGCGACACCGCGGCGGGCCAGCGCCGCGCGCGCCACGGCGAGGCCGTCCGGACCACCGAGGTGCGCGTCGACGACATACCGGCGGACGCTGTACGGCGAGCCGACCAGGTCGGTGGGGGTGAACCCGTCGAGCACCGCGGCGTACCGGCCGGCGTCGGCGCGGTCGCGACCGGCGGCGAAGGGGCTCCGTTCCCACACGCCCATCAGCCATACGGCGTCCACGCCGGGTAGGCACACCGCGTCCCACACGTCGTCGGGAACGGTGCCGAGCGTGACCGGCAGGCCGTGGGCGGCGGAGAGTTCGGCCAGCCACACCCAGGTGTTGATTTCGTAGGTCGCACGGATTTCGTTGGTCGCGCTGATTTCGCGGGCCACCGCACAAGCCTGCCAGAATCGCCCACCGGTGGCACGCTGCGCGATCTTGACTATCCGGTGCCGCCCTGGCAGCACCAGACGGTCAAGATCGCGGGTTGGAAACGGCCCGCCCATCCCGCGATCTTGGCGGCTAATTGCGGCTATGGCAGCAACTTGTCACCAAGGTCGCGGCAATGTCGAGCCGGCGAACGCTGTTGGCGACCGCACTAGCCGAGAGGCGGGTCGCCCGGCTTGTTGCGCTCGGCCAGGAAGCGCTCGAGCTCGGCACCCAGCTCGTCCGCGGACGGCAGCGGCCCGGCCTGGGCCAGCAGGTCGGTGCCCGGCCGGTTACGGACGTACGCGTCGTACTGCTCCTCCAGCGCGCGCACGAGGGCAACCGCCTCCTCGCTCTGCGCGACCTGCTTGTCGACGTCGGCGCGCGCCAGCTCCGCCGCCGTGCGCAGATCCGCCGTCGGTAGCAGCAGGCCCGTCGCGCGGGACACCGCTACCAGCAGCTCGTAGGCGGCCCCGGGGTGTGCGGTCTGGGCGAGGTAGTGCGGGACGTGCACCGCGAAGCCCAGCGCGTCGTGACCGTGGCGGCCCAGCCGGTACTCCAGCAGGTTTCCCACGCTGCCCGGCACCTGCACGCGGTTGAGCCACGGCTCGTACCCGGAGATCAAGTCCGGCCTGGTGGCATGGGCGGTGATCCCGATCGGGCGGGTGTGCGGCACGGCCATCGGGATAGCGTTCAGTCCCACCGTCAACCGGACGCCGAGCCGCTCGACCAGGCCGGTCACGGCCGCGCTGAAGCGGTCCCACTGAAGATCGGGCTCCAGGCCGGCGAGCAGGAGGAAGGGCGTGCCCGCCTCGTCGCGCAGCAGGTGCAGGCCCAACCTGGGCTCGGCGTAGTCCGCCCAGTGGTCCTGGTCGAAGACCATCGGCGGTCGCCGCGAGCGGTAGTCGACCAGTTGGTCGGCGTCGAAGGCCACGACAAGCTGGGCGTCGGACGTCGCCAGCAGATGCTCACCGGCCAGGTAGGTGGCGTTGCCCGCGTCGACGAAGCCGGTGAGCACCTGCAGCAGAACCGGTCGGCCCAGCTCCGGCAGGTCACTGACGACCTCGTACAGCCCATCCGGATCAAGCACAGCCGCCAGCCTACCCGCGGCACATCCCGTGAGAGTGTTGGCATGACCGTTGTCGTACACAGCGCCGGAAAGAACGTGTTCAGCACTCGGGTAGCGGCGGGCCGACCGGTGCCCCGTGCACCGGACGCTCTCCTCCGAGATCGTCATCCGGGTACGGGTTGCCGGTGCGGTGCTCTCGCCGCGGGGTGAGCGGGGGCCGCCGCCCGACCGCGGCGATCGCGACGGCCGAGATCCCGCATGCGGCGCTGACCCCGGCCATCACCGGGGTGTACCCGCCGGTGACGGCATGGAGCGCGGCGGCGGCGACCGGTGCCACCGCCTTCGCCGCGGTGACCGGGACGGCGAGCAGCCCGGCGATGCTGGCGTAGCCGGTCGTCGCGTAGCGCTCGGCGAGCAGGGCGGGTCGCGCGATGGTGGCCACACCGAACCCGAGGCCGAAGCCGACGACGCCGACGATCGCGCCCACGGCGGTCCGCCCGAGCACGGGCAGGCTGGCGGCGGCGAGGGCCTGCACGGCGAAGACGGCGGCGACGACGGCGGTGGGCCGCACGCGGCGCTGCAGGCCTGTGACGGCGAGGCGGCCGGTGACCGACAGCACGCCGAGCAGTCCAGCGGCGGTGGCGGCGAACGTGACCCGGTGCCCGAGTTCGACCAGGAAGCTCACCAGGTGGACCGCGAGCGCGGACACGGCCGTCGCGTTGGCGACGAACCCGACCGCCAACACCCAGAAGGTACGGTCGTGCGCGGCGGCCCGGACCGCGGCGCGGCGCTCAGCGTCCGGCCCGGTCTCGGACCCGGTACCGGATCGGACCGGCCGCCGGCGTGTGGGTGCGCGACGCACCAGCGCGGCGTGCAGCGGGATGGTCAGGGTGCCGTGGATGACGGCCAGCAGGAGCGCCGTGGCGCGCCAGCCGTACCGGTCGACGAGGTGGCCGGTCAGCGGCAGGAAGACGCTGCTGGCGAAGCCCGCCACGACGGTGATGGCGAGCAGGGCGTTCGCGCGCCGCCGGGCATCGGTAAACCAGGTGACGACGACGGCGAACGCGGCTTCGTAGAGCACCGCGGCCGAGGCCAACCCGATGCCGATCCACACCGCGTACAGCCCGGCGATGGTGTGGACGTGGGCCAGCCCGACGAGCAGTGCGGTGCCGGCGACCGAGCCCGCGGTCATGAGACCGCGGGCGCCGTGCCGGTCCAACCACCGCCCGACCGGTACCGCAGCCGCCGCGCCCACGAGCGTCGACACGGTGAGCGCCCCGGCCACCGCGGTCGTCGACGTGCCGAGGTCGTGCGCGAGCGGGCTGAGGAAGACGGCGAAGGCGTAGTACAGCGCGCCGTAGCCGACGGTCTGGGTGACCGCCAGGGCCGCGACGATCGACCGGCCCCGGCGCTCGTCCCGGGACCGGCGTTCGTCCCCGCACCGCGGGTCGTTCCCGCCGGACCGGCCCGATCCGGCGGGTACCCGGGTCGTCTCGGGCCGGGGCACTAGCCGCAGCAGCCGCCGGTCGCGGGCACGGTGACCAGCTGCGGCCGGCCCTGCGGGGCGACCGCGTCGAACTGGGCGCCGGCCAGCGCGGCGAGCTGCACGGCGACCTCTTCCGCGATGCCCAACTCGGCCGCCGCGAGCCGGACCGCTTCGGCCGCGCTGCCCGCGTCCGGCAGGTGCCGGGTGGCCGCCGACACCAGCTTGGCCGGGGTATCGGCGGGCAGGCCGAACCGCGCGGTCGCGTCACCGACCATGGCGCGGGCGCCGAGCGTGGCCGAGCAGACGCCGGTCTCCGGCAGGTCCAGCTGCACGTCGCGGGCAGCCGCCCAGTCGCCGGCGACCGCGGCGACGATCGAGCGGACCTGCTCGTAGCCGGTGGCCATCAGAAACGTCGGCGCGCGCCCGTAGCTTTTCATCCCGACCGCGAAGTAGTCCGGCTCCGGCTGGGTCAGCTCGTCGACCCCGTGCGGGCGGACCGTGCCGCAGGAGTGCTCGTTGGGGTCGATCAACGGCGCGAGGGTACGGGTGCAGCCGAGGATCGGATCGAGGTCGAGTCGCAGCTCGCCGGCGATCGAATGGTCGGGCCGGTATCCGGTCGCAGCGACGATCCGGTCGGCCACGATCGCCTGCTCGGTGCCGTCCGGGGCTCGGCCGGTCACCACCACCCGGCCGTCGGGCCGGGGCCGGACCGCGTGCACACCGAAGCCCGTGACGAGGTCGATGCGGCCGGCGGTGACCAGTAGCCGCAGCCCGCTGCCCAGGGCGCCGCGGGCGGGCAGCGCGTCGGCCTCACCACCGCCGAACGCCCGGTCCGGGCTGCCGCCGCGCAGCGCCCAGGTGATGCGGGTGCCGGGCGCCTGCTCGGCGAGTTCGGCGAGCGCCAGCAGGGTGTTGGCGGCGGAGTGCCCGGAGCCGACGACGACGGTGTGCCGGCCCGCGTAGGAGTCACGGTCGTCACCGAGCACGTCGGGGAGCGCCTCGTCGATCCAGGCAGCCGCGCCGGCTTCACCGTGCGCGGGCAGCCCGTTGGCGCCGAGCACGTTCGGGCTGGTCCAGGTGCCGGACGCGTCGATGACGGCGCGGGCCAGGACTTCGGTGCCGTCGGCCAGCCGGACCACGAACGGGGCGTGCTCGCGACCGGCGGTGCGGACCCGGTCGATACCGAGCCGCCCGATGGCGGCGACCTTCGCGCCGTAGCGGACGTGCGGGGCGAGACCGGGCAGTTTCGCGAGCGGCTGCAGGTAGGCGTCGACCAGTTCGGCACCGGTGGGCAACGCGTCGAGGTCGGGCGCGTCCCAGCCGGCGGCGTCGAGCAGGCGTCGGGCGGCGGCGTCGATGTCGTAGCGCCACGGGCTGAACAGCCGGACGTGACCCCAGCGGCGTATCGACGTGCCCGCTTCGGTGCCAGCCTCCAGCACGAGGAAGGGCAGGTCGCGTTCGGTCAGATGCGCGGCGGCGGCCAGCCCGACCGGCCCGGCGCCGATCACGACCACCGGCAGCTGCTGCGGGCCGCGGTCTGCGGTGACGGCCGGGACCGGTCCGGTCGCGGGTTCGGCCCGCTCCGTCACGATCGGGATCACGGTGGGGACCCCGGCAGCGGCAGTCGGGGCCACGGTAGCCGCCGCGGTCGGGCCACAGCAGCTCGCCGCAGCGGCGACCGCTTCGGCCTTGGCGGCAGGGTCGCAGCAGGCGCCCGCCTCGGCGGCGGCCTCGGGCGACCCACAGCACACACCGGCCGCGTCGGCGTCGACCGCCGAAGGCGGGCTGTCGGCGGGAGCTGAGGCGACCGGGCCGCAGCAGCCCCCGGTGGCGCTGCTCGGGATGGCGCTGCTCGGGATGGCGCTGCTCGGGATGGCGAAATCGTTGTTCATCACAGGGCTCCGAAAGCGGTGTCAGGCGCGGGAACGGCGGGTCAGCGGGGGAGGGTCAGCGGGCTCGTCGCGGCGGTGCGGACCCGGTCAAGGCGGGCCGCCGATCGGCATTCCGCCGTGCACACCTGCCCGCAACATTCGCAGAACGTGGTCGCGGCCAGGACGGCGGCGGTGCGGCGCCGGAAGAAGCTGATCACCACGGGCTCCCTATCTAGACGGTTGTCGAATCAGAGTCCGAGCCTGACAGCTGATTCGACAGCTGTCAACCTAGACGACTGTCTAATCAAGGTAACGCCCTCATGCAGGGTCATTTGCCGATGCGTCGGCCGGCTGGCAATCTAGACGCATGTCGAAACAGCCCGAGGCGCTGCTCGCCACCGCCGGTCCGGGGTGCTGCTCACCCTTGTCGGTGTCACCGCTGACCACGGAGCAGGCGGCCGGTCTGGCGCCGATGTTCAAGGCGCTCGGCGATCCGGTGCGGCTGCGGCTCATGTCGTTGATCGCCTCCAGCGCCGAGGTGTGCGTGTGTGACCTGACCGACGCATTCGATCTGTCCGGCCCCACGATCTCCCATCACCTGCGGGTGCTCCGCGAGGCCGGCCTGGTCGACTGCGAGCGGCGCGCCACCTGGGTCTACTACTGGATCAAGCCGGAGGCGATGCGGCAACTGTCGGCCCTGCTCGAGACCGCCGCTCCAGCCGCCGCCTGAGCGCCGGTCACCGGATGTTCATGTTCGACCGGGTCGGGCCCGGTGGACGCTGCCGGCGTACCCGTGATCTGATCAGGGCGTGCTGATATCAGCGGGATCTGATGTGATCCGGATGCTGGTCGATCCGCTGCGTATGCAGATCATCGATCTGCTGGCCGACGGCCCCGCCTGCGTCTGCCACCTGGTCGACGACACCGGAGCCAAGCAACCCACCGTGTCGCACCATCTGCGCGCCCTGCGGGAGGCCGGCCTCGTCGTGGCGGAGCCGCACGGCCGGTTCACCTACTACCGCCTGCTGCCCGACGCGTTCGCCTCCGCCGGCCAGCGGCTGGCCGACCTGGCCGACCGGGCCCGGGCCAACGCCCACACCCGCCGGGAGTGCTGATGGTCGCCCCACCGCTCGCGCGCCGGTTGCTGGCGGAGTTCACCGGCGCCGGCCTGCTGGTGACCGCCGTCGTGGGCTCCGGGATCATGGCCGCCCGGCTCTCCCCCGACGACGTCGGCCTGCAACTGCTGGAAAACTCCACCGCGACCGCGTTAGCGCTCGGCGCGCTCATTCTCATCTTCGGGCCGGTGTCGGGCGCCCACTTCAACCCGGTGGTATCGGTCGCGGACTGGTGGCTGGGCCGCCGCACGCGCACCGGCCTCACCCGGGCCGACCTGGGCGGCTACGTGACCGCCCAGATTCTCGGCGCGGTCGCCGGGTCGATCCTCGCCAACGTGATGTTCGCCCTGCCCGCGGTGGCCTGGTCGCACACCCGCCGCGCCGCCGGGCACCTCTGGCTCGGCGAGATCGTCGCCACCGCCGGCCTGATCCTGCTGATCTTCGCGCTAGCGCGCTCCGGACGCGCCGCGATCGCACCTGCCGCGGTCGGCGCCTACATCGGCGCCGCCTACTGGTTCACCTCGTCCACCTCGTTCGCCAATCCGGCGGTGACGGTCGGGCGGGCGTTCACCGACACCTTCGCCGGCATCGCGCCGGCCTCCGTGCCCGGCTATCTCGCCGCCCAACTCGTCGGGCTTCTCATCGGCACCAGCCTGCTGGTCGCTCTGTACCCAGTCGCTCGGTACCCGGATGCTCCGTACCCGGACGCCGGCGTCACCGCCCGCGAGGTCGTCCTCCCGCACGAGCCCGCCGGCCCGACCGCCGACTCGTCGGCGCGCCCCCGGTAGCCCGATGACCGAGCCCGAGGAAACCACCATGTCGGACACCAGCGCCGCCACCGGCAAGCCCAGCGTCCTGTTCGTCTGCGTGCACAACGCCGGCCGTTCCCGGATGGCCGCCGGCTGGCTGCGACACCTCGCCGGGGACGCCGTCGAGGTCCGCTCCGCCGGTTCCGCCCCGGCCAAGACGATCAACCCGGTCGCCGTCGAGGCGATGCGGGAAGTGGGCATCGACATCACCGACCAGCAGCCCCGGAAGCTCGAGTACGCGAGCGCGCAGGCCTCCGACGTGATCGTCACGATGGGCTGCGGCGACGCCTGCCCGGTTTTCCCCGGCAAGCGGTACGAGGACTGGCAGCTCGACGACCCCGCCGGCCAGGGCATCGACACGGTCCGCCCGATCCGCGACGAGATCGGACGGCGCGTCCGCGGGCTCCTCGCCGAGATCGGCGTGCCCGCCGCGAGCTGACGCCCGCCGCGCACGACAGTGGCGGGGAAGTTTCCTTCCCCGCCACTGTCCGAGTACGTGTCAGCGGTCGGTCAAAGCGTCCTTGGCGGCGTGGGCGGCGTCGCGTACGTGGTCGCCGGCCTGCTTGACCTTTGCCGCGTCCCGCTCGGCGGCCCCTTCGGCCTGCAGCGACTCGTTGTCGGTGAGGTCGCCGAACTTCTCCTTGGTCGCGCCCTTCAGTTCCTCAGCCTTGTGCTCGACCTTGTCGCCAAAACTCATTGCCGTTCCTCCCGAAGCGCTGATGTCATCTATCGGGATGCCCGAACGCCGGAAAGCCAAACAATGGCGCCGTCGGTGGGGCGTCAGCCACCCACGACCAGACGGGTGTCGGCGTCCTCGATCACGCGCTGCAGCCGCAGTCCATGGCGGACATCCAGCTCCGGGGCGCTTCTCCGGGCGACGGCCTGCGCGAACTCCTGGATCATGGTCAGGAACGTGTCCGGTCCGACGACTGCGGAGCAGTCGATCGCCGCGGAACCGCCTGGCCCGAAGACCTCGACGTCGGCCCGGTTGGTGCCGTCCGCCGCAGTGGTGTAGAGCGAGGCCTCACTGAACCGCCCCACCTCGTGGTCGAGCAGCATGCCCAGCCAGCCGTGCGGGTCGCCGTGCGCCCGCACGTGCACCACCGGCCCGAGCGCGGCGTCGAGCAGATCGAGCAGGTCCGCACCTTCAGCGCGCAGGACCCGCCGCTCCTGGCGTACCGGATCGCCCGCGGCCGCCACCGGCGGCGCCGCCCGGACCACCCGGCCGCTCCCGCCGGCCGGCGTGACCCGGGGGACCTCGGCGGCCAGATACTCCCGAACGGCGGGCGTGTACCGCCAAGACAACGCGAGCTGGGAGGCCACCTTTCCGGCCGTCACCGCCGCGACCAGTTCTTCGGCGCCGGCGAGGTCGGCGGCGATCGGCCGCTCCAGCAGGACGGCTCTGCCGCGCCGCGCCGCGGTCGCCGCCAGGTCCACCTGCGCCGCCGCCGGAACCGCGAACACGACGGCGTCGCACTGCTCCAGCAGCTCCCCGTACCGGTCGTAGGAGCGCACGCCGTGCCGGTCGGCGACGATGCGCGCCGCCGCCGGCGAACGCGACCACACCCCGGCGAAGCGGACTTCGGGGTAGGCCGCGAGCGCCGGCCCGTAGACCTCGGTGGCTCTGCGCCCCGCACCGGCGAGGCCGATACCGATTGCCACATCGCAACTCTACGATCGTCGCGGATTTCCGCATCTTGGCCGGATTCATGGGCGTACCCGCGACTAGGCGCACGCGCAGCGGGCAGTGAGGGCCGCATGAGCACACCGGAGATGCGCACCGTCACGCTTCCGTCGGGCGAGGCCATCTCGGCGCTCGGCGTGGGCACCTGGCACATGGCCGAGGACCCGGGCTGCCGCGCGGAGGAGCTTGCCGCACTGCGCCTGGGTCTGGACCTCGGCATGGCGCTGATCGACACCGCGGAGATGTACGCCGAGGGGGCGGCGGAGGAGCTGGTCGGTGAGGCGATCGTCGGCCGGCGCGACGAGGTGTTCCTGGTCAGCAAGGTGCTGCCGGCGCACGCCACCTTTCACGGCACCCTCGAGGCCTGTGAGGCGAGCTTGCGGCGGCTGCGGACCGACCGCCTCGACCTGTACCTGCTGCACTGGCGCGGCCGGGTGCCCATCGAGGAGACGGTGCGCGCGTTCCGGGCCCTGGTCGACAAGGGGGCGATCAGGTACTGGGGCGTGAGCAACTTCGACGTGGCGGACCTGGCCGAGCTGATGGACCTGCGTGGGGGTGCGGAGGTCCAGACCGACCAGGTTCTCTACAACCTGACGCGGCGCGGCATCGAGTTCGACCTGCTGCCGTGGTGCCGCAAGCACCACATCCCGATCATGGCGTACTCGCCCATCGAGCAGGGCCGCCTGCTCAACCACCCGGCGGTCCGGGGCGTCGCCGCACGGCACGGTGTGACACCGGCACAGGTGGCCCTCGCCTGGGTGCTCCGCGAGGACGGGATCAGTGCTATACCGAAGGCCGGCAACCGTGCCCACGTACGGCACAACCGGGCCGCGTTGGGCCTGCGCCTCACCCAGGCCGACCTCGCCTCGCTGGACCCGGCCTTTCCGCTACCGACCCGTCCGCAGCCGCTGGAGATGCTCTGACGCAAGGAGGTCGCACATGACCGCAGACCAGCAAGAAGTCTCGCTGCGCGCCGAGCTTCGACTGGTGGAGGAAGAGCTGGCCGAGCTACGCCGCGCGGCCGCGGAGATACGCAAGCAGATCGGCGAGCGGTCGGAGGCACCGACAGACTCGGCGGAGATAAGCGCCCTGATCACTACCGCGGAGGAGCAAGAGGCGCTCGCGAAGATCCTCGAGGCCAGGCGCGACGAGCTAAAGGAGCGACTCGGCGCGCGGTGACGGCTGTCGGCTACGTAGACCCGGCCGGCGGCAACCCCTGTTGCGGATTGGAGACCTGACATGCTGGAAATACTGACCAGGTACTGGTGGGCGGTCGTCCTGCGCGGCGTCGTCGCCGTGATCTTCGGCCTGCTGGCGCTGATCTGGCCCGGGATCACGCTGTTCGTGCTAGTGGTGCTGTTCGGTGCCTACGCCCTCGTCGACGGGCTCTTCGCGCTCGGCACGGCCGCGTTCGGCGGCGATCGGGCCGCCGCCGGACGGCGCGGCTGGCTCATCGTCGGAGGCATCGCGGGCATCCTCGTCGGCATCCTGACCTTCGTCTGGCCGGGGATCACAGCCCTGGTCCTGCTCTGGCTGATCGCCGCCTGGGCACTGCTGACCGGCGTACTCGAGATCGTCGCGGCGGTCCGGCTGCGGCGCGAGATCCAAGGCGAATGGCTCCTCGCCCTCAGCGGTGCCCTCTCGGTGCTGTTCGGCATCCTGCTCGTGGTGTGGCCGGCGGCCGGCGCGTTGACCGTGGTGCTACTGATCGGTGCCTTCGCGGTCGTGTACGGCGTCGTCCTGGTGGTTCTGGGGCTGCGCCTGCGCCGGCTACAGCGGGACGCCACCGGCGCCGCCCGGCATCGGCCGGCAACCGCCTGAACCGTTCGGTGGTAGCCCGACCGTGACGCTCACCCGGGCCGGCGGGCTCTGGGCGACACTGCCATTCGCCCTCGCGCTCGCGGCGCTTCACGTGTCGGCTCCATGGATTCGCGACAGGCTGCCCCTGGCGACCCACGCCCTCACGTCGTTCGGAGGGGGCGTCGCCGCGACCTACGTCTTCCTGTACCTGCTGCCCCGCCTCTCCGAAGGCAACCGGGCGGTGGCCGAGGTGCTGGAAGACGCGGTCGCGTCGAACCCCGTCGCCGGGCTGGTGATGTCACTGGTGACCCTGCTCGGTTTCGTCACCTTCTACGCGCTGGAACGGGTCACCCACAGCTCCGGCTACGGCCGGGTCGAGGCGACCCGGCTGGTCTTCGCGGCTCAGCTGGGTTTCTTCGCGCTCTACAGTGCCCTGATCACCTACACCCTCGCCACGAAGTGGCGGGCCGGCGTCGTGCCGGCGCTGCTGTTCGCCGTCGCCATGGCGCTGCACCTCTTCGCCGCCGATGATGTACTGGCCGAGCATTTCCCGGTCGGCCTGACCGGCCGGTGGCGCGGCATACTCGCGGGCGGGGCGCTCGCCGGCTGGCTCGTCGCGGTCGTCGCACCGCCCACGAGCACCGTGCTGGTCAACGTGCTCACCGCGTTTCTCGGCGGTGCCATCCTCCTCAACGTCTTCGTCCACGAGCTACCGCCAGAGCGCCACTCCAGCTTCGGCTGGTTCGTCACCGGCCTGGCCGTCTACGCCGTGCTGCTGACCGCGGCGACCGTCACGGCCAAGGTCGGAGCCGCCTGAGCCGCCCGAGCCGCCCGAGCCGCCGACGGCCGGCTGGTGGCACCGCCGTGCCGGAGCGCGCCGGTGCCGGCTCTGCCCATAGGGCTGCCTAAGAGGCCCCGGGCCAGGTCTAGGTATGTCGCCGGCGAGGAGATAGGTCATCACTGCCGATGTGGGTTGCCCCTTACCGCGGGAGTCTGGAGTCAGTTCGAAACGGAAGGGGACAGCCATGACCGCGCCAATCCACCCGGACACGATGCTCGGGATCGTCCGGCAGCACCAGCGCGAGCTTCTCGAAGAGGCGGCCGAGCGGCGGCGTAGCACGCGTGCGCGGAATCGCCGACGGCGCTCCTGACGGCTCCCACGCTTACCGCACACCTCGGAGGGACACCATGTACGCACTTCCCATCGGCACGCTGCTCGCCTCGCAGACCACCGCAACCCTCGCACGCTCCGCGCTACCGGACGCACCAACAGTCACGGACGACCGCACCTCCGCCTTCGCGCCGGTGCGGCACGCGACCGCCACGGGGCTTCGCCGGCTGGCGAACCGGCTGGCGGCGGAGGGTTCCGCCGCACGGGTCGGCGCCCACGCCGCCCGGTGATCAGCCCTCGGGCCGCCGCGAACCGCTGACCCACGGGGTCGGCGGTTCGCGGCGGCTGCTACGTCAGAGGGCGGTGGGGTTGGCGCCGGCCCGTCCCGCGTCGACCTTGTCGTAGAACCGCCGCAACAGCGCCGCGGCCTCGTCGCGATCGACGCAGGTGTAGGAGTTCCAACCCTCGATCCGCAGCTGATCGTCGAGCGGCTTGCCGATCACCTCGAGGATCGTTTCCTTCGCCGAGCGCACCGCCCGCTGGGAGTTGCGGAGGATCTGCCGGGCGACAAGCTCGACCTCGTCCGACAGTCGATCGTGCGGCACGACCTTCATCACGAGGTTGCATTGCAGGGCCCGATGGGCATCGATCGGCTCGGCGGTCAGCACGAGCTGCATCGCCACCCCAACCCCGCATGTGTTCACCAACCGCACGATCCCCCCGTCGCCATGGTGAAACCGCGGCGGGCCTCGAACGAGCCGAACATGGCCCGGTCAGAAGCGATGCGCAGGTCACATGCCAGGGCCAGCTCGAGACCCGCCGCCAGGGCCCAACCGTCCACGGCGGCGATCACCGGCTTGCGGATGCGGTGCAGGCCGCGGGTCAAGCCACCGATACCGAGGTCGACAATCTCGCGGATCCGGCTCGGTGTGGCATTGACGTAGTTGGCCGGCACGAAGGTCCGCAGGTCGGCACCGGCGCAGAAGGTGTCGCCGGCTCCTGACAGGATCGCGACGTCGACATCGTCGTCGTCGCGGAAGTCTGTCCAGATGCGACACAGCTCGTCGTGCATCTCGGGATCGATCGCGTTCTTGGTCGCCGGCCGGTTCAATGTCACGAACGCCATGCGGTCCCGCTTGTCATACAGAATCGTCTCGACCACGCCACACCTCCGAGGAGAGCTGCCGGATCCCGCGCACTGCCCGCCGGCGGCTGTCGCGGATCCGGCCGTGCCCGACCAACGTACGCCTCGGCAATGCCCCTCTCCCGCCGATGCGGTGGGCGAGGCGGTCGCCTCGCCCACCGCCGGATGGCGTGGTCACCCGGTCGCCGCGCCGATCTCCCGCCGGGCGGTCACGATCGCCCCGCCGATCGCGAGGGCGACGGCGTAGCCGATGAGGAGCGCCGCCGCGCCGCCCGCGGCGAGCGTCGTCGCGGACGCGGACGCCCCGTGCAGGACGGCGTTCGCGGCATCGCCGGGCAGCCAGCGGGCCAGGCCGGGCTCCCGGGTCACCGCGGGGAGTATGCCTTCGATCACGAACGTCCAGACGAGCGCGACGCCGAGCGCCGCCGTCGCGTTGCGGAGCAGCAGGCCGAGGCCGACGCCCAGGACGCCGTACAGGCCCCCGAGCAGCGGCACGGCGATGACCGCTCCGCGTACGCCCGGGCTGCCCCAGTGCAGCGGCAGGTGGTGCGTGGACAGCACGATGGCCGAGGTGACGGCGCCGAGCACCTCGGCGGCCAGGCCGAGGAGGACGCCGGTGAGTGCCGCCGCGGCGAGTTTGGCCGACACGATCCGCAGCCGGCGCGGCTCCCCGAGGAAGGTCGTCACCGACGTACGGTGCCGGAACTCGCCGGCGGACATGATGATCCAGGTGAGCAGCACGGCGCCGTTGACCAGTTGCCCACCGGAGCCGCGCATCAGATCGGGCAGCCAGCCGGCGGACAGCACCGGATTGTCATCGCGACCTGCCATCGAGGTGCTGACCAGGACGCTGAGCACCGCGAACGGGAGAGGGACCACAAGTGGGATCCACGCGCTGCGGGTACGGCGGAGCTTGAGCAGCTCCGCGGAGACGAGCGATCTCATGACGAACCGCCTTCCGATACTGAGGTGGCTTCTGCTGACGTGGTTTCTGCTGACGTGGCTTCTGTCGACGTGGCCTCTGTCGACGTGGCCTCTGTCGACGTGGCCTCTGTCGACGTGGCCTCTGTCGACGTGGCCTCTGTCGACGTGGCCTCTGTCGACGTGGCTTCGAGGAAGAAGGCCTCGAGTGAGGTGGCGTCCGCACGGTCGAGCAGATCGACCATGGGACCGTGCACCACAAGCCGGCCGCGGTTGATGACGACCAGGTCGTCGACGGTCTGGGCCAGCTCGGCGAGCAAGTGGCTGGACACGAAGACCGTGCGGCCCTCGCCCGCGAGCCGACGTAGCAGGCCGCGCAACCAGTGCACGCCCTCAGGGTCGAGCCCGGTGGCCGGCTCGTCGAGGACGAGCGTTTCGGGGTCGCCGAGCAGCGCTGTCGCGAGGGCGAGCCGCTGCCGCATGCCGAGCGAGTAGCCGCCGACGCGGCGGTGCGCGGCGGTGGCGAGCCCGACGAGGTCGAGCAGCTCCTCCACCCGGGCGTCCCGGATACGGGCAGGGCGCGCGACGATCCGCAACGAGGCACGTCCGGACCGGCCGGGGTGGAACACGTTGGGGTCCATGACCGCGCCTACGTGCCGCAGCGGGTCGCGCAGCTCGGCGTACGGCCGCCCGTCGATCGTGGCGCGACCGGACGTCGGCGGGGCCAGCCCGAGCAGGATGCGCATCGTGGTCGACTTGCCGGCCCCGTTCGGGCCGAGGAACCCGGTGATGCGCCCGGGCGTGACCCGAAAGGTGAGATCGTCGACTGCGGTGACGCCGCCGTACCGTTTGGTCAGCGACTCCATGGCGATGGTGCTCATTTCTCGGCTCCCACGACAGTGGTGATGTGGACACGTTCGACGCTAGGGAGCGCGAGGACATGCGGCGTCGGCCGCGGCGCCGCACTCCGGCGTACGACTTCGGCGTACGGCGTCGGCCGTGGGATGTACGCGTCAGCCGCCGGGCGTGATCAGCCCGGACTCGTACGCGGCGACGACGAGCTGGGCGCGGTCGCGCAGTCCGAGCTTGGCGAGGATGCGGCTGACATGCGTCTTGACGGTGGCCGGGCTCACCACGAGCCGACCGGCGATCTCGGCGTTGGAGATGCCCTGCGCGACCAGCAGCAGTACCTCGCGCTCGCGCGCGGTCAGCTCATCGAGCAGCCGCCGGTCGGGCCGGCCGGGGCTAGGCCGGGAGATGAACGCCTGGACTAGGTGGCGGGTCGCGGCCGGGGCGAGCAGCGCCTCCCCCGCGGCGACCACCCGGATCGCCGCGAACAACTGTTCCGGCGTCACGTCCTTGAGGAGGAATCCGCTCGCCCCCGCCCGCAACGCCGCGAAGACGTACTCGTCGACGTCGAACGTTGTCAGCACGAGCACCCGCACGCCTGAAGTCCGCGGGTCGGCGGTGATGCGCCGGGTCGCGCCGATGCCGTCGAGCACCGGCATCCGCACATCCATGAGCAGCACGTCGGGATGCTCCCGGCGGGCCAGCTCGATCGCCTGTTCCCCGGTCGACGCCTCGCCGACGAACTCCAGGTCATCGACCAGGCCCAGCTGCACCCGGAAGCCGTCGCGGACCAGCGACTGGTCGTCGGCGATTCCCACCCGGATGGTCATGCCGTGCCCCTGCCGCCGTAGGGAATCGTCGCCCGGACCCGCCAGCCCGGATGGTCGCCCGCCGGGCCCACGCTCAGCTCCCCGCCGAGCGCGGAAACCCGTTCCCGCATGCCGACCAGACCTTGCCCGCCGGTCCACTCCCCCGGTGGCGGCGCCGCTCGCTCGGCATGGTCGTCCACCACCACGACGAGGACGCCGCCCGAGGCGTTGACGTCAACCGTCACGCGGCTGCCGGGCGCGTGCCTGACCGCGTTGGTCAACGCTTCCTGCACGACCCGGTACGCGCCGAGGGACGCCGCTTCCGGCAGCGCGCCGAGCCCGTCGGCGGACAGCGCGACGGACACGCCCTGCGCGCGCAGCCGGTCGACCAGCGCCGGCAGGTCGTGCAGTCCCGGGGTCGGACCGTAGCTGCCCGCGTCGTCGCCGCGCAGCAGGCCGAGGAGTTGCCGCATCTCGGTCAACGCGTCGCGGCTGCTCGACTCGACCGCCGCAAGCGCCTCCCGGGCCCGGTCGAGCCGGCCGGCGTCGAGCGCGAGCCGCGCGGTGCTCGACTGCACGGCGATGCCGCTGAGCCCGTGCCCTACCAGGTCGTGCAGGTCCCGGGCGATGCGTAACCGCTCCTCCACGGCGGCGCGGGCGACCGCGGACTCGCGCTCCCGCTCCAGCGCCGCGGCACGCTCGCGCAGCGCGTCGAGCTGCCCGCGGCGGGAACGGACCAGCGTCGCGAGCAGTGCGACGGTCACGGTGACGAACACGAGCACCACCAGCTCGGCGACCGTCGCCCGGTACGCCAGGGCGGCGGCACCGACGATCGCGAGGAGCGCGCCCGCAGCGACGGTCACCGCGTATGCCGCGCGACGCCCCGGGCGCGCGTAGACGCCCGCCGCGTACAGCGCCAACCATGCGGCGAACGGCGGCACGCCCGGAATCACCGCGGCGTTGACGGCATAACCGGCCAGGCACAGGGCGAGCGTCAACAGCGGGCGGTGGCGGCGCCACAACAACGAGGTCCCCTGCGCGAGCACGGCCGTCAACCCGAGAACGACACCGAGCACGCCCGTCAGCACATCCGGCGGGGGCACCGGCCGGCCGACGCGCAACCCGACGAACTGCGCCGCCGTCGCCAGCACGGCCAGCAGCACATCGTCGGCACGGCCCCGGCGCCGCCCGATGACCGGGATCACCGCACCCACGCTCCCGCAAGAGGCACATCGACAGCCTACGCAGGCCATCGGCCGCCGCCGCACAACAGCGCTCCGGCCGGCGGGTGCGCCCGCCGGCCGGAGGTGTGTGGCGACTACCGGAAGCTGAACGCCTGGGCGTCGCCGCCGTTGCAGGTGCGCTCCTCGGCGATCGCGTAGTCCGCGGTGGACCCGCCCCTGATGGCGAGGCACCTGCCGGTGGCCCGGTTGACCAACGTGAAGGTGGCGATCGGGACGCTGGTCAGCTGCTCGATCTTCCACTGCTGCGAGAGATCTCCGCCACAGGTCCAGACGTGGGCCGTGCCGAGGACGGTCGTGGCGCACTTGACGGTCGCCCGGTTGACGATCTGGTGGAAACCCAGCCGCCGGCCAGGTCGACGCCCTCATCAGGGCGGAGTCGCGGATGCCGTCGGCGGTCGACCGGCAGGTCCGGTCACCGCGTTGACGTCCCGCACATGCACACCGTCATCGGGCGACCGCGGCGATGACCCAGATCCCGCACGGACCTCCCGTGCGGGCCGGCTGATACACCGTGACGACGGCGGTGGCATGCGTGGCCGGGTCGCTCACCTGGTAGACGGTGGGGCTGAGGACGCGGACGACCGGTTGGTGCCAGCGGAGCTTCGCCTCCGCGTACGCCGTGACGGTCGACTCGGCCCGGCACAGCCACGGCTGATGCCCCGCATCTACCGCGCGCTGCAGCTGCCATGCCTGGTCGACGGTCGTGACCGGCCACAGTGGCTGCCGGGACGGGTGGTACCAGAAGTCGATGACGACGCGGGCGGGCGCCGTGAGGGTCTGCACCCGCAGGCCCGCCGGGCGCGCCAGCCCGACTCCGAAGCTCAGGACACCTTCGAAGTCGCCGGCCACGGCGACCTCCTTGAGCAGCGGCAGGCCGGGCGTCACCCGCGTCGGGCCGGCATAGCGCCGCGCGTCGGCCGGGTCGGCTTCCCGCGCAGTGGTGTCGAGGGTCGCGGGCTCGAGGGCCACGTGCAGAAACGCCGTTCCCCGCAGCGGCAGCACGCGGTCGGACGGGTCCATGTGGACCTCGTCGACGTACCGGATCCGGTGCGTGGGTGCCCGGGTCCCGCCGAACTCGAATACCAACCGGTCGTAGGAGGCATGGCGTCCGGTCCGGATGGCGTTCAGGAGCCCGACCGGCGGGGGCCGGTCCGGCGCGGGCGGCGGCGATCCGGTGCCCGGCGGGGTGGACGGCGTGGTCGGCGCGGTGGACGGTCCGACCGTGGCGGTGGACGTGGCGGTGGACGTGGCGGCAGGCGGCGTGGTCGGTGCCGGCGCTGATGGTGACGACGACGTCCGACCCGTCGAGCCGCAACCGGCGGCGAACAGGACGACGCCGATGGCGGCCAGCACGATCTTGGCGGGTGTCATGATGACTCCTTGGTCGAGGACTAGCCTCACGGTCCGCCGCGGCCCCCACCGCAGCTTCACAGCCGGGTAACCGTTGTGTCACCGCATCGGCCACCGGGCCTGCCGGCGCTACGCTGACGCTGGTATGGAAGGCCGGGTGCTGGTCGTCGAGGACGACGCCTCCATCAGGGAGGTGACCGCCCTCGGTCTGTCGCGGGCAGGTCTGCGGATCAGCACGGCGGTCAGCGGTCGGGAAGCGTTGTCCGCCTGGCGGGCGCACGAGTTCGACCTGATCGTGCTCGACGTCATGCTGCCCGGCCTGGACGGCTTCGAGGTGTGCCGGGAGATCCGCCGATCGAGCCAGGTGCCGATCCTCATGCTGACCGCGCGCACCGACACGATCGATGTCGTGGTCGGGCTGGAGTCCGGCGCCGACGACTACGTGAAGAAGCCGTTCGAGGTACCCGAACTCGTGGCCCGCGTGCGTGCCCTGCTGCGCCGGGCGTCCGCCGTGATCGAGGAGGGCACCGTGTCGGTCGGCGACCTCGATGTCGATCCGGCGCGTTTCGTCGCCCGCCGGGGCGGACGCGAGCTGACGCTGACCGCGACCGAGTTCCGCCTCCTCCTGGAGTTGGCCCGCCGCCCGGGTCAGGTCTTCACGCGCGAGGTGCTGCTCGACCGGGTCTGGAACTACCCGTATCTCGGTGACTCCCGCCTGGTCGACGTGGCGGTGCAGCGGCTGCGGGCCAAGGTCGAGGACGATCCTGCCCATCCCCTGCTGATCAGGACGGTCCGCGGCGCGGGATACAAGCTGGCGGCGCAGTGAGGTGGCCGGCCGCACGGTCCTGCCGGGGCGCCTGCGGCGCCGGCTGACCATCGCGTTCGTCCTCGTCGCCGGTGTGTCGACCGCCGCGCTGGCGCTCGGTTCGTACCTGATGGTGCGCCAGGCCCGGTTCGACGACTCGGTGACCCAGGCGGCCGTCGACGTGCGCTACCAGCTCGTACTCGCGCGGCAGTTCCTGCCCCTGGACGTCGAGCACCGGGCGAGCCTGCTAGCGAGCTTCGAGAGCAGCGGCCAGCACGTGGTACTCGTGACCGAGGACGGCCCGATCCCGTCGAAGCCGGCGTTCAGCCCGGTCCCCGGCCCGGCGGTACGCTCCGCGGTCGCCGCCGGTCAGATCGCCTACCAGCGTCTGCCCCGCTCCGCGGCGGGTCACCTGCTGATCGTCGGCGGGCGCATCCCGGGGTCCACCGCCGAGCTGTACGTCGTGCACGGGGAGGACCGCATCCACCAAGACCTCGACGAGCTGCGAACCGCGCTGCTCGCCGGCTGGATCCTGGTGGTCCTCGTCGCCGCGCTCGTCGGCCGCGTCCTTGCCCGCCGGACCCTCGAACCGGTGGGTCGCGCGAGCGACGCGGCCCGGGCGGTCGCCGAAGGGCTGCTCGCCACCCGGCTACCCGTCCAGGGGCGCGACGAGTTCGGGGCCTGGGCGGAGTCGTTCAACCGCATGGCGGAGGCGCTCGAGGCGAAGATCGTCGCGCTGTCGGACGCGCAGGCCCGCGAACGCCGGTTCACCGCCGACGTGGCGCACGAGCTGCGTACCCCGGTCACCGCTCTGGTGGCAGCGGCCTCGCTACTGCGCGACCATCTGGACGCGCTGCCCGCCGAGGCGCGCCGCCCGGCCCAGTTGCTGGTCGCCGACGTGGTCCGGCTCCGCCGCCTCGTCGACGAGCTGATGGAGATTTCCCGCCTGGACGCCGGGCAGGAGGACGTGTCGATCCGGCCCACCGACCTCACCGGCATGGTCCGGGCGATCGTCGGCAGCCGGGGGTGGCAGGCGCAGGTGGAGGTCATCGGCGACCCGGTCACGGTCGACACCGACCCGCGCCGGCTCGAACGCGTCCTCGCCAACCTCATCGCCAACGCGGTCGAGCACGGCGGCCGGGACGTGCGGGTCCAGGTGTGCGCGGACGGACCCACCGCCACGGTACGGGTGACCGACCGCGGCCCCGGCATCCGGGCCGAGGAGCTACCCCACCTGTTCGAGCGCTTCTACAAGGCCGACCCGTCCCGCAGCAGCCCCGGCAGCGGGCTGGGGCTCGCCATCGCGCGCGAGAACGCCCGGCTGCTCGGCGCCGACCTCCAGGTCTGCAGCGAGGTCGGCGCCGGCACGGAGTTCCAGCTCACGATGCCCGTTACCCAGCGGTTACCGAATGGTGAAGCCACCGTGCGGCCCGACCCGGACCGTCAGGGTCAGGACTCCCCTGGCGAAGGAACACCATGAAGCGCCGCACCGCTCTACTGGCCACCGCTGTTCTACTGGCTTCTGCCGTGTCGCTCACGCTGTCCGCGTGCGCACCGTCCCGCTCCGGGTCGCTGGGACCCGCGCCGACCGGCGTACCGCCGTCCAGTGCCCCGGCCAGCCCGGCACAGACCCCGCCGAACCCGACAGCCGATCCGTCGAAGGCGCCGCCGCCGTCCGACGTCCAGCCGGCGCAGCCGTCGAGCACGCTCACCATCCAGGTCTGGTTCACGCGTACCGGAAAGGTGTTTCCCACCCGCCGGACCCGCCCGGCGACGGTCGCCACCTCCCGGCTCGCGCTCGCGGAGCTCATCGCCGGTCCCTCCCCGGCGGAGGCAGCCGCCGGCGTGGGCAACGCCATCCCCGCCGGCACCACGTTCGACATCAAGGGCATCAACAGCGGGGTCGTCACCGTGAGCTTCCCGGCAACGTTCTACGCCGATGGCCGCGACGCGGCCCGGTTGCGGCAGGCCCAGGTCGTCTACACGCTCACCCAGTTTCCGACCGTGTCCCGCGTCGGCTTCCAGTCCGCCGGCGAGCCGGCCGGGTGGCCGGTCGGGCGCGCCGACTACGTCGACCTGCTTCCCGCGATCGTCGTGACGAGCCCGGTCATCGGGCAACACGTGTCCAGCCCGGTCACCGTGGGGGGCACCGCCGACGTGTTCGAGGCGACGGTCAGCGTGCGGATCCTCGACGCCGCCGGCAACGAGATCGCCACCAGGTTCACGACCGCGACCTGCGGCACCGGCTGCCGGGGCGACTACTCCACCACGGTCCCGTACCGGCTGGGCGCCGAGCAGCGCGGCACGGTGGAGGTCTACGAGGTGTCCATGAAGGACGGCGCCCGCGTCCACGTGGTCGACGTCCCGGTGACCCTGGCTGCCTCCCGCGCCGGCTGATCCCCCAGGCCCGCCGGCGTGCCCCGCTAATTCCGGCGTGCGGGGCCCGCGCGGCGGCGATCACTTCAAGCCGCGTGGCCCGCCTCGCTCCGGTACTTCAACCAGCCGGTCGCGTTCTACGGCGCGTAGTCGCTTCCCGCCAGGCTGAGGCGCGCCCGCAAGCGCGCGTCCACAAGCGCCCGTCCACAAGCGCGCGTCCACAAGGGAACATTGCAACCGTCATGGAACACCGCAATCCACTGTGGATGCCCTCGCGCAGTGACCTAGGTAACCGTGACCATGCAACGCTAGTTAGGGTAGCCTAACTTTCTCTTGCCGGCCCTTCTGGTGGAGCTGTCCCACCAGAAGGCAACACGCCTGCCCTCCACCGATCCGAGAGGAATACTCCATGCTGTCTTCGCGGCTGTCCGCCACTGTGCTGTCGCTATTCCGGATGGTTGCCGGGCTGCTGTTCGCCTGCCACGGCGCCGCCTCGTTGTTCGGGGTGCTGGGCGGCGCACGGGGCACCGGCGCGTCGGTACCGGTCGGCGCCTGGCCGAGTTGGTGGGCCGCGATGATTCAGCTCGTCGGGGGCGCCCTCGTGCTGCTCGGGCTGTTCACCCGCCCGGCCGCGCTCGTGTGCTCCGGGTCGATGGCCTACGCGTACTTCATCGTCCACCAGCCGAAGGCGCTGTTGCCGCTGGCCAACGGCGGCGAGCCGGCCGCCCTGTTCTGATGGGTCTTCCTCGGCCTCGCTGCGTTCGGCCCCGGACCATGGTCGCTCGACGCGATCGTGGACCGTTGGCGGGATCAGCGCCAGAACCGGGGCGTGTCGGCCCCGACGCCGGCGCCCGCGCTGTCCGAATGAGAGTCGCCCAGGTGAGGTCCGAACGGACGAACAATCTCGCCAGGCCGTGCCCGCCGTGCGGGAGTTGGCGTCGCCATAACCGGCTTCCCGGCACGATGACGTTGTCGTACCCGTGCGGCAGAGTGCACGGTCATGGACCGTAACGCATTCTGGGAAATGATCGAGCAGAGCCGGACCTCGTCCGCTGACCCCGACGCCCGCCTGGAGTGGCTCACCGAGCGCCTGGCTGCGCTTCCCGTCACCGAGATCGCTGACTTCCAGACCCACCTCGGCCAGGTTCGCCGCCGCGTCGACACCTGGTGGATGTGGGGTGCCGCCTACCTCATCTGCGATGGTCTGTGCTCCGATGACGGCTTCTGGTACTTCCAGGCCTGGCTGGTCGGCCTTGGCCGGGAGGCATTCGAGCGGGTGGCGGCAAACCCGGACGCGCTGGCCGAGCTACCCGAGGTCCAGCGGCTCGCCGGGCGTGGGGTCGGCTCCTGGTCGGAGGACGACTGGCCCGAGTGGGAGTCGCTGGACTACGTGGCTGACGAGGCATACGAACGGGTGACCGGCGAGGATGAGGGTCTCGACGACGCGCTGCAGGCGCAGGGCCACGACGGCCTGTCGTCTCCGGAGCCGACCGACGAGCGCTGGGACTTCGAGGATGAGCAGGAGAGGACGCGCCGGCTGCCGAGGCTGAGCACCGTGTTCCCCTTGACGGAGCGCACGCAGCGCGACGCCCGCAACCGGGCCGTGTTCGACCGGCTGCTCGCCGAGCGGGGCCAGACCGAGGAGGAGTTCTTCGCCGAGATCAGCGGCCACCCGGTTCAGCCCTGACCCACGTCGCCGGTCCGGGGGCTGCCGGCTCTTGCGCACCCCCGGGCCGCGCCGTCGTGGGTATGAAGGCGCGGCTCGGCCACGGGGAGAACGATCAGAGCTAGCGTCTTGAGCGACGGGACCGCGCCTACACGCGGACCCGGTCCACCCCGGGCCAGCAACGACCGAGCGAGGGTGGGCATTGGGACCTGACGGCGACCTGAGCCTCAGTGACCTGGACTTTCTTGGCGATCCGGAGCCCGAGGCGAGCCGAGGCCGACCATGCGAGGTGTTCTCATCGGGCTCAAGGGGCTGATGATCGTGAAGGATCATGAAAGGAACAGGCGCACCCGGGCACCGTCATCGGCGACCAGCAGGAGTCGCCGGTCGCGCTCGGCGAGCAGCAGCGTGCGGCGGCCGTCGGCGGCGAGCGTCACCGGCAGGCGCACCGGTCGCCAGGTGGCCGCGTCCGTGCTCGCCCATACCTTCAGCGCCGCGCCGTCACTGCCGGCGACATAGGCGGTCGGCCCGGCCGGGGTCGTCGCGACGGCCAGGGCGGTGAGCGCCGGGACGGCCTGGCCAGCGAACCGGCCGAACGTGCCGGCCGCGGCCCACGTGCCGGTCCGCGGATCGCGCCGCCACGCACCGAAGCCGGCGCCCCTTGTCCCGACGGCGAGCGCCGTGTCACGCCACGCGGTCAGGCGTTGAATCGCGCCGTCCTCACCGGCCGGTCCGGCCACCTGCTCGCGGCGCCACCCCGCGCCGTCGGCCGATGACCAGGCACCCGGGTCGCGCCGGCCGCCGCCGTCGACGCGAAGCACGCTGCCACCGAGCAGCCAACGGTCCCCGACGTAGGCCGCGGTGCTGGCGGCGGTGAGCGCCGTGTCGGTGGACGCGAGGCCAGGCCCGCCGTCGACGCGCGTGAACCCGCTGCCGTCGGGCGACGTCCATGCCGCCGCCTGCGCACGATTGGCCGCGCTGTCCCAGGTGCCGGCGATCACGTACCGGCTGGTGCCGGACCCGCCGGCGATGCGGCCGACGCTGATCGCGTCCGGGCCGCCGAAAAGCTCGAACGGAGCGTCCACTTCGGACAGTCCGGTGCCGGCGTCGCCCCACCACGTGGAGTACCGGGGCAGGCCGTGCGCACCGCCCAAAGCATAGCCGAGCGCGGCGACCCGGTCCTGCGAGCACGCCGCGGAGGCGAACAGGTGCCGCGGACCCCACACGGTAGTGGGCCGCAGGGGCAGCAGATTCCACGTCAGGCCGTCGACGCTGCTCCAGGCGGCCGGCCGCGTATCCCCGTCGGTGGTGCGCACGCCGCCCAGCGCGTACCAGCGGCCGCCACAGGAAACCACGTCGCCGACCGTCGCGCGCCCATCCGGCACGGCGGGCAGCATGACCTCTCGCCACTCGGCCCGTACCGGTTCCTGTTGGCGTGCGCCGCCGTCCTGGCAGCCGCCGGCGAGCATGCCGAGGACGATTGCCACCGCCATCGTGGTCCGCGCCCGCCCTCTCACCGTGCCCCCTCGACATGCCTTGTTGCGACCCAATCCCAGAACCCGAACCATAACCCTCGCGACAGTGCGGCCCAGCCCTACTTTTCCCGGCTGACATAGCCAACGATCGTCAATGCGAGTAACTTTCGCCATTATCCGACGTCGGCCTGCCTCTACTCCTCAGCAAAAGGGACCGGCCTGCCTTCTGGCCACGTCCCGGAAAGCGTGGTGTGCCGATGAACCGACCACTGTGCAGAGTAGGCGCCGTCGGAGTGCTCGCCGTCGGCCTCGTGGCGACCGCCGGCGGCACCGGCACGCAGAACTCGGTGAACAGCTTCAAGTACAACTTCTCCCCCACCTGGATGTTCGGTCCGTACTTCGGCGCCGACGCGCAGAACCTCTACAACTCCGCACAGGCGTCCTGATCCGCTCCCGCGCGGCCGGCGCCCTAAACCCCGGCCGCGCGGCCCGGGCCCGGTGTTATCTGTCCCGCACCACGGAGAGGATGTTGCCCGCCGGGTCCTTGAACCACGCGACGTCCTCGGCGCGGTCGATGCCCTTCTCGTCGGTCTTCGGCTGGTCGTACCGCTCGAAGCGGATGCCCCGCTCGACCAGCGCGTCGACGGCCTTGTCGATGTCGTCGACCGGGAAGTTGAGCACGGTGAACGACGCCGGGACATGATCCGGCTTCGCGTAGATCAGGAAGTCCCGGTCACCGGCGATGTGCAGCCGCAACAGGCCCGGCCTCGGCTCGGAGGTCCGCAGGCCGAGCGTCTCACCGTAGAACGCCTTGGCAGCCGGCACGTCGTTCACGGCGAAGCTACCGAACGCCTTGGTGTGCGTGAACATCGATACGTCCTCCCTTCGACGGGCGAGCGCGGGCAGGCCCTCGTACGGCTATCCTTCCGCTCCTCGAACAAGATCGCCCGGCGGTCGAAGTCGTCGCGAAAACTCCTCGGTCCAGCGATGAGTTCCGTTGTCCACGCCGGTCTACACAGGTGACAGCAGCCACAGGAGACACCTCAGGCACCTGGTCACAAGGAGTGAGATGAGCCATGATCGCCACCGTCGACCCGATCACAGCCGCACGCGCGGCGGCACTGTTCGTCAGCGACCTGTCCGCGACCCGCCGTCCGACCAGAGCCGAGGTGGAGGCCTCGATCAAACGGGCACTGCGCACCCACGGCGGCACCCGTGGGTGCGCCGCCGACGTGGCCGCCGCCTACGGCGACCACCCCGAGCTGGCAGCGCCCCGGATGCGCTGGGCACGGAGCGTCGTCGAGAACCTGTACGAGCGGCACACGGCAGCCGAGGCGCACACGCTCAGCAGGCCGGTCTGCGCCGACCGGCGCACGAATGACACGTGCCTGGCGGCGGCGTAACAGATCGACGCGCTCAGTTCCCGGAGACTCACCGGCTCAGGCGCGCCCGCTCGTGTGTGATCCCCTCGATGTCACTGGCCGCGGTCAGCAACAGCCGGTGGCCGAGGTCGGTCAGGGCCCGCGCCGCCGCGAGTTCGTCGCCGATCTCGGGGATGTCACGATCGGCGGGGTTGAGCTTGGCGCGTCCGATCCCGACGAGATGGGTGTCGACGCCGGTCTGCAGCCGGGCCTCCGCGTACGTGCGTCCGTCCTGCTCGTCGACGTAGATGTCGACCGTCCAACGCTTCTCAGTGAGCATTGGTCCACCTCCAGTGGTCTTGGTTCCGGACTCGAATGGGCGCGGGACCGGTGATCAGCGCCGATGCACCACCGCGACCGGGCACCGGGCGTGATTGGTCAGGGCCGTTGCCACCGAGCCGGACAGCAGGCCATGGGCCGCGGACTGGTCGGGCGGGCCCACCACGACCAGGCCGGCCTCTCGTGCTGCGCGGCGCATCGCCGCGGGTGGGTCGAGGCTGTGCTCGACCACCGTTTCGACCTTGACGTCCGGGTACAGCTGCGACCAGCCGGCCGTGGCCTCGGACAGCAGCCGGGCCGCCTGGTCGCGGTCGTCGGCGAAGCCGTAGACCGGCGGAGCGAACCCGACGGCGACCCGCTGATGGCTCCAGGCGTAGACCATGTGGAGGGCAACTCCGCGCCGGGAGGCCTCGGCGTACGCGAACCCGATCGCGGCCGGGGCGGGTGCGATCGCGTCGACGCCGAGGACGACCGGGCTCTGCGTGTCGATCGACGCCGTGCCGCGGGTCACGATCACCGGGCCGTGTGCGCGCGCCAGGAGCTGGGTGCAGACCGAACCCGCGGCCGAGCCGAGGAAGCCGCCACTTCCGCGATGACCGATCACCGTCATCGACGCGGTCCCCGACTCCTCGACGAGGACCGGCACGACCAGCCCGTCCCGGATGAACTCGTCGACGTGCAGGCCCGGGTGGCGGTGGGCGGCCCGCCGGCAGGCATTCCAGATGACCCGCTCGGCGTCGATCGTGGCCGCCGACCGCGAGCCCACGATCGGCCATACGTTGTCCGGTTCCCGGACGTGCACGACGCGCAGCACGAAGCCGTGCAGCGCCGCCTCGGCGGCCGCCAGGTCGAGCGCGCGGATGCTCGTCGCGGACCCGTCGACGCCCGCTACGACGTGCCCGCTCATGCGTCGTCCCATCACGCACCTCCATGGGCCGGTGGTGCCGCGGCGCCAGCCGCAAAGCCCAGCGTTGCCGATGGGTCGCGGGCGCAGCAGAGTCGAAGGTCCCGTCCGTTCGGGTCGTCGGCCACTGCCCCATCGCGGGCGGGATCGCGAGGGTTAAAACGGACACCATTCGAGGAAGGACGCCGACGATGGCAACCAGGGCAAGCGCGCCGATCATGGTCGGTGTGGACAGCTCGCCGTCGTCGTACGCCGCCCTGGACTGGGGACACGATGCGCTGGCCGCCGACGGGCGGATCGTACGGATCCGTCCGATCCTCCCCCAGGATGCGCAGGCGCTGCGGTCCCTGTACGAAAACGCCGACGATCGCAGCCTCTACCTGCGGTTCTTCGCCCCTGGCCACGGGCAGATCGACCACGAGGTGCGCCGGCTGACCCGGGCGGAGGCGCCCGACCACCGAGTGGTGGGCGCGTTCGACGACGCCACGATCGTCGGTGTCGCCTCCTACGAGCGCATGGGCGGGACCCCGAGAGCGGAGTTCGCCGTCCTGGTCGCCGATGGCGAGCACGGCCGGGGTATCGGGACTCTCCTGCTGGAGCACCTGGCCCGCCAGGCCCTCGCCGACGGGGTGCGGGAACTGGTCGGCGACGTCCTTCCCGACAACAGACTCATGATGCTTGTCGCCCACGACCTGACCCCCAGCCTGAGCGCGCACCTGGCCGACGGGGTCATGCGGGTCTCCGTTCCCACCGCCGTCGACGACGCCACCCTCGCCGCCATCGACATGCGGGAACGCAGCGCGGAGCGGCACGCACTGCACCCGCTGCTCGTCCCGGCGTCGATCGCTGTCGTGGGCGCCGGCCGCCACCCCGGCGGCGTCGGCCACGAGGTCGTGCGCAACCTCGTCGAACACGGCTTCACCGGTGACCTGTACCCGATCAACCCGCATGCCGCGCAGATCGCCGGCCGGCCCGCGTACCCGAGTCTGGCCGCCGTGCCAGGGTCGGTCGACCTCGCCGTGATCGCCGTGCCCGCGGCCGCCGTGGAGGCGGTCATCGTCGAGGCCGGGAAGGCGGGCGTACGCGCCGCCGTCGTGCTCACGGCGGGCTTCGCCGAGACCGGTCCGGCCGGCGCGGCCGCCCAGGCCGCCCTCGTACGCGCCGCCCGCGCCCACGGCGTCCGGCTGGTCGGGCCGAACTGCCTGGGCCTGCTCAACACCGACCCGGCTGTCCGCATGACCGCCACCTTCGCGACCGCCGTCCCGCCCGCCGGTGGCCTGGCGGTCGCCTCCCAGTCCGGCGCGGTCGGCATCGCCGTGCTCGACCACGCCGCCCGCGAGGGCGTCGGCGTCTCGCAGTTCGTCTCGCTGGGCAACAAGGCGGACGTCTCCAGCAACGACCTGCTCGCGTACTGGTACGACGACCCCGCGACCCGCGCGGTCGCCCTGTACCTGGAGTCGTTCGGCAACCCGCGCAAGTTCGCCCGCATCGCGCGGGCGCTGGCCCGCCGCAAGCCCGTCCTCGCCGTCAAGGGCGGCCGCTCCGCCGGCGGCCGGCGGGCCGGCGCCTCGCACACCGCCGCGGCGGCCGCGCCCGACGTCGCCGTGGAGACCCTCTTCGCCCAGGCCGGTGTGGTCCGCACCGACACCCTCGGTGAACTGCTCGACGCCGCCCGCATACTGGTCGACCAGCCCCTACCGGCCGGCCGGCGCCTCGGCATCGTCGGCAACGCCGGCGGCGTCAACGTGTTCGCTGCCGACGCCGCGGAGGCCGCCGGCCTCACCGTCCCGGACGCTTCCGGAGGCAACCCGGTCGACCTCGGCGCCGCCGTCCTCACGGTCTTCGCCGCCACCCGGGCCAACGACGTACCCGGGATGCTGGCCGTCCTCGCCACCGCGGCCGACGCCGCCGGCAGCATTCCGGTGGCTGTCGTCCTCGTCGGCGTCCCGGACGCCCCGGTGTCCCTGGGCGGGCGGCGGGCCCCGGTGTTCGCCCTGCCCGAGCAGGCGGTCCGCGCTCTGGGGCACGCCTCCCGCTACGCCGCGTGGCGTCGCGAGCCCCTCGGCAGGCGCCCTGACCTCACTGGCATCGACACCAACCACGCCCGGGTACTGGTTGAGCAGGCGCTCGCCGCGGGCGGCGGATGGCAGCGGCCGTCCATGGTCGCGGACCTGCTCGGCTGCTATGGCGTGCCCGTCGTTTCCACGGTCGTCGCGAGGGGGCTGGACGACGTGGTGGCAGCGGCGGCCCACATCGGCTACCCGGTCGTCCTCAAGGCTGCCGATCCGGCCATCGTGCACAAGAGCGACCGCCACCTCGTCCGCCTTGATCTCGACGACTGCGGGGCGGTCCGCGACGCGTACCTGGCGATGACGGCCGCCCTGGGCGGGTCCGATGCCCCGGTCGCGGTGCAGCCGATGCGCGGCGGTGGCGTCGAACTCGCCGTCGGTGTGGTCCACGACCCGCTGTTCGGCTCCCTGGTGATGCTCGGCCTGGGCGGGATCCACATCGACCTGCTCAGTGACCGCGCATTCCGGCTGCTGCCCGTCACCGACCTCGACGCGAGCCGGATGTGGCGGTCGCTGCGAAGCGCGCCCCTGCTGACCGGCTACCGGGGCGCACCGCCGGTCGACACGACCGCGCTGGAGGATCTGCTGCTGCGGGTCGGGCGGCTCGCGGAGGATCTACCGGAGATCGCCGAGCTGGATCTCAACCCCGTCATGGCGTTTCCCAACGGCCTGGTGGCCGTCGACGCGAAGCTGCGCCTGGCGCCGGTGGGCGCCGAACCCGACCCGAGCCTGCGCGCCCTGCGCGAACCGAGCTGAGCATGCAACCAGTGCACGAGAAAGGTCAGGAGCAATGGTGTTGAACAGTCTCGCCCGCCTGGCGTGGCGGCCGTTTGCCGACTCCCCGATCCACGTCGAGCAGTACGTCGACGGTGACAACTACGTGATCCGCGCCGAGTTGCCCGGTCTGGACCCGGCGCGCCACATCCACCTCGCGGTGATCGACGGCGAGCTGCGCATCCGGGCGGAACGCGCCACCGACGAGCGGACCAACGGCCACTCGGAGTTCCGCTACGGCCCGTTCTACCGGGGCGTTGCGCTCCCGCGGACCGCGAAGCCGGACGCGGTCAGCGCCAGCTACGACCGCGGCATCCTCGAGGTGCGCGTCGCTCTGGACACCGGCCGGCCACGCGGCCACGACATCGCCATCGCGCAGGTCGCCGCCGGGCACAACTGAGGACCGGCGGTCGACGTCGCGGCCAAGAGCGGTCGAGCTAAGCGCGAGCAGCCGAAGCGGCTGCCCCGCGCCGCCTACGAGCGCGAGCTCTACCGGCTGCAGGCCGAGCTGGTGAAGCCGCAGGAGTGGGTACGCGTCCGGGGCGCCCGGGTCGTCGTGATCTTCGAGGGCCGCGACGCGGGAGGCAAGGGCAGCACGATCGAGCGGGAGCGCACCCAGTGGTACTTCCAGCGCTACGTCGACCACCTGCGGGCCGCTGGCGAGATCGTGCTCTTCGACCGCAGCTGGTACAACCGCGCCGGCGTCGAGCGGGTCATGGGCTTCTGCACCAAGGAGGAGTACATGCGTTTCCTGCACCAGTGCCCGATCTTCGAACGCCTCCTCGTCGAGGACGGCATCCTGCTGCGCAAGTACTGGTTCTCGGTCAGCGACGCCGAGCAGGAGCACCGGTTCCGTGCCCGGCTCGATGACCCGATGCGGCGCTGGAAGCTGTCCCCGATGGACCTCGAGTCGATCAGCCGGTGGGAGGAGTACTCCCGCTCCAAGGACGAGATGTTTCTGCACACCGACATCCCCGAGGCGCCCTGGAACGTGGCGGAGGCCGAGGGCAAGCGCCGGGCCCGGATCAACATGATCGCCCACCTGCTCTCCAGCATCCCGTACGTCGAGGTCCAGCGCCCGCCGCTGCGGCTACCGCCCAGGCCGGCATCGACCGGATACCGTCGCACCCCCCGCGAGATGCAGAGCTTCGTCCCCGACCACGCCGCCGCCGTCCTCGACCACGGCTGACCGGGCGGGACCAACGGCACGACCGAACGGGGTCCAACGGCCGCTGTCGCGCGGCCGGCGTAGCTGCTGACCGGGGCCGAAGGTCCCACCGCCCCGGGCGGCCCGCCCCTTAACGGCCGGGCCGGCGATCGACAGGCTGGAGGTGTGACCGACCTCGTAGCCGACATCCGTAGTGCACGAGGCCTCAGCGAGGCCACCGCCAGCCATCTGCTCGCCACCGACGGACCCAACAGCGTCGTCACCGCCCCGCCGCCGCGACTGGCCTATCGGATTCTGCGCCAGCTCACCGACCCGCTGGTCGCCCTCCTCGTAGCCTCCGCCGTCGTCACCACACTGCTGCGCGACGTGACCGACACGGCGGTGATCGCCCTGGTGGTGGTCGTCAACACCGTGATCGGCGTCAGCCAGGAAATCCGGGCCGAACGCGCCATCGCCGCGCTGCAACGACTCGGCGCCCCGACCGCCCGGGTCGTCCGCGACGGCGTCGACCGGGTTGTCCCGGCCGCGGACCTGGTCCGCGGCGATCTCGTGATCCTGGCGGCGGGCGACGTCGTGCCCGCCGATCTCACCCTTGCCGCGGCCCGGCGACTGCGACTGGACGAGTCGATGTTGACCGGCGAGGCGGTCGCCGTCGACCGCTCGGCGGGCGACGAGGTGAACGCGGGCACCGTCGTGCTGACCGGCCGCGCCGAGGGCGTCGTGGTGCGCACCGGCGCGGCGTGCGCGCTGGGTCGCATCGCCGCGCTCGTCGCGTCGACCCGACCCGGCCCCACCCCGCTTCAGCGCCGGCTGTCCCGGCTCGGTCGGGTGCTGGGCCTGCTCGTCGTCGTGCTGTCCGCGGTCGTCATGGTGCTCGGGTTGGTCGCGGGCCGACCCCCGGCCCAGATGGCGATCACCGCGGTGAGCCTGGTCGTGGCCGCCGTGCCGGAGTCGCTGCCGGCGGTGGTGACCCTGGCCCTGGCGCTCGGCGCGTACCGGATGGCCCGCGGCAACGCGATCGCCCGGCGGCTGCACGCGGTGGAGACGCTCGGCTCGGTGACCGTCGTCGCCTCTGACAAGACCGGCACGCTCACCGAGGGGCGCATGTCCGTGGAGCGGACGGTGACCCCCGACGGGGAGACCTTCCGGGTGCAGGGACGCGGGTACGGGCCCGACGGCCGCGTCCTCGACGCCGCCGACCGGGCGGCGGACCCGGCGCCGTTGGCCCACCTCGCCCGGGCCGCCGTCCTGTGCAACGACGCCCAGCTCCTCCCACCGTCGGCCGAGCACCCGACGTGGACGGGGGCGGGTGATCCGCTGGAGGTCGCGCTGCTGGCGTTCGCAGCCCGCTGCGGAGTCGACGCCGACGCCGAACGTGCCGCGGCTCCCCGGATCCATGAGCACCCGTTCGACGCGGCCACCCGCCGGATGGTCACCTGGCACACCATCGCCGACGGCCGGACTCTGGTGCTGTGCAAGGGCGCGCCCGAGGTGGTGCTGACGCCGGCGGTCCTCGACGCGCCCGGTCACGTCGTCGCGGACCTCTTCGACGCCGCGCACCGCATGGCGACGGCCGGGCTTCGGGTCCTCGCGCTCGCCGCGGCGGTCCGGGAACCGGGTGCGGACGCCGACGCGGTGACCGGTCTCCGCCCGCTCGGACTGGTGGGCATCGGCGACCCCGTCCGCGAGGGCGCGACCGCCGTCGCGGAGGCGTTCGAGGCGGCCGGCATCCGGCTGGTGCTGATCACCGGTGACCACCCGGCGACCGCCGCGGCCATCGCGCACCGGCTCGGCATCTTCCGCGCCGGCGACACCATCGTCCGGGGTGACCGGGGCGGGCTGGCCGACGCCGCCCCGGCCCGGGTCTACGCCCGGATCCTGCCCGAGCAGAAGCTCGACATCATCGCCGCGCTGCAGCGCGACGGGCACGTGGTGGCGATGACCGGCGACGGGGTCAACGACGCGCCCGCGCTGCGCCGCGCCGACGTCGGCGTCGCCATGGGCGCCGGCGGCACCGAGGTCGCCCGGCAGGCCGCCGACCTCGTACTGACCGACGACAACCTGGCCACCGTCGTCCTCGCCGTGGGTGAGGGCCGGCGCATCTACGACAACATCCGCCGCTTCCTGCGCTACGCGCTGTCGGGCGGCGTGGCCGAGTTGCTGGTCATGCTGCTGGGCCCGTTCCTCGGGCTCGCCGTGCCGCTGCTGCCGGCCCAGATCCTCTGGGTCAACCTGCTTACCCACGGCCTACCGGGCGTGGCGCTCGGCGCCGAACCGGCGTCTCCGGGCGTCATGACCCGCCCGCCCCGCTCCCCCCAGGAGTCGGTGCTCGGCGCCGGCCTGGCCCGCTCCGTGCTGATCGGCGGCACGGTCATCGCCGCGTCGGTGCTGGGTGCCGCTCTCGTCGCGGCCCGCGTTGGTGCGCCGTGGCAGTCGGTCGCGTTCGTCGTGCTCGGGCTGGCCCAGCTCGGCGTGGCCCTCGCCGTGCGGGTGCCACGCCGCCGGGGTGGGTCGCGCAATCCGTCGCTCGCCGCCGCCGTGGCCCTGTCGGCGGTCCTGCAGGTCGCCGCCGTCGGCTGGGCGCCGCTGCGGACGCTACTCGGTACCCAGCCGCTGACGGTGGCGCAGCTGCTCGGATGTGCCGCGGTGGCGGTGGTCCCCGGCGGCGCGCTGGCCCTGGTCCAGGCCGTGGCGCGCCGGTGGGGCCGCCGGTCACCGGCGGTCGGGACGTCTGGCCCTGGCCCTACACGGGCAGCCGGCGCGACCCTGGAGTCGACAGAGGAGGTGGCCTCCCGATGATGCCGATGATGTCGTGGCTCAGCGCGACGACCTGGCTGCTGCTGGCGGTGCTTGTCCTGGCCGTCGCGGTTGCGGCGACAGTGGTCGCCGTGGTCGGGCGCTCCTCCGGCCGGTCCGGCGCCGAGGAGCAGCTTCGGGCGCGCTACGCCCGCGGCGAGATCGATGACGACGAGTACCAGACGCGGCTGGCCCTGCTGCGTTCGGCGCGGGGAGGCAGGCGATGAACGCCGCGGTAGTGGTAGGTGTGGACGGCTCGGCGTACAGCCTCGACGCGGTCGCCCTGGCCGCCCGTGAGGCGGTCCTCAGGGACCGGCCGTTGCGCGTGGTCTACGCCTTCATCTGGCCGTATCTCGGGGTGCCGCTCGGCCCGTCGCCGTTCGGCCCGCCCGAAGGTGGCCTGCTGGGCGACGCGCAGCGCATCGTCCAGGAGGCGGTCGACCGCGCCCGGCAGGCCGCGCCGACCGTGGCGGTGACGGGCGCGGCGATCACGGGCCCATCCGCCGGTGTGCTGATCGATCAGTCGCGCTCGGCGGCGCTGGTCGTCATCGGCGACCGCGGGCTCGGCGGCTTCACCGGCCTGCTGGCCGGATCGGTGGCCGTGCAGCTGGCGGCGCACGCCGCATGCCCGGTCATGGTCGCGCGGGGGCGACCCAACCCGGCCGGTGACGTGCTGGTCGGCGTGGACGGCTCACCCGCGAACGAACCCGCCATCGGGTTCGCCTTCGAGGAGGCGGCGCTGCGTAACGCACCGCTGACCGCCGTGCACGCGTGGACCTACCCGGTGTCGACCGGCCCCGGCGACATGCTGCCCCTGGTCTTTGACGTTCCCGAGGTCGAGGCCGAAGAGGCGAGGGTACTCACCGACGCGCTGGCCGGCTGGCACGGCAAGTACCCGGATGTGGTCGTCCGCCGCGAGTTGCCGCGGGCGCATACCCGGCCCGCCCTCATCGAGGCGGCCGCACGGGCCCAACTCGTCGTGGTCGGCTCCCGCGGCCGTGGTGGATTCAGCGGGCTCCTGCTCGGCTCGGTCAGCCAGGCGGTGCTGCACCACGTCGCCTGCCCGGTCGTGATTGTCCCGCATCTTGCCAAGAAGGACCTGCCCTGACAGGTGCCCCCGCCGCCTAAAGCGCCACGCGGGTCGGGCTCGCCCGAGCGAGCCGGCCCGCGAGCGCGTCAGCGCACATCCGCCGGGAGGTTGATCGATGAAGGCGATGCGGAGGTACCCCGCACCGCCCCTGGTTCAGGCGTTCGTCGGGCGCAGGCGGCGTCTGTCCTGGCTGCAGGCGCTCGGGATGGTCGCCGGGGTCACCGCGCTGGTCGTCCTGGTCGGCGCCACCCTGGTGACCCGGACCGACCCCGACCGTTACCCCGAGTTCGGCACGGCGCTGTGGTGGGCCGTCACCACGGTCACTACCGTCGGTTACGGTGACGTCGTCCCGGCCACCGCCGCCGGACGGGTCGTGGGCGGCGCGTTGATGTTCGTCGGGATCGCCGCGTTCGCTTTTCTGACGGCTATCGCCGCGTCGGCGATCGTGGTCGGTGAAGTGGGTGGACAGGAGCAGGAGATCCGGCGCGAGGAGCGCGAGATCGAGGACGTCCAGCAGATCATCCTGGCCCGACTCACGGAGATGGACGCCCGCCTGGAGCGCATCGACCGGCACGGACGGGTCCCGCGCCACCGTGTCAGGCGCCGTGAGCGGCCCACAGCGCGGCCGCCGCGATGACGCCGACGGCGTTGGTCGCCCAGTGCAGCCCCGCGGCGGCGAGCAGGCTCCCGCTGCGTCGCCGCAGTTCGCACAGCAGGATCCCCGCCAGCGCGGTGAACGCGACCGCGGCAGCGACGACCAGCACCTGCGCGCCGATTCCCGAACCGAAGACCGCGCCGGCAGCGTGGTTTACGGTGCCCAGCCGCAGCGAGGGAAGGATGTGCCACAGGCCGAACAGCGTGGAGGAGGACACGGTCGCCCACGCGCCCCCGTGATGGCGACGGACCAGGCCGTGCAGCACGCCCCGGAACGCCACCTCCTCCGTCAGGACGGTGCCGAACGGGATGATCACCAACGCGGTCACCAGGGTCGGACCCAGGTGCAGGCGGTACCTGACGTCGAAGAACGCGACGCGGGTCGCGGGCAGCGCCGCCCCGACGAGATAGATTGCCGTGACCAGCACGACGGCCCCGGCCGCATACATGGCGCCTCTGGCCCACGAGCGGCGGGACAAGCCGAGGTCGTCCCATGACAGCCCGTGACGGCGGGCGAACGCGATCAGGCCGACGGCGACCGCGGGCCCCAGCACGAGGCCGGTGTGCGGCGGCCCGTACTTGTTCAAGAGGTTGACGACGATGAGGACGGCGATCACGCCCGCAAGAGCGAACACGAACCGCCTGTCACCGGCCGACCGGACCGCTCGCAGAACGTCCCCGCTCCTTCCCCGGACGGCTGCGTGGAGCGACTGCACTAAAAGAACCTCCGGGACAAATGGCTACCAACCACTACGAGCCTCAGTCTACGTCCGCCGCCGCGCGGCCCCCCGCAGGGGCCTAACCGCGGGGGGCGACCAGCTTGGTGAGCTGCTCGGTCCGCTCCGGAGTCCACCCGGCCGGCGCCGCGATGGCCACCCACGCCGCCACCATCGCACGCCCGTAACGGTGCCCGTGCGCGGGGGGCGCGCCGTAGGCCGACTGCAGGTCGGCGGTTACCTGGAGGAACGTCACAAACGGGTACCAACGTATTGCGGGCAGCACGTCGCCGCCGCGCCGCTCCTTCAGCCAGTCCGGGCGGTTGAACAGCAGGTTCGGCGACCACCAGACGATCGGGTCGGAGGCGTGCTGCAGGTAGACGATCCGCGATCCGCTCCAGGACGCCGGCCGATCCAGGTCGGAGGGCTCGGCGGCGAAGCGCACCGTCTGACCCCGCCGATAGGTCGGCAGGACTTCAGGGGTGCCGCGGTCGCGCTCGGCAGTCAGGCGACCCCACAGGCGGTTGGCGTTGGTCGGCCCCACCAACAGCGCTCCGTCGGCGCGGTCGCGGAGATCGTCGACCCCGCGGAACGCCGCCTCGGCCCCCAGCGCTCCCAGGCTCTCGGCGAAGACCAGCAACTTAGGGCGTTGGTCGAGGGGCAGTGCCGACCATGCGGCGTGCACCTGGTTGAACAGCTCCCGCCCGGCCTCCTCCGCCCTGTCCGTCTCAGCCAGGAACGAGATCCAGCTCGGCAGGTACGAGTACTGGATGCCGACCAGCGCCGTGTCGCCGTTGTACATGTACTCCAGCGCGGCAGCGGCCTTCGGATCCACCCAGCCCGTGCCCGTGGTGGTGATGACGCACAGGACCTTGCGCGAAAATCCGCCGGCCCGCTGCAGCTCGCGCACGGCCAACGCCGCCTCCTCCGCGATCGTGGGTGCCGAGTCGATGCCGACGTAACTGCGGATCGGTTGCTTGGCGGGCAGGCCGTTGAACCTGGCCAGCCTCTCCACGCTCGGGCCGCCGGCCACGAACGCCCGACCCTGCCGGCCAAGGGAGGACCAGCTGACCAGTGACTCCGGGCTGCCGGAGCGGGCCGGACCGATCGGCGGCGCCACGCCGTCGCCCGTGCCGTCGTCGACGGCCTCCGCCGTCGACGTCGCGACATTGAGCAGCCCGCGGTAGACCACCCCGTTGAGCAGCGTCAACGCCAGCACAGTCACCGCGATCAAGGCGGTGACCTGGGCCACCACTGCCGGAATCCACCGGCCCAGCAGCCGGGCGAGGGCCCGCGCGGTCGCCCCGAGTCCGCGACCGAGCACCAGCAGGGCGGCGAACACCCCCACGCTGATGATCAGGACCCGGAGGTACGCGTACCCCGGCTGCGGCCGCTGGCCCATCAGCAGGGCGATGTCGCGCTGCCACAACGACGCCTGGTATAGCGAGACCGCCACGAGCGGCACGCCGAGCACCGCCAGGCCCTGCCACGCGACGCGCCTGACCCGCGGGCTACGGCTTACCCGGACGAACCGGTTGACCAGCCAACCGACCGCGACGCCGACGACGTAGCCGAACGCCGCGGAGAGACCGCTGATCACACCCTGCTGCAGCCAGGTCCGGGGCAGCAGCGACGGGGTCAATGACAGGCACAGCGACAGCACCGCGACGGACAGCCCGGACAGCCGCAAGGCCGCACCGCGGGCGCGCCGAACGCGGTCGTGTCGGCGGAGCTCCCGCGCAGCCGGCGCGACCTTCGGTTTGGTCTCGGTCGTCGTCACGCTCTCCTCATTGTCATCCTCCCGGAACAGTCAACCGGTTAGAAGATCGAAGGTACGAGCGTCACCCCCTCCGTGTCGTCGTGGTGGTAGGTCAGCCGGTCGATCACCGTGGTCGAGCGCCTGGCGTACCGCTCAGGCACGGCGCTCGAAAAGGTCCCGCACCTGGCTGCCGACCCGGGCGAAGGTCGTGGTCACCGCGTCGCCGAGCAGGCGTCCGACCTCGCGGATATCCGCGCGGACCGCGTCGTCGTGCACGGCGTTGCTTGCCGCGTCGAAGGCCGTATCCACGGCCGCGCGCAGCCTGCCCAGGGCCGCTTTAACTTCCTCGTCGTCGCTGGTCTGCTCAACGTGCATCTTGAGCTTGAGGGCGAGCGCCTCAACCCGGTCTGCGAGTTCCTGCCACTGCGCGGACTGCTCGGTCATCGCATCCTCCATCTCGGCGGTGGGACAAAGACGTCCGGTTCCACCGTCGCGCCTCGTGCCGCCGGCGGGTAGAGGCATCGCACTCACCTTGGGCAGGTCGTTCGGCATGCGCGCACCGCGCTCTTCGCCGGGCCCGACCGGCCATTGGTCCCGCTCGGACGGGCGGATCGGCCTGTATCGGGCAACCGCAGCCCTGCCAAGGTTTCCTGAGGCAGACCACGCTGAAGGGAGGCCGGCGATGACCGTACTGGTGACCGCCGCGAGCAAGCACGGCTCGACAGCGGAGATCGCCGAAGCCATCGGCCGGGTGCTGCGCGAGCGCGACATACCGGTGGACGTGCGACCGATCACGAACGTCACCATGGTCGACGGGTACGCGGCGGTGGTCCTCGGCAGCGCGGTGTACATGGGTCACTGGCTGGAGGCGGCCCGGCAGCTCGTCGATGCGGAGGCACTCGCGCTCGCCGGCCGGCCGGTGTGGCTGTTCTCCAGCGGACCGGTCGGCGACCCGCCCAAACCGGACGAGCAACCGGTCGACGTTGCCGCGATCGTCGCGACCACGAACGCGCGTGGCCACCGGATCTTCGCCGGCCGCCTCGACCCGCACCGGCTCGGCTTCGCCGAGAGGGCCATGACCCTGGCCTTGCGGGCGCCCACGGGCGACTTCCGTGACTGGGCCGCGATCGAGGCGTGGGCCGGCAGCATCGCCGATTCCCTGCAGTCCTGATCTTGGACTGTCGCGACAGGGCCATGCGACCCGGCAGAACAGGACCTTGATCCCTACCGGCGACCAGGTCACCGGGACATGCTGAACGTGCGACACCCGCCGGAGAGAGCGGAGGTCACGCAGGCGGGACAGGTTGATGATCTTTTGATCACCAGGCTCACCATCGCTAAGATGGTCGTCCGCCTCCGTGATCGACGACCACCCCTCGGCGGGTGTCGCCTCGCCCGTTTAGGCGTCCGCTCCCATTGCCCGCGTGGTTGCCAGGACGTGCGTTGGGCAAGATCGGCTGGTGGTCGATCTGAAGGGCGGACCGACATGACAACGACTGAACAGACCAGATGGGTCGCTGGCATAGCCGTCAGCCAACCTGGTGCCCTCTGGCGGCGCTGGGTCGCGCTCACCACGGCCGGCGAGGTGCTGGGCTTCATCGTGCCGGCGGTGGTTGCCGCCCTGACGACGGTCGGCGGCGTCGAGGGCCTCCCCCAGGTGGCGGTTCTCATGGCCGCGGGCGCCGTCGAAGGTGCTCTGCTCGGCTGGGCACAGGCAGTCGTCCTGCGCCGGGTGGTCCCCGGCCTGGACACCCGTTCCTGGATACTGGCAACCGCGCTCGCCGCAGTGCTCGCCTATGCCATGGGGATGCTGCCCAGCCTGCTCTTCCCCCTGCCGGTGCCCGCCATGATCGCCATCGGGGCCATTGCCGGAACGATCCTGCTCGGCTCGGTCGGGACGGCGCAGTGGCTCATCCTGCGCCGCCACCGGCCGCACAGCGCCTGGTGGATCGCCGTCACCGCCGGCGCCTGGGTGCTCGGGCTTGGTGCGTTCCTCGCGATCGCGACACCGCTGTGGCGACCCGGCCAGCCCGCCGCGCTGATCGCCGCGATCGGCGTACTTGCCAGCGTCGCCATGGCGGCCACGATGGCCGCCGTGACGGGCTGGGGCGTCCTTCGACTGCGCCGGCTGAAGTGATCGGAAAGTCCCGACCGGGCGGGGGACCAAAGTCCCGCCGATACCGGAGGTTGTTCCCTGCCGGCGAGCCGTGTCTTCCAGGAGTCTCCTTGTTGAGCCCATCCGAACTGGTCGGACCGGCAGACACAAGGAGTAAGGCAATGAAGCGCAGAACCCTGGACATTCTGTTCAGCATCGGCGGGGTTGTGCTCGCCGGGCTGCTGCTGGTCGCCGGGATCGTGCTCACCAGCAACGCGAACTTCGCCAACAACTACGTCAAGGACCAGCTCAGCCAGCAGAACATCACGTTCAAGACGGCTGACACCCTGACCGCAGAAGAGAAGAAGTCGGCAGGCCTGGTCAAGTACGCCGGCCAGAAACTCACCACCGGCAAGCAGGCCGAGGTCTACGCCAACGACTTCATCGGGCTGCACCTGAAGTCCACCGCGGGTGGCAAGACTTACGCTGAGCTCGGCGACGTGCAGACCGGCCTGCGCACCCAGATCACCGCGGCGCAGAAGAACAACGACCCGAACCTGGCCAACCTGCAGAAGCAGCTCACCGACGCCACCGCCTCGCGGGAGACCGTCTTCAAGGGCGAGACGCTGCGCGGCCTGCTGCTGACCTCCTACGGGTTCAGCGAGTTCGGCACCAAGGCGGCACAGGCCGCGATAGTGGCCTACATCGCCGCCGCGCTGCTGGCCCTGTTGGGAATCGCGGGTTTCGTCCACGCCTTCGTGACGCCCAAGACCAAGGGCTTCGCGGTTCCGGAGCAGAGGCAGTCCGGGGAGCGCCCGCTCATCAACACGTGAGAGGTCCTCGCGTAATCTGCGCTTCCGCACCCGGCCCGGGGCTCACCATGAGACCCGGGCCGATGGTTGTGTGTTGGACGACGGTCGTTATCTGGCCGGTGTCCGTGAGAATGCCGATCGGGTGCCGCACTCGGGCCACGAGGTCGCGACATCGGACGCGTCGAGCTTTGCCTTGAGCCGGGCGGCCCGGGTGGTCAGATAGTGCTGCTCCGGCACGCTCGTCGTGCGGCTGGCCGCGGCCCGGTAATGCTTTACCGCCGCCTCCACATCACCGGCCATTTCGAAGAAGTGCGCGCGCACGGCGGCCAGTCGGTAGTGCCCGGGCAGCCGTTCGTCCAGCGCCTCGAGCAGCTTCAGACCTTCCGCCGGGCCGTGCACCATCGCCGCCGCGATCGCCCGGTTGAGCGATACCACCGGATTGCCGGTCATCTGCTCCAGCAATCCGTACAGCGCGAGGATCTGCGGCCAGTCGGTGTCGTCGACGCGGGCCGCCCGGTCGTGCAATGCGGCGATCGCCGCCTGCAGTTGGTACTCGCCGACCGCGCCCTTGGTCACCGCGCCGTTGATCAGCGCGACCCCTTCCGCGATCAGCGGCCGGTCCCACAGGGTCCGGTCCTGTTCGTGCAGCGGGATCAGTTCGCCGTCGGCGTCGGTACGGGCCGGCCGGCGGGCGTCGGTGAGCAACATAAGCGCGAGCAGACCCGCGACTTCGCTGTCGTCCGGCAGCATCCGATGCAGCGTCCGGGTCAGCCGGATCGCCTCGCTGGACAGCTCGGCGCGATGCAGATCATCGCCGGTGCTGCTGGCGTACCCCTCGTTGAAGATCAGGTAGAGGACGTGCAGAACCGAGCGCAGTCGCTGCGTCCATTCCGCGCGGGCCGGCATCCGGAACGGCACGTCGGACGCCTTGATGCGCTGCTTCGCCCGGCTGATTCGCTGCGCCATCGTCGCTTCCGGCACCAGGAACGCGTTCGCGATCTCGGCGGTGGTCAAGCCGCCGATTGCGCGTAGCGTCAGCGCGATCGCCGAGGCGGCGGTCAGTGCCGGATGACAGCACATGAACAGCACGATCAACGTGTCGTCGCGGTTGTGAGCCTCAGTCGAGTCAACAGCCGGCGGCTCCTGCAAAGCGGCCAGGCTTTCCCTGCGCCGCCTGGCCTGCTCGCTGCGCATCTGATCGAGCAGCTTCCGTGAGCCGGTCTGGATCAGCCAGCCACGCGGGTTGTCCGGAGTGCCATCCGCCGGCCAGTGCATGGCGGCAGAGAGCAGGGCTTCCTGTACGGCGTCCTCGGCGGCGTCGAAGTCGCCGAACCGCCGGACAAGGACGCCGAGGACCTGCGGCGCCAGCTCGCGCAGCAGGTCCTCGAGGTGCGGCGCACTCTTCACAGCTCGGGAGTCAGCAGCTCGAAGTCGGAGGCGTCCATCACTCGCCGTACGCCGATCGGCTGCTGCAGCGGCACACCACCCGGCCCAGGCACACGCGAGATCTTGGCGGCGATCTCGATGGCCCGCTCCTCCGACTCGACGTCGATCAGCTGATAGCCGGCGAGCATCTCCTTGAACTCCACGAACGGCCCGTCAGTGACGACTGGCGCGGTCCCACCGCCGGAGGTCACGACCTTGGCCAGCTCGGGCCCGGTCAGCGCCTGCTGCTCGACCAATTCACCGCTGTCGGTGAGTTCCTTGTTCATGGCCCGGTAGTAGTCCATGTGCGCCTTGATGTCCTCGGGTGCCCAATCGGTCATCGGCGTCTCGATGACTCCACCGTTGTAATCCACCGTGAGCAGGAACTTCGTCATGTCTGGCTCCTATCCATCCGCTACGCCCAGCTTGGCGCATTCACCGATGGACGGAGCACGCGACCCGTTCTCGACATCCTTCGCCGAGATCCGCCCGGGCAGACACGCAAAGTCGATCGCTACGGCGAGGCCGCCGACTTCAGGCAGCGGCCTCGCCGACGTGGACCCGGGGCCCGGTGTAGGCGTCGCCGGTGTGACCCTGCAACAGCATTGATCAGCTCCCTCGATCGCACGCCCCGCAACGGGCGCTCTCATCCGTAGGACGAAGCAACAGATGCGTTCTCTACACCGCCCGAGCCCGGCCAGCACTGGGTGCACCTGCGCACGTCCAACCCCCTCGTCGGCAGCGTGCGGCGTCCGGTACCTGAAATGCCACTGCTCGCTCCACGCGTCGTGTGTTGCCTCCGCGGTAAGCCTGCGCCTGGGTACCGGATGCACCTCGCGCGAGGAAAGTCGCGACAAGGGGCTTGACCTTGACCCTGGGTCAGGGTTCGAGCATGTGTGGCATGAACGCACTGACCAAGCACCCGACACGCACCGCGGTTTCCGCGAACGGCCTGCGCAAGGCCTACGGGGAGAAGGTCGTCCTCGACGGCGTCGACCTCAGCATCGGCGAGGGCGAGGTCTTCGCACTGCTCGGGCCGAACGGCGCGGGCAAGACCACCACCGTGAAGATCCTGTCCACCCTGATCCCGGCGGACGCCGGCACGGCCAGCGTCATGGGGCACGACCTGCGCGGCGGGGCCGGCGCGGTACGCGCCGTGATCGGGGTCACCGGGCAGTTCTCCGCGGTCGACAACTGGCTCACCGGCGAGGAGAACCTGCTGCTCATGGGCCGCCTGCTGCATCTGCCGGCCGCCGAGCGGCGGACGCGGACCGCCCGGCTGCTGGAGCGCTTCGACCTCGTCGAGGCGGCGAAGCGGACCCCGGCCACCTACTCCGGCGGCATGACGCGCCGCCTCGACATCGCGATGACCCTGATGGGGCGGCCACGGCTGATCTTCCTCGACGAGCCCACCGCCGGCCTGGACCCGCGCAGCCGCCACACCACGTGGCAGCTCATCCGCGACCTCGTCGCCGAGGGCGTCACCATCCTGCTGACCACGCAGTACCTCGAGGAGGCCGACCAGCTCGCCGACCGCATCGCCGTGCTGGACCGGGGCCGCATCGTCGCCGAGGGCACGCCGGAGGAGCTCAAACGGCGCATCCCCGGCGCGCACATCCGGCTGCGCTTCGCCGACGCCGCCTCGCTCGACGCGGCCGGCGCAGCGCTGCGCGAGGGCACCCGCGACGACGAGGAGCTGGCGCTGCGGGTACCGAACGAGGGCGGCATCCGGTCGCTGCGCGACGTGCTCGCCCGCCTCGGCGACGGCGTCGCCGTGGAAGACCTGTCCATCCACAAGCCGGACCTCGACGACGTGTTCTTCGCCCTGACCGGCAACCCTTCGAAGGAGCAGACCCAGTGACCACGCTGACCATCGCCGCCCAGGACTCCACCACGATGCTCGGGCGCGAGCTCAAGCACACCCTCCGGTTCCCCTTGTTGCTCATCGGCTCGATCCTGGCGCCGGTCGTGTTTCTGCTGTTGTTCGTCTACATTCTCGGCGGGCCGATCGGCGGCGGGCTCGGTGACGCGGCGCGGGGCGCACCGTACGTCGACTTCCTCGTGCCCGGCATCCTGATGATGACGGTGGCGGCGGGCTCCGGGACCACGGCGATCACCGTGTGCACCGACATGACCGGGGGCATCATCGACCGGTTCCGCACGATGGCGGTCACCCGCGGCGCGGTGCTGACCGGGCATGTCGGCGGCAGCGTCCTGCGCACGCTCGTCACCACCACCGTCGTCACCGGGGTGGCGCTGCTGGTCGGCTTCCGGCCGCACGCCTCGGTCGTGGACTGGTTCGCCGTCGTCGGCATCGTCGCGGCGTTCGCCTTCGCGCTGGCCTGGCTGTCGGTCGCCCTCGGCCTGGTCGCCAAGAGCGTGGCCGGCGCGAACAGCGCGAGCCTGCCGATCCAGTTCCTGCTGCCGTTCCTGTCCAGCGCGTTCGTGCCGGCCGACTCGATGCCCGGCGGTGTGCGCTGGTTCACCGCGCACCAGCCGTTCACCCCGGTGGTGGAGTGCCTACGCGCGCTGCTGACCGGCGCGCCGGTCGGCAACACCGCGTCCCTGGCCCTGGCCTGGTGCGCGGCGATGGCGCTGGCCGGCTACCTGTGGGCCCGCGCTGCGTTCCGCCGCGGTACCCGCTGACATGATGAACGTCTTGGGCGGCGAGCTGGCCGAAGGGAGACCGAAGCACATGATCACCATCGGTCAGCTCGCCGACTACGCGGGCGTGACGATCAAGGCCGTCCGCCATTACCACCAGCGCGGCCTGCTCGCCGAGCCGCCGCGTGACTCGTCGGGCTACCGGCGCTACACCGCCCAGCACGCCATCGACCTGGTCAAGATCAAAACTCTCGCCGAGGCCGGCGTGCCGCTCGCCCGCATCAAGGAGGTGCTCACCGCCGACCCCGACCGGTTCACCGCGGCGATCGCCGAGATCGACCGCAACCTGCAGGAACGGGCCGAGGAGCTCCTGCGCACCCGCGAGCGGATCGCCCAGCTGCGCGCCGGCGACCGGCTGTTCGTCTCCGCCGAGGTCGCCGACTACCTCGACCAGCTGCACGAGCTCGGCGTCAGCCCACGCGCGGTGCAGATGGAGCGCGACGGCTGGATCCTCATGCAGTCGGTCGCGCCGAAGGAGGCGGCCATCTGGATCGCCGACAAGCGCGACGCGATCGGCGATCCGGAGTTCTGTGCCATCTACCTCGAGTACGACGCGGCGTTCGACTGGTCCCCGGACGACCCGCGCCTCTACGCCCTGGCCGATCGCACCCAGCGGTGGCTCGCCAACCGGCCCGGCAGGCCCGAGGGCGGAGAGAGGCCTGTCCCGGATCCGGCCATCGCCCAGCTGGTCGCGACGTCGGCCGGCGCGTCGTCGCCGGCCTGGGACCGGCTCACCGAGATCGCCAAGCAGCGCAAGGCGGGCCGGTGAAGGGCGTAGCGCCTCCCACGCTGCGTCGCTGCATCTTGGTACGTCAGCCGCAGTTACTCGGGCAGCTCGGTGAGGCGCCGGCGCAGGTGCTCGGTTTGAGGGTCGTTCATGCCGAGCGTAATCGCCTGCCGGTAGGCGGATCGGGCCGGCTCGGTCTGGCCCAGGCGGCGGAGCAGCTCGGCTCGGGTGGCGTGCCACCACGGATAGCCGGCCAGGTCGCTGATCTCTTCGACTAGAACCAGGCCCGCAGCGGGGCCGTCCCGTTCGGCCACGGCCACCGCCCGGTTGAGCTGGACGACCGGGGTGTCGTGCACGGTGAGCAGCACGTCGTACCAGGAGATGACCGCGTCCCAGTCGGTGTCGGCGTAGGACCCGGCGAGGGCGTGGCAGGCCGCGATCGCGGCCTGCACCACGTAGGTGTCGGGCCGGTCGGCGGTGCGCCGCAGCGCGGCTCCGACCAGCTCAACGCCTTCCTTGATCCCCGCGCTGTCCCATCGGGACCGGTCCTGGTCGGGCAGTAGTACCGGGCGCCCATGGTTGTCCATGCGGGCCGCGCGGCGGGCATCGTGCAGCAGCAGAAGCGCGAGCAAGCCGAGCACGGTCGGCTCGTCGGGCATCAGTTCGGCCAGCAGCCGGACCAACCGGACCGCTTCGTCGGTCAGCGCGACCCGGACCAGGTCGGCGCCGGCACCGGCCGAGTACCCCTCGTTGAAGATCAGGTAGAGCGTGGCCGTGACGGCGGCCAGCCGGCCGGGAAGCTCCTCGGCGGTCGGGACGCGGTAAGGGATCCGAGCGTGCACGATCTTCTGCTTGGCGCGGGTGAGCCGCTTGGCCATGGTCGCCTCGGAGACCATCAGGGCGCGGGCGACCTCCGCGGTGGACAACCCCCCGAGTGTTCGCAGCGAGAGCGCGACCTGGGCCTCGGCCGACAGGGCAGGATGGCAGCACGTGAACACCAGCCGGAGCATGTCGTCGCGGACAACCTCGGCGGGCTCGGGAACGGGACCCAACAGCGACACCGCCTCCGCCTCCTTCCCTGCCCGCCGGGCCTCCCTGCGGACGAGATCGATCGCCCGCCGCTTCGCCGTGACCGTGAGCCAGGCACGCGGATTGTCCGGCACGCCATTGCGCGACCACCGTTCCAGCGCCCGTACGACGGCGTCCTGGACGGCATCCTGGGCCAGGTCGATGTCGCCGGTGACGCGGATCAGCGTGGCCAGGACGCGTGCCCCCTCATCGCGTACCAGCCGTTCGGCCGCGTCACCGGCACCCATCGTCACGTGTCGAGGGAAGGGTGGACCTGGCGCACCTCGACCGTCCCGTACCAGGCCGCAGGGAACTTCGCCGCGATCGCGACCGCCTCGTCAAGATCGGCGCATTCCAGCAGGAAGAAGCCGGTCAGCGCCTCCTTCGTCTCGGCGTACGGTCCGTCGGTGAGGATCGGCGCTCCGCCCTTGCCGTCGGGAACCCGCACTGTCTTCGCAGTCGCGGTGGGGTAGAGCGCGTGGCCGCCCTTCAGCACGGTCGCGTGGGCCTCCTCGAACGCGGTGTACTCCTGTAGCCCTTCCGCGTACTCCGGCTGAGACCAGTCGACCTCGGACGTGTAGGTAAGGGCTATGTAGGTGGGCATGGATTCCTCCCCGGCTAGCGGCCCGTCCGGCAATCAGGATCTCGGGCTTGAGTCGTCTATCCGCTCCTGCAAGACGACGGTCACGGTTTCTTCCGCTTCCTTGCCAATCGCCCTGCGGACGTCGGCCTTGACGGGGAGCTTGTGCGTGCCGTCGCCCATGGCCATGAACGAACTCCGGAAGGGGTGGCCGTCGATCGTCCCCCGGACCTTCACCAGACCCCGGGTTCCAAAGAACTCAACCGAATCAGGCCACACGACATAAGTGTGTCCGCCCTTGTTCGGGCTCTTTTGCAGGGTGGCAGTGAATTGCTTGTTCATCGCTTCATGCCCTCCCGACGAGGATGAGTGTGTTGCCGTCCGGGTCCCGCAGGGCGAACATGGGCGGCGCCGCGCCGCCCATGCGCATGACCTCCGGATCCGTGTCGACGCCGCGTGCCCGTAGGTCCGCATGGGCGGCGTCGGCGTCCTGGGCAAAGAAGCGAATGCCGGTGGGCACCCCGGCGGGAACCAGCGCGATTGTCGTCGCCGCCCCCGGCGGTGCCACTTCGATCCAGCGCGCGCCTTCGAAAGGAATGTCCCGGCGTTTTTCGAATCCCAGCGTGTCGACGTAGAACTCAAGCGCCCGATCTTGGTCGGCGACGGGAATCCCGACCGTTCCCACTTCGGTGATAGGGGTTTCACGCATTGTTGCTCCCCTCGGTTCTGGGGCCGGTGCCTGTCACCTGCCTCCACCTTAGAGACGAACGGCCCCCGCCGGATCTGGACACCCCCGTGACCGATCTTAGGAACGTTCTCAGGCCGACAGCCTCACCGGGTTGCCAGCGCCAAGCGTCGTACGGCGAAGACGCCGGAGTTCTCCAGGGCGATCCAGGCCAAAGCCGAGGCGGGCGTTCATGCCGAGTGTCACAAGATCGAGTGATTTGGGGTGAGTTTCGCGTGTCGGTGCGCCGGGTCGGGTGCGCTGCTGGCTTGGACGAACGTTTGTGCGACAACCTTGGCTTCTGATCTTGCGAGTCTGTCGGCCTTACGTCAGCGGTATTGCGCTTAGGTGAGGCGTCGGCGGGTCCACCAGAAGCAGAAGGCGGCGAGCAGTACGGCGACGGTGAGGAAGACGCCGGTTTCGGTCCATTGCAGGGGCCAGAAGTGGCTGGCGGGTTGGTAGGTGAGGTCTTGGCGCAGGCCGAGGCTGCCAACCCATTGCATGCATGCGCGGGCTCCCTGGCTCTCCCCGCAGTACTGCAGGTTGGCGGGTCCGGTGAAGATGTGGCCGGTGGTGGTGATGGTGTTGTTGGTCAGCACCCAGGCGTTGCTGGGGGTGGCGCCGCTGACAACCTCCATCGTGGAATTGCTGGTGTTGATCATAAACTCCTGGATGCGGCTGAGATCCAGTGGCGAGGTGGCGTGGCGCGCGGGGGCGAGATGGGCGCGGATCCACAGTGGCATCGATATGACGGCGGTGACGTAGATGGCGAGGGTGGCGGCCATCGCGGGTACGGTGCGGCGGATGAGCATGCCCATGGTGACGCCAAGGACGAAGGCGAACAGGGCGTAGCCGATCGGGACGATGCCGCGGGCGCCGTAGAGCAGGGGTGTGATCCGGTCGCCGGTCGCGTGGTCGATGTGGTGCGCCCAGGCGGTGACCGCCCAGCTGAGCACTCCTGCGGTTGCTGTCGCCGCGCCGCCGACGATGGCGAGTTTGGTGGCCAGCCAGCGGGTGCGGGTGACCGTTTGGTTCCAGGCCAGGCGGTGGGTGCCGGTTTCGAGTTCCCGGGCCATCAGGGGTGCGCCCCAGAAGATGCCGATCAGGGCGGGGACCACATACATGATCGCGGTGGCGAGGTTGTAGACGATGCCGCTGGTGCCGTTCTTTGCTTGGTTGAGGAAGCTGGTAACGGCGGTGGTGCAGTCGCCGTGGCAGGCACCGACGCTCGCGGCATAGATGTCGGCGATGCTGTGCCCGGTGACCACGAGGAGGACGCCGAGGGCGGCCAGCGCGGCGACGGTGATCCAGGTCTGGGTACGGAACTGGCGCCAGGTGAACCAGATCATTGATGCGTCTCCAATACGGCGGTGCGACCGGGTGCGGTGACGGCCTGCGACATGTAGGCCAAGACCAGGTCTTCGAGGGTGATCTGTTCGACCGTCAGCGACGGGTCGTCGATCGGGGTGGTGCTGCGCACGATCAGGGTGGACTGCCGGTCGGTGTGGCTGTCCTCGATCACCTCGGCGCCGGTAGGCAGGTCGGCGGGGTCGCGGCGGGCACCGGTGAGCCGGTAGTGGCTGGCCAACAGGTCGTCGACCTCGCCTGCGACGCGGACCCGGGAGGCCACCAGCACGATCAGGTAGTCGCAGACGCGTTCCAGGTCGGAGACCAGGTGCGAGGACAGGATCACGCCGGCGCCGTGGTCGGCGAGGTATGCCATCAGGCTTTGCAGGAACTCCCGCCTGGCGAGGGGGTCGAGGCGGGCCACGGGTTCGTCGAGGATGAGCAGTTCCGGTCGTTTCGCGATGGCCAGGGTCAGCGCGAGTTGGGCGCGTTGCCCGCCGGAGAGTTTCCCGGCCTTTTGGGAAGGGTCGAGGCCGAGTTTGGTGATCCGGTCGTCGGCAAGCCGCTGATCCCAGCCGGGGTTGGTGTGGGCACCGAAACGCAGGTGGTCGGCGATGGACAGGCCCATGTAGGTGGGTGTGTCCTGGGCGACGAAGCCCACCTTGGCCAGTTGTGCGGCACCCGACGCCGGTCGGCCGCCGAGTACCTCGATGCTGCCCGCTGTGGGGGGCAGCAGGCCCACCGCGATATGCAGCAGGGTCGTCTTGCCGGCACCGTTCGGGCCGACGAGACCCACGACCCGGCCGGGCGGGATGGCAAGGGTGCAGTCGGACAACGCCAGGCGTCGCCCATACCGCTTGGACAGGCCCTCGGCCTGCAGCACGGGGCTCATGCGGTCTCCTCTATCGGGGCGCGGAATGTGGTCACGAACAGGGCCTCGATGCTCTCGGCGTCCAACCCGGCCGCTCGTGCCCGGGCGAGCCAGCCGCGTAGCTCTTCGCGGAGTGGACCGTGCGCGGCCAGCGACTCGTCGGTCAGGGTCCGGGTGACGAAGGTGCCCACCCCGGGACGCGGTGAGATCAGGCCCTCGTATTCGAGTTCCCGGTACGCCTTCAGCACCGTGTTCGGGTTGATCGCCACCTTCGCCACCACGTCCTTGACCGTGGGTAGTTGGTCACCCTCGGTCAGCAGGCCCAGCCGCATGGCCTGGCGGACCTGCTGGATCAGCTGCATGTAGGGGGCGACGCCGGAGCGTCCGTCCAGGTGGAACTCGATCACCCTCGGCTCTCATTCATCTAGGTTACTAGCACTATAATCTGACCGTCTGAGTCCAGGTCAAGCCCCCGCGGCGAATTGCGCCGGACGGGTTCTGGCAGCGTCGAAGATCACAGTCGCCCGACCGCCAACGTCGCGCGGTAACAAGAACCGGCAGTGGCGGCTACATCACGCTGGACCGGTTCGCAAGCGGCTCGGCGTGTCGGGGTGATCTCGGTGATAAGGCGAAGGAGCATCGGCGGTTGCCTATGCACCCCCTGAAGGAAGTCGCCGCCGATGCTCCGGGTGCACAGCCTACCGGGATCGTTGATGCGCGTGCTGGAGCCGTTCCGGCCGTGCTTCACCACCCCGACGTTCGAGACATTCGTAACCCTGGTCGCTGGGATGATCGCCCGACCGGGGCAGCGCACGGTGTGCGGCATGCTGGCCGGTGCCGGCCTGGTCCGGGCCTGGCATCACAGCCGGGGCGCACCGGTTCTTCGCCGCGGCCCGCTGGGACACCGACACGGTCGGGCTGACCGTGTTACGGCTGATCGTCGGTTTTCTGGTGCCGGTCGGCGCGCCGCTGCTGGTGGCCGTCGATGACACCATGTTCCGGCGCTGCGGCCGCCGGGTGTACGCCGCGCACTGGGGCTACGACGGATCGTTGAAGGTACCCAGGGGCGGCAAGCGACTGCCTCGGGGCAACTGCTTCGTGGTCGCCGCGGTCGTGGTCGAGCTGCCGTTTCATCTGGTACCACCTGGCCGGGCATCACCCCGCGGTGACCCGCGAACGCCGCGACCACGCGCCCTGGTACACCACCAAGACCTGCCGTCCTACACCGACATGATCGCCAGACTCCGGCGGATCCTCATCGCCGCCCAATATCTACCCGACCTGGCCCACCAGCCCACCCCCGACGAAATCCGCGCCGTCCGGCTGGCCTGGGCACAGGCAGCGGCGTAACCGCGAAAGTCGAGCAACCAAGTCTGGGGGCCACAATTAGCACAGATGTTCGATAACATCTGTTGGCGTGGAGCGGGTGTTCAAGCACTGGTGGAACGGCAAGTTCGGACGCATCGCCCGCCGCGACGTCTTCGTGTGGACCGACGGCCACCACCGGTGGGAGGTCGAGGCGCGGCGTGGCGGCGCCAATGGACCGTCACGGCGCCAGGCAGTCCACGGCGAGCGGGAAGCCCTTGAACTGGCGCAGCGCTGGCGCGACATGGGCGGGGACAACTGGAGAGACGTATCCCGCCTGTACCGCGATCCGCCGGCACCGCGCGACGATCGGTCAGCGCGGTGACATCCACCCGTTCTTGCGGTACTCCGGCACGACGCCGATCGCCCAGAGCAGCCGCTTGCACGCGCGGCACGCCTCCCGCAGCTCGCGCGTCGAAATCAGCGGCGCCAGCCCCTTCTCGGTGAGGAGCAGCATGACGTCGGTCAGCAGCAACCCCGGGTCATACCCGCAACCAACGACCCCGTTCTGGGCACCGCAGTTGTCCTGACCGGAATCGGTTACCTCTGGTCGACTCCTCTCACATTGGCCAACGGCTGGACCGGGCACGTACGGCCGGACCAATGGAGCGCTGCCGGGCGGAGGGTCGAGCGTCGGCAGCTCGCGGGTGACCAGTTCCGCCCAACGCGGGTATCCGGGGATCGGCACAACGTCGCCGTCTGGCAGGCGGCGTGGCTCCGGCGTGGCCATTGGGTCGGCGATTCCACACCGCCGTCGCCTCAGCCATCCCACGCTTGCCTCCCTTCGCCTGGGCTCCGTCACCGCCGCGCCTCGGTTGCCGACCGGAGTTGAGCAATGACGGAGCAAGGAAGAAGTTAGTGCACTAACTTCACCTCGACAAGACAGCCAAGGAAAGTTGGCGCACTAACTTCGGATGTGATCAACTGAAGGGGCCGACCGGAGGGTATCGCCGTGCCCGAGACACCCGCATACCTGCGGATAGCCGCCGAACTCCGTGCTCGTATCGTTGCGGGCGACCTCGCGCCGGGTGCGAAGCTGCCCACCGAGACGCGGCTCATGGCCGACTACGGCGTTTCCCGCACGGTCGCCAAGTGGGCGATCTCGGTACTCAAGGGCGAAGGACTGGTGGAAGGGCGACGCGGATCGGGCGTGTACGTCCGCGAGGTCCAACGACTTGTGCGCCGCTCGGCCTGGCGCGATATCCGCGCGCAGACGAGGCAGTCCGGACCGACTTCACCGTTTGCGCGCGACGCCCAGGCCGCTGGGACCACCGGCCGCTGGGACCACGAGTCCCGGCACGGCGAGGCTGACGTGGAGACCGCTCGGCGGCTGGGCATCGACGTCGGTGACCCCGTGATGGAGACGCGGTATGTCTTCTACGCGAGCGACCAGGTCGTGCAGATGTCCCACTCCCGCGAACCGCTCGCGCTTACCGGCGGCACACCCGTCGAGTGGCCGGAAGATGGCGCCGCGGTCGGGGTGGTGGCTCGCTTCGACCACATCGGAGTCCGCATCACCGAGGTGGAGGAGTCCCTCACCGCGAGAGCCGCCCAGCCGCTGGAGGTCGAGACCCTGCGACTGCCACCACGCGGCGCGACCATCCTGGCCGTCGCCCGGACGTACTTCGCGGACGACCGGGCCGTCGAGACGGCGGACATCGTGTTCCCGAGCGACCGGTACGAGCTGGTATACCGGCTGCCGGTCGTCTGACAGACGCACTCCGAGGCCGGCGGGTCAGCCGACCAGTACTTTGATGGCGGCGGCGAGCTCGGCCAGCCCTTTGCGGGCGTCGGCGAAGAACATGCCGGTCTTCGGGTCGGTGTAGAGCTCGTTGTCGATACCGGCGTAGCCATGCCCCATCGACCGCTTGATGACGA
>WNGE01001050.1_pt1 | contig 74323 bp, 73 predicted proteins | sample 5400651 | NCBI WGS metagenome assembly WNGE01 (sample SAMN13153370, study PRJNA577476) | soil metagenome | isolation source: 60 cm soil or saprolite under grassland replicate 2 | place: USA:California | collected 2016-06-15 | reverse complement strand
CTTGCCAGATGGAATGTGCTCCACGGCGCGCCCTCAGCTCACCGCTTTCTTCACGAGCTCGCCGATCCTTGCCTCTTCAGCGGCAGTCAACTCCTTCAGCGCGAAGGCGACCGGCCACAGGGCGCCTTCGTCGAGGTTCGCGCTGTCGTTGAAGCCCAACGTCGCGTACCTCGTCTTGAACTTGCGCGCGGGTTGGAAGAAGCAGACGACCTTGCCGTCCTTGGCATACGCGGGCATCCCGTACCAGAGCTTCGGCGAGAGGACTGGCGCGCTGGCTTTGATGATCGCATGGAGCCGCTCGCCGAGGGCGCGATCCGGTGCCTGCATCTCGCTGATCTTCGCGAGCACGGCGCTTTCCCCGTCCGCCTTGTCCGCTTTCAGTTCTTGGACGCGCTCCCTCATCGCGCCTCGTTCCTCGTCCGTAAATCCCTTGATCGCCTTCGCGGGCTTCTTCGTCGCCTTCTTGTCGACGGTGTCTTCGGTGGACATGCGATGGTCTCCTTTCTGTCGTGTCGGTCAGGGCAAGCGTGTCTTCCCCCTGTCAAACACACGGTGAAACGACTTCCGTGAATCAGTATATCATGCTTTGAAAAGACGGTGGGGGTATCGAGTGGTCGACTTTTCGCTTCACATTTTGAGAGAACACCAGGTGGGGTGGTCTCGTTTTCGGTTCACAACCGGTCACTTTTCGCGGTTATCGAAAACAAACTACTTCGCAGAATAGTTCGTTTCTGACCCAGGGGAACATATACTAGACGCTATCTCGTATCTCAAGTCTTTCATCAAGTCTTTGTTCAACCCGTTTGATTTCCTCAACTTGACGCCAGCCCAAACTGTCTCTATTATCGAAGATAACCAGATACTTATTATTGAATGCACCGTTGTAGGTTATCATCAGGCGCATAGTAGCATATTTATTGCTGTACGTATCTTGTAAAGGATAAATAGAATATCCCTCAAACATATCATTGGAAAGTAAAGTTTGTTGCTTAAATGGAACTCCTGGTTCTGCAATTCTAAAAGCAATCTGCTCCGGATTGCCAGGAATTAAGAAATACGTCTGCACAAAAAAATGTCTATAAGGAAGAACAGTTTGTAGAGGGATATTTTCTAGTTGTTTTCCTTTCATTGTAATTAAACCCCAGGTATTTAGAGCAACCCCAGCACCTTGGTTTTGTAAGATCATAGAATAAATCCCTTGATCTTCTTGATGTGGAGTGTTAATGGGAACAATAACTGGCTTGTGTTGATTATAAAGCGCTTCCTGTGCCTGTATTTCACTCGCGGCTATTTGCATATTTACAGCATCAATAGTTGCCTGTGAATGCCTTTCGCTGGCTGAAGATGCTTCTTGTGATTGCTGTGTGTTCAATTCTATTTGCTTTCGTGTAAGGTCAAGGGAAGCCTGGGTTTGTTTAAGCGATCTAAACGCTATAATAGCAAGAGCAAGCGTTAATAACACATAACCTGCTGTTAAGCCGTCAAGTAAATAATCAGGAGATGTCGTAACTGTTATTCCAGAACCCGCTATACTGATCGCGCTGATTGGGTCGATCATCATCCTATTCTTCCTTTTTATATTTAGCATTAAGATTTTGTATTCGTTGCGCTTGTTTGAACGTACCGAACTGTAGAGGCATTCATCACAAACGGCCTCTTTTCATTTCTAGTGAAATTGCTCAGGCTATAGTATCATTTTTTATTCAAGTGGAATAGGCAATAGCAAATAAGTTTTCGTCGCAGAATAAAAAGTGTCTGGCGTGGATTATGGATGATACAGTAAGAGGTTAGTTTTTGTGGGGGTTAGGGGTTTTTGTATTATCCTCTACATTTTCAATCCGTCTCTGCTGCTTCACAAGATCGGCTTTGATATCCTGCACGTCAGCTTTTGTTGCCATGTTATCTTTCATATCTTGCTGGCCTGCTGCAAGAGTCTCAATCCCTGTACTGATGCGGGTTACTACTCGCTTCACGGTTTGCACGTCTGTTTTGATTGGCTCTAACTTCTCATCCAGCTTGGTATCAATCAGTTTTCCAAATTGTTCTAATAACTCTTCATTGTTCATATGCTAGGTAATTGTAGCAAGAGCGATGGCTCTGTGCAAAGCGTAATCACGTAATGCTTCGTTGGTTATGGGAGTCGCTTATGAAGCTCTTCCATGATTTTATCAGCATTCGAACGGGTTTGTATCAGAAGCGGCTTGAGTTCGTCAATTGAGGCTATTGTATCATCTCCAGCGCAAAAAAGTTGCACGCCGTAAGAGCACAACGTACAATGGAGCCAGCAGTGACTGAGCAAACATCTGACAATGATGTCGTACTGATAGTAAGAATGGAGCAGTAACTATGGCTCTCTACATTGATAGCGCGTATATTCCTGAAATTAGTGAGGTAGCTGATACCGTATCGGTGGCTGGCATCACTACTAACCCTACGATCCTCCTGGCTGCAAGAGATCGCGGCCAGACATTATCTTCCCTTCAACTGCTCAGAGAGTTATTGCAGAAGTTTGTTGGGAGTATTTTTATGCAATCAGGGGAAGTTGATGCGGAGGAGATGCTGCAACAAGCCACGGCTTATCTAGAAACAGACAAAGATAGAGTGATTGCCAAAATTCCCATGACGGCAGCAGGGATGCAGGTAGCCAGGAGACTCAAACAGGACAAGTATCACGTTGCGTTTACGGCGGTGACCTCTGTTGCACAAGCGTATAGTGCTGCCATGTGTCAGGTCGATTTTATCATTCCTTACTTCAATCGTTTAGAACGCGCTGGTATCGATGCCACCGAGCGAATTGCAGAGATGTCAGAGTTGTTCCATAATCAGCAGTTGCCAACGCGCATCCTGGTAGCGAGTATTAAGTCACCCCAAGAAGCCGTGGCAGCCCTGGCTGCTGGCGCACATGATATCACTGCTGTCCCGCAAGTTCTCCTGGATATGGTCACTGATCCACTGACTGAGGAGGCCATTGAGAAATTTTCCAGTGACTGGCAAAAGATGAACAAATTGTAATTCTACTTTCATGCTACACAAGGCACAAAATGAAAAAGCGGTCATATTTCGCCTACCTTTTTTCATACATTTGTCAGTTGCGTATGTTATAGTAACTTCTGTAGTAGAAAGAGGGAATACGGGGGTAGTCCTTGAGAATGGTGGAAGTGCAGGAGAGTGTGGGAAAGAAGCTAGTTGGTAGGCGAAGAGGAAGAAGTTATATCGTAGCGAGCTTATGAAATTTAAGTGGCGGGGGTAAGCCTGAAGGGTAGGTTCCTTCAGGCTTTTTTGTTTGTCTCGAAAATGGATAAGCGACAACATTAAACGTGTTACCATGAGTATGTGACGTATGAAGAATGGTATGATGAGAGAGAAAGGAGCAAGCACGATGGACATTGTTTTCTCCAGTACGACACAATTGGCAGCAGCCATTCGATCAGGGAACGTTTCAGCCACAGAAGTGCTGGAAGCGCATGTGGCGCAGATTCATACACACAATCCTGCTCTGAACGCCATTGTCACTATGGATGCCGAGCATGCGCATGAACGGGCGCGGGAAGCGGATGAAGCACTGGCTCGTGGTGAGGTGTGGGGACCGTTGCATGGCGTACCCTTTACACTGAAAGATGCTCATGCGACGGCGGGCATACGCACCACCACCGGGTTTCCTCCACTGGCCGACTATGTGCCAAAGGTCGATAGCACTGTGACAGCACGCCTCAAGGCTGCGGGCGGTATTCTTCTCGGCAAAACAAACGTGCATATGATGCTGGCCGATCCTGCACAATCTATTAATCCCATCTTTGGCCGCACCAACAACCCCTGGAATGTCGGGCGCACGCCGGGAGGCTCCAGTGGTGGAGCAGCAGCGGCGCTGGCCGCCGGCATGACACCTTTTGACATTGGCACAGATCTATCTGCTTCGATCCGTATTCCAGCGCATTTTTGTGGTGTGTATGGTTTGAAGCCAACCGAACAGCGCGTCTCACTCACCGGACTGATCCCTGGTCTCTCTACACCTAGATCCGTCCGCATCATGTCCTGCCTTGGGCCAATGGCACGCACCGTCGAGGATCTGGCGCTGCTGTACCAGATCATAGCGGGACCGGATGGACGCGATACCGAAGTGCAGCCCGTGCCGGTTGACGATGTGCCACACCTCGAGCTCAAGCACCTGAGGATCGCCTATGCTCCCACCTTACCAAGCTTTCCCGTCGCGGCAGAGATTCGCACTGCTGTAGAAGAGTTAGCACAGCAGCTCCATCCCTTGTGTGCAGCCGTGGAAGAAGCTACGCTGCCAGCGTTGGATTTCAACAAGGAACTTGCGCGCGCCGGAGAAGTAATTAGCATGATTACTGGGACATTCCAATCGGAAGAGCAGGAACGACCAACCACTCTCGCGCAGTATCTGGAAGCTCTGGACACCCGTGACCAATCCATTCTCACCTGGGAGCAGTTCTTCGAGGAGTGGGATATGCTTGTGTGCCCACCCTCCATGATGACGGCGTTTCCGCACTGTGAACCGGGATCACCACTGTATGTTGACGGTCAGGAAGTAATATATTGGATGGTCAGTGCCCATGGCACGTTGTTCAATTATACAGGCAACCCGGCAGTCGTGCTCCCCTATAAGCTGGATCGTGATGGCTTACCCATTGGGGTCCAGATTGTAGGGAAACGCTGGGATGAATCGCGTCTGCTGGCGATGGCACAGGCCCTGTCGGAAGTGACCGGCACATTCAAACGACCACCGGACTATTAAAGACACTACATAGCCCGAAATGCGCGAGGGAAAGGGACTGTAATTGTCAACGGGCCTCAACTGTAACTCTCTATGATACAATACTGGCATAGAAGCGAGAATAAGCATAATCACGTCAGGTGTTCATGATTTGAACACCTCGATCAGATTTTACCATAAGGGACTAGGATTGCCGTTGTTCTGAAACAGAGGGTTGTTCGGACGCTGCACACACCGCTCAAAGTACCAGCTACAGCAGTTCTCTATCATGCACCCACGCAGGGAAAGAGACATCTGACTTTCGCTGCGTGGGTGCATTTTTATCTGTTCCGGATGAGTGGAATGATCTAAAACAAAATCTCCCACGTATCACTCATAGTTGCTCCGATGTAGCAACAGACACAGATTTTCTTCATGAAGAAAAGGAGCTTACCCGTATGAGTAATACAGAAATTGTAAAGGCCGGTATGAAGGCCTGGGAATCAAATGACGTTCAAACCATGACAGAACTGGTAGCAGACGACTTTGTGCTGAGTGGCCCCACGCCTCAGCCATTAGGCAAACATGAATTCATTGGCTTGATGCAGATACTTCACGCGGGCATGCCTGATTTTGCATTCAATGTTTCCAGTTACGAGGAGCATGGAGACATTGTGATTGCGAAGGCACACATTACATGTACGCATACTGGAGTTCTCGCTCTCCCAGGTATGCCGCCTATTCCTGCCACCGGCAAAAAGGTTGCTCTGCCAGTAGAAGTTCAAACCTATACGGTGAAGAACGGAAAGCTTGTAGCACTCTCTACGGACGCCCGTCCCGACGCGGGCATTCCTGGTATGCTCGCACAACTAGGTGTTCCGCTCCCTCAAGGATAACTTCTTCTTTAGCAAAACGAAGCCCGTCCATTGTTAATGGACGGGCAACCAAAACAAAGAGCATGGGCCTGCCCTAAGCACTTATGCCTTTAGACATTGAGTGTTTCTACAATCTTTGTTGCATTCACAAATGCACCTGTTGTCCAGGTTGCTGTGGAACAAATTGAGTACCATCATTAATAAACACCAGGACCTGATCCTGAATGTGTACAACCATGTCTATTTTGCCGTCCCCATTCACATCTTTGAATTCCGCAGTAACTGGTGTTAAATCCTGGCCATTGCCGAACAGGGTTGGACCATTATAGATACGCGCATGTGCGGTATCTCCTCCCGGCAATTCGATAATCTCCACGTGTCGATTGAGGTTGAGAAAGATAAAGTGTGAAGGATTGGTTACACTATCGTTATGCCCAACTACTGTATCGACCTGATAGGTGCGAGGACGGCCATAGGTTACATCGTCCTGGTGAACCTGCCACCACGAACTCAGCGTATTCATCATGAGGAACAGCGCCGCCATCAAGAGCATACCCACAATAATAGCGATCACAGGAAATCGTTTATCTTGACGCCAATCCTGTCTCCACGATGGTGCAGCAGCATGTGACAACTTGCCGCTGTTTGGATAAGGATCGACATGAGTGCGCCTTGGATGAACAGATGCACCTTTGGATATGTCTGCATCATCAAGCGTATCACGCTGAACTGGCTGATTATATCTACGCACACTACTATGAGGACGCGTTACATAATATTCCTCGTCTTCTTCAATTTCGTAATCAGATTCCTGGGATAACTTGCTTGCCTGTGCAACCCCCATAGCGTTTACCTCCTCATTAGATAATCTGTTCTAATACATATTACCCTAGTACAAACGTTCTTGTCAATAGATTTTGCAGTGAATTACACAAGCTAAAGAAAACTCGTCACACCTTCATCTTGATCGACGTGTTATATACAGCAATTATGATCTCTAGCTCACGTCAAAAGTCAGAAAGGATTTTCGTGAAATGTTCGATCAAACATTCCAACTCAAAGCGACCACGAACTCACCTTCCAAATTGATATTTATCGTCGAAGATGATGAGGAGATCGGTAATCTCCTTCTCCAGATTATTGAGCAGGAGACCACCCATAAAGTCATCCACCACGTCAACGCTCGCAACGCACTCGATGCATTGACGCGAATTGTGCCACATCTCTTACTCCTTGACTATAGTCTGCCTGATATGAACGGCCTTGAACTTTACGACTGCCTTCAATCCTTTGAACATCTCAAATATATCTCTACGATCTTAATGAGCGCACGCAATCCACCCTTAGAAGAGATACACAGGCGTGGTATCCTCTATCTACGCAAGCCATTTGCGGTGACAGAACTCCTGGCCACCATCAAGAAGTTATTTGCTAGCGGAGAGTATGAGGCATGACTTTTGCTAGCTTTTCGCGCTCTCCTATTCAATCATAGTATGCGATGACAGTACCTAACAAATGTCTAGCCAAGAGCAGATAAGCCATGATACAATAGGCCCATTACATCAAGACTATTGAAATGGGTACATACTGCTCATCATGCACGATATGATCAACACGCTGGCGGAAGCATTTTACGCTCAGCACAAACAACTCTATATTGTGGGAGGGACTGTACGCGATGTACTTCTCCATCGCGAGGAGTCGAACGACGAAGATCTGGCAACTGATGCTACGCCCGATGAAATCAAACGCATTGTCGCGCCTACGCATCCTCAAGCTATTGTCCTTGTTGGAGAGCGTTTTGGAACTGTGCGTCTGCATTACCCCCATAATATCATCGAGATTACTACCTTTCGCAGTGAGCGATACAACCCTGATTCGCGCAAACCAGAGGTGTGTTTTGGAACTGTGCTGGAGGATGACCTGCTGCGACGAGACTTCACAATCAACGCTATGGCCTGCCATCCATTGACGGGACACATTATAGATCCGTTCGGTGGTCGACAAGACCTGGAAGCACATTTGCTGCGTGCTGTAGGCAACGAGCCTGATAAGCGCTTCGATGAGGATCCACTGCGCCTGCTACGTGGAGTGCGTTTCGCCGCCCAACTTGACTTTACTATAGAACCCGAAACCCGGCGTTCAATCTTACGCCAGGCAGTAAAATTGCAAAAGATTTCGCGTGAACGTATCCGTGATGAAATGAACAAGCTGCTGGTTTCAACGAATCCTGCCAAAGGTCTGGATTTACTTGTTGAGCTGAGGTTGATGGAGTGGATCGTGCCAGAAGTACTCGCGTTGCGTGGTGTTAGCCAACAGGCCTCGAAAGTGATTCATACAAAAGATGTCTATGCACATGTACTACGAGTCGTAGAGCGCTCATCTCCTCGACTGATCTGTCGTTGGAGCGCTTTGTTGCATGATATTGCGAAACCGCGCACACGAACATTGGAAGATGGCAAGGTACACTTTTTTGGACATGAGGATGTTGGAGCCTACATGGCGCGAGATATCCTGAAACGTTTGCACTTTGACCGGGATTTTATCGAGAGTGTGTCAAAAATTGTACGCTTACATATGCGTGCGAACGCGTATACTTCGGACTGGACTGACGGGGCAGTGCGCCGACTCATGCTGGATAGTGGGAATGATCTGCCAGATCTACTTGACCTTTCGCAAGCTGACATCACCAGTTATCGCGCAGATAAAGTTACACGAGCAGTTGCCCGCGTAACTGAACTTACAGAGCGCTGTCAGCGATTGAGGGAAGAAGCTGAACGAGTACCTCTAAAAAGTCCTCTGGATGGCAACGAATTGATGGTGATATTTGGACGCGGTCCAGGACCATGGTTACGGCCAATTAAGGATCACCTGCTAAGTCTGGTTATCGATGGGGCGCTTGCTCCAGATGATAAAGAAGAGGCGGTAAAGATAGCAAGAGCAATGCTAGATAAAGGGGTAGATCAATACCAGGTATAGTATCCACATATAGACTGGCATAAACCTTATGCAAAGGACATGATGATGACAAAGGCACATAATAAATCAGGAACAGGATCTCAAAAGCCTGAAACAGTTAACACAAGGACAACTCCAGCTAACAAGCAGGGGACAGGCGCTTCTTCTACCTCGGGTAGTACGAGCCAACCAAATTCGCCCAAACCACAATCAGCGCCTTCGATTAGCATTCAAACTGAGAAGTCTAAAGAGAAGCAAAGTAGCAAGAGCCGCAAGCCAACAGTAGGCGGTACGGCGGTTCAGGGAGCAAAATCAACACAGCCTAAAGAAATCAAAGCGACATCGCCGACACAGCAGGAGGCTGAGAATTATAACCGTGAAATGCGCAGGCGCATGCAACACATGGGTACTGGCCCTTATGGTGGAAGTCCGACCGACGCTGTGCATGATAGGAGACAGAAGCGCATTGATAAACGCAAGCAGCAGCAAGAGGATGTGAAAAAGACAGTAGTTGCTAAAGGACCTAGCACCGACATCAAACTTGGGCGTAAAAACACGTATTTTGTACTTGGTACACTCGCTTTAATAGTCTTGATTATTGTCATCGCTCTTATCATTCGTCACCCATTTTAAAAAGGAAACCAAATTAATGCCAAAAATGTATGGATGGGTGCGTGAGGTAGTGCCAGAAAGCCCTGCAGACCGTGCAGGGCTTCAGCCCGGTGATCTTATTCGCACAATTAACGGTCAAACGATTCGCGACCTGGTAGATTATCGCTTTTACGTTGCTGATGAAGAGTTGACCATTGGCTTTGAGCGGCAACTCAATCAGCACGAAGTACATATCTCTAAAACATATGATGAGAACCTGGGAGTGCTCTTCGGCGAAGAACCCGCTCCATTTATCCGGCAATGCGCCAATAAATGTGTCTTCTGTTTTATCAAAGGACTACCGGAACGTTTCGCCCCACAGGCTGGTTTGCCGCACGGCATGCGTTCAACACTCTACATCAAAGATGATGACTACCGCTACTCGTTCCTCTTTGGTAATTTTATTACACTCACCAATCTGAAAGAACACGACTGGCAGCGTCTTGATGAGCAGAAGTTGACACCCCTCTATGTCTCAGTGCATACAACTGATCCCGACCTGCGGCGCAAGATGGTCGACGGCCCGCGCGCAGGGGACATCATTGACCATATCAAACGCCTGGGTAGTATGGGTATCACCTGTCATACACAGCTTGTGCTTTGCCCGCCGATCAATGACGGCCCGCATCTCGATCGCAGCATTCATGATTTGACCGAATTGAGACCAACTGTCGAGTCAATTTCTGTGGTGCCTGTTGGTTTGACGAAATACAACAATATGATTAAGACTGGAGATCTACCACCGCTACGTCACTACACACGAGAAGAGGCCGAGGCTGTAATCGAGCAGGTCGCGGTATACCAGCATCGCTTCGAGACTGGGGATCCTGATGGGTATCCGTTTGTCTACCTTTCGGATGAATGGTATTACCTGACAGAACGCGAATTCCCACCCGCGAAGCACTACGGCTCATATGCTCAGATTGAGAATGGCGTGGGCATGACGCGCTACCTGATAGACCAATGGGCACGCAGTAGACGCAAATTACCAGCGAACATATCTCAACCACGACGGGTAACATTAGTCACGAGTATGATGGCAAGACCCGTTATCGAACAGTTCGCTGAAGATATGCGCAAGGTCGTGGGACTTGAGGTGCAGGTATTGCCTGTTGTAAATACATTCTTTGGCGCAGAAGTCACTGTCGCCGGGTTACTCTGCGGCCAGGACGTATTAGCAGCCCTTGAAGAGCACGGAAACCTGGGTGACCTGGTTCTGTTACCACGCGTGATGCTGGATAATGCTGGTGAGCGCTTCCTGGATGATACTACAGTAGAAGATTTCAAGGAGCAACTACCCGTGAGAGCCGAATTTGTACGGAATGCCCAGGAGACGATTGAGGCGATTCTCTCGATTGCCAATACAGAAGACGATCATCGGTCACCAATGGGAGCATCTGGACTACATATTAGAGCCATTTGACCATCTTGTGCCCGAAGTGTATCCTGCAACAAAAGCAATTGAGTAAACGTCAGACTCATTCAGGAGAGTACAAGCATTACTTATAGGAGTATAGATAGATTCTTTACACAGTACACGCAATAATGAGGGATATAAAACGATGCAACAAGTTTGTCACCGGTGCAAGCAAAAGTTTTCATCGAAGGAGATGATCCACGTCAGTCTCAGTGCTGAAGGCGAGTACGCGCTTTGGACAGAGGAGCGTATTGCCTGGTATCGTAGTCGTTGGAAGAAAATACCTCGTCTAGTATGGCTCTGTAGCACCTGCTACCACGTAGCGCAAGTGAGATAGACCTCTTGAAAGCGAGGCCCTAGCATGCTGCAAGCTGGTAGTATCTCAGCACTGTGCGACTTCGAGCTATTGAAGTTCCACCAAAAATAGGGAGGAGGACCTTTCCACACTTTCTAGCCTGAATTGGTCAACATCCTACTGGGCGATACTTGTCATTGTCTCCTGTTATCGAAGACATGCGTTTCCAATCACTAGAAATTAGTAATTAACAAGTGCTTAACTCCTCTATCATTTCTATCTTGAAAACTAACAAGATATTTTTTATCAAAGATAAGGATATTTAGATCTTTTCGGTCATACAGATTGAGGATAGCAGGTGTGTTTTTAATAACAAGCATGAACTTAGCTTTACAATGGTTAAAGAGGTAATTAGCTAATCGTTCTTGATCTTTCATCTCAAACTCGTTTTGTGCATATGTACTAAATTCACTATCATACGGCGGATCTAAGAAGATGAAGTCATTTACTTGTGGAGGATATTTTTCTAGAAAAGCCTCGAAGTCCATATTTTCAATCACGGTATCTTTAAGATGACATTGTAATTCAGGTGAACGCATGTAATCAACTTTTCGAGCTAGGTCCTTTCGATTATATGATATACCTCCGTAAGGTACGTTGAATTCTCCTCGATTGTTATACCGGAACATAGAAGCGTAAGCGTTCTCTCGAACAAAGAAGAAGATTGCCGAAGCAAAACCAGATGGTATTTCACATTTACCCATATGATTATAAAGATATCTAAGATGCATATAAAAAGCACTCTTTAAAGCACTCTCTAGATTTTCTATGATGTCATTTTCAGGTAGCTTCCATTTTTTATTCTCCAAAATCTTCATTCGTCTGGTTTTATTTATGAGGTTCCTCTTAAGTTCTCGAACAAAGTTTTCAGTATCTTTATCGAAGAACGCTTCAAACATTTCTTTAAATTCTTCTGAGTGATGCTGAATGAATTCAAGAAGTTTGTATTCCATTTCTTCTACAGAACACTCACCCAAGGAGTACGCTTTATATAATTTAATGAGGTATAAGGCTCTGTAAGCTATGATTTCGCTTACACTTTGCCAACCTCGGAGCAGAATGTCTAATGCGCGAAAGAATTCTTTATCTTGTTGAGCAACCATCATATAAAGATTATATAACTCGGATGATTTATCATTGATAAATTTTCTTTGTGACTGTATGGAGAAGAATACCGCACCACCACCAACGAAAGGCTCATAATACTCATCAAAGGACGGAATTAAAGGCAAGATATATTTCAATTCTTGCTCTTTACCTCCGGCCCATTTCAAGAAAGATGTTAATTTCTCAGTCTTAAATACTTGTAAATTATCTTGTGATGTTTCCCACAAAGCTACTTGGTCGTACTTGAGCATTTTTATAACACCCGTTCTAAGTTGATAACTTCTCTTTACCAGCATAATGAGGAAAAATCAATTTTGATCAGTAAGGCCCACTTCCTGAAAAACCTCGGTTAGTGGTTTGGCCTCAAAGATGGGAAGGTCACCGCACTCTCGCCTTGACGGGTCGAACATGTTGTGTCATAGAGATTTCTCCTTACGAAACAATTCGAAAAGTTTAGAGAGAAGAAGAGGTGCCTCTCTTACTCGGCTTAAAGCCATACCACTGCTCTATTAATACGTCAATGCTCTCTTGTGGCTTTGGCCCATACCATTGATTCATTAAAGCAATTAATGCGGTCTGATCATCAGCGCTCACAGGTTTTACTGGCCATCTTCTTCTTGCTAAGAAGTCAGAGAGTTTTTCGATGACCGCTTTAGCAAGATCTTTCCAAGGACCTGTGATATCCGTTAATACATCTTGATTGAGGTGCTGAAAATCACCCAGGTGGCCGATGGCTACGTGATGGTCATTCGTCCCTGGACCCTCGCAGAGTGGTATCAGGTTTTTGGGGTTAAACTCAAGTTCTGGTCTACCATAAACAAAACAAAATTGAAAAGGGATAATGTGGTGAACTTGCACCAACGTTTGTCCTTGAATACTGCACGCTGCACACTTATACTGATTTTGTACGAGGCATGCGTGTTGCACCTCGGGCCATTGAGGACTACGAGGAAGACTAAAGAGGTCAATCGCTCGTCCTGTTCCACTGGAAGGGCTCAGAGCGCTCATGTCCTGTTGCATAGTTCGTCTCCTTTAGGGTCTTTTTCATTCAAAACGTCAAAATTGGGGCTTGTTTGCAATTATAGCCAATAAACAGAGCTATTGCAACAAACTGCTTCTTTCATGAACATCACAATTGAAACACAGCTTTAACTCCACATAAAAATCGTCGCAAAATCTCTTGCTTCCTGGCCAATTTGCTGATATAATCACGGAAGTTAGAGAAATTTATGAATATCCCACCTATCCCCTGGCTTCGCTACTGATGTTGTGATGTAAAGTCCAGTTTTGGACCTGAGTTGGAACAAAGAGGTTTCTTTATGACAACGAATTGTGACTTTGGCCGTTCAACCCTACTTGCAGAACAGTATCATCGTGAAATGGAATCCATTGCTGCTGCTCTTCAGGAAGAAAGTCAAGAGGAACGTGATGAACGCCTGAGCCTGGTTGAGCATTCGTGGTTCCTAACCTGTTCTTGTTTCCATGCACAACTTGAGTCTAGCGATCAGCCAATTTACACCTCACTCGTTTATGTGCGTCCATAATATATAGTTGTAAAAGATATGTAGCCCAACAATGCCTCACCCACCAGTTCTTACCTCGGATGCACTTACTTATCAAACACCAGTGCAATTCGGCATGGTATACTGGGTCAATTTTGGTTATCCCTCACTTCCCGAAGGCATAGAAGAAAAGCGTATTCTCGACTGGCATCCCGCTCTAGTAGTCTCTGGTGATCCCTTCTGTCGCCACGCAGGTGCTGTAAATGTCGTAGCCTTGACCTCATATCGTGGGAAATTACGCCCATATCACCACCTCCTTTTAAAACGCGATTATCCTCTACTTGACACAGATAGCCTGGTAAAGACAGAATTGATGTATGCTGTGCTGCGTAGCTTGTTGGCCGATCAGTATGCTATCTGCAAGCTAAATGATGGCGACTTGCGAGCGATTATGGGGAAGATAGCTAATAGTCTGGCGATTACTATGTTTTATTCGCTGCATTAGTTTTGCTGATTGATTGGGTGGTTTATGAACGTTGACCAGGAACAACTACGACTTCTACCCTCTGTTGATGAACTGTTGCACTCTGCTAGTGGGCAACAACTCGTCCAGCGATATTCTCGTTCAATGACCCTGCAAGCTGTTCGTGCCAGTATTTCACAAGCACGCACACAAATACGCCAGGGCGCTTCTTGTCCTTCTTCAGATGAAATACTTACCGTAGCCGAACACTTTTTAGATGAGAGTCAGCGTCCGAATTTACAACCCGTCATCAACGCTACAGGTGTCATTATCAACACAAACCTGGGACGCTCTCCTTTGAGCCAGGAAGCTCTTCAGGCTGTACAATGGGTAGCTGGAGGCTACAACAATTTGGAATACGAGTTAGAGGCTGGAGAACGTGGCTCTCGCCATTCCCATGTCTCCACGTTGCTTTGTGAATTGACCGGCGCAGAAGCAGCACTGGTTACAAACAACAACGCGGCTGCAGTGCTGCTAGCCCTTAGTACGTTGGCAGCGGGTCGCGAGGTTATCATCTCGAGAGGTCAGCTAGTTGAGATAGGCGGAGGTTTCCGGGTTCCAGATGTGATGAGTCAAAGCGGCTGCAAGTTGATAGAGGTCGGCACAACAAATCGCACTCGCCTGAGCGATTACGCGGCAGCTATCACTGAGCACACTGCTCTGTTGCTGACTGTACATCCGAGCAATTTTCAGATTGTGGGTTTTACTGAATCGACTTCGGTGGAGGCAATGGCCGAGCTGGCTCACCAGCATGAACTGCTGCTCATGGACGACCTCGGCAGTGGTTGCTTACTTGCTAGTGAGCGTTTTGGCCTGGGACACGAGCCGATGCCGCAAGAGAGCATCGCAGCTGGAGCAGATGTTGTATGTTTCTCAGGCGACAAACTCCTCGGTGGACCGCAGGCAGGCATACTCGTGGGCAAAGCTGCAGTGCTGCAACGTATTAGCAAGCATCCTTTGATGCGAGCTATCCGTATTGACAAGATGACCCTGGCCGCACTCGAAGCTACCCTACGACACTATCAGCGCGAAGAAGCTGAAACCCACATTCCTATCTGGCGTATGATTGCAGCATCACCAGGGAGTATCGCTGGTCGAGCCGCTAGCTGGGTTTCGAAGCTTCAAAAGTATGGCATTCCCGCGCGCATGCAGCGTGGTGAGTCAACTGTGGGCGGAGGTTCGCTCCCCGGGGAAACACTCCCTACCACCTTATTAGCTTTGGATGCCGGGAATGTATCAATGTCCCTTGATGAACTGGCAAAACGTCTACGTTTACGAAGTTCACCCCTCATAGTGCGTATCCTGCGCGATGCGCTACTGGTTGATCCGCGAACTGTCCTGGAAGAGCAAGATAACGAGGTCATACAGGCCTTTGTTGAGGAGCTTGGCAGGGATAGAATGTAGGGGCCCGATTTATCGCGCCCGTGGGGATGGGACTGCTGCTCACTGGGGACGCGGGCGCGATAAATCGGGCCCCTAGGCTCTTTGCTCGGCTTCGTGATATACTACATAGCAGATTAACAGAATATGATGCCCATAGATACTAAGGAGTTTTCCCATGTCTCGCTCTAGCTGGAAAGCCATGCTGCCTATTACTTTCCTATTCATGCTATTGTTGGCTGCATGCGGAAGTTCCAGTGCAACACGAACTTCATTACCATCTACACCAACACCAGCCCCTGTCCAGGGTCAGGAGCTACTGACAAAGGCAGGGCAAAATCTCAAAACAGCAAAAACACTGCACGCGATCTTTGATATTAAAACCGCAGGTTCAGTGACTAATGGGACTGTCAGTACCGAAGTTTGGAATGTATCGCCCGATAAAAGCCGCACAGTCGTGCTGCAATCTACTCTGAGGCAGTTCTCTACGGGATCGATTACTGTCAATAATGGAAAACAAGTATGGCAGTATGATCCCGCCAAAAAAGTAGTCTATACTGGACAGGTTAGCAACACCACAGGTACACCTGTTGCTGGCGCGGGCCGAGATCAGACTCAGTTTATTATGAACATTGTGCAAACAGTATTCACTCATAGTAACGCAACATTGGTCTCTTCCTCAGCCAGAGTCAATGGCCATAACACGTATGATATACAGGTCACGTCACCCGCATCCGCGCAATCGAGGAGCACAGGTTCAGGTAACTTCAATTACAAGGGCGATGTGTTTATTAATAAGGTAAGCATGCTACCTGTGCGGGTAGAATTGATGATCCAGGGATTTGGACAGGTAACGCTTAATCTGCCAAAGCTTGTATTGGATCAGCCAGTAGATAATAGTCTCTTCACCTTTGTACCTCCTGCTGGTGCACAGGTCCTTCCTTTCCCAAAGACAACTACATCAGGCACAGGAACCCTTTCCCTGGAGCAGGCTCAGTTGCAAGCCGGGTATCATCTATTAAGCATTCCTTCCTCTCAAGGTGCATATCAGTTGCAAGGCGTTGATGCACTTGGAGCCCCAGGCAACCAGATCTTTACACTCAATTATGCTATGGGTAATATCACATTCGCAATTTCAGAGGGAAAATCCCTTGCCAACCTTCCTATCTCGGGCCAACAAGTCAGTGTGCGTGGAACTACAGCGACCTTGTCTACGTCGGGTAATAGTACAACGCTAACCTGGACTGAGAAAGGAGTAGGCATTCAAATCGCCGGTAATGTGAGCAAGGATGAGTTATTGACGATTGCCAATCTCTTAGTGTAACCAGATGGCATCACCAATACATATGTTGACTCTCTTTCAAGTTCTTTTTGTGGGATTCTAAGAGGCGACAAGTCTCTGGAATCCCAGACTTTTACATGAAGACTTGTTACGTGAAGGATGGAAAAGCTGTATGGACTTCAAATCATTACCGAAAGTAGAACTCCATTTGCACTTTGACTGCTCATTAAGTTATGCCGTAGTTTCTCGCTTAAACCCTTCGATCACCCTGGAAGATTACCGCAATGATTTCATCGCACCAAACAAATGCACAAATCTGGTCCAGGTCCTCAGAAGGTCCTCCAATAGCATTGCACTGATGCAAACAGAAGAGCAACTGCGATTAGTGACCTATGATGTATTTGAACAATTGCAGCAAGAGAATGTCTGTTATGTAGAATTACGTTTTGCTCCCCTATTGCATACCAGGAAAGGACTTTTAACCGAAGAAGTCGTAGAAATCGTCGATGCAGCAGCAGATAGCGCAAGTCAGGTTACAGGCGTAGAAGCTCGAATAATTCTTTGCGCGCTGCGGCATTTTACCACAGAACAGAGTATGCAGACGGTAAAGCTAGTAGAATGTTTCAAAGGGACGCGCGTAGTTGCGCTCGATATTGCTGGTGACGAAGCGGGTTATCCCCTTGAACCTCATGTTCCTGCTTTCCAGTTTGCTGCTCAAAATGGAATTCCATACACAGCACATGCAGGCGAATCTCGTGGCGCGGAGAGTGTTTGGGAAACGTTACGCCTATTAGGACCCTCCCGCATTGGTCACGGCGTACATAGTATCGAGGATCCTGCGTTAGTTGAACATCTGAGAAAAGAACACATTCATCTTGAATTGTGTCCTACATCCAACTATCAAACGAATGCAGTTGATACCTACGCTGGTCATCCAATAGCAACGCTGTATGATGCGGGTCTTTCTATAGGTGTGAACTCTGATGATCGCACACTCTGCAACATCAACCTGACTCGAGAATATGATAAATTACACGCTATTTTTGGTTGGGACGAGACACATTTTTTTCAATGCAATCTGAACGCCATACGCGCTGCTTTTCTTCCAGAGGCCTTAAAACAGCAATTGGAGAACCAGTTGCGAGAAGGATACGAGAAGATATAGATTGTGGATTGTACCTCTGCAATTATGTCTGTGCCAACGTCTCCTTCACAACCTCTGCAAGCGCTTTGATAAATAGGGGTGAGGTATTCAATGACTCGGTACGGGCAAACTGTATACCATGTTCTTCAGCCTGCTGACGAGCACCAATTTCAATATCGTAGAGTATCTCCAGATGATCAGCCAGGAATTGCACTGGCGCAATCAAGACATGCTTATGCCCCGCAGCACGTAGTTCTGGCATGACATCGGCGAAGTCTGGTTTGAGCCATTCTTCGGGTGTGTGCCCAGCGCTCTGGTAACAGAACATCCAGCGTTCGTTTGAGAGACCAACCAACTCAGCAACTCTCGCGGCTGTCTCTTTGAGGTCGTTAATATAATCCGGCTCCTTCTCGATAACACGTTTGGGCATGCTGTGCGCGGTTAAGAGTACCGGTACATGCGCACGCACCTCCTCTGGAAATCTGTCGAGCGCCTGTTGCACACGTTGAGCTAATGCTAACAAGAAGTAGGGTTGGAGATGCCAATCGCCAGCAATCTTTACTATGAGATCGGCACGATGCAGTTGCTGTACAGCATCCTCTAACGTACGAGTATAGCCACTCATAATAATCGGCGAGTACTGTGGTGACATAATTACACCGATAAGCTGCTGAGCGTCCATAGCAATTTCAGGCACAAGGTCGGCGATGAACGGTGGCGCAAAACGCATACCAGCAACCACGTGAAATAGTGGGCCATCAGGATGCTGCCGACTCAGTTCATCCTGAAGCGCGGCAGCCTGCTCGCGGGTAATGCGTAATAAAGGTGAACCACCAATGAGCGCGTAACGTCGCCGAAATTCTGTGATCAACTCTTCGTCGGGTTGACGTCCACCTCGTACGTTTTTCAGATACGTGGGGATATCTTCGAGAGTTGCCGGCGAGCCATAGGTCATTAACATAACCCCAATATATGAACTGATCATTTTTGTATCCTTGATGTTAGCGTTTTGTTGACTCGTGCACAGCATCGACTAGCCTGCGAAGCATGTCAGGTGGAGTATCAGCAAGTACACCATGCCCTAAATTAAAGATGTGTCCAGGGCGATTAGCCGCACGTTGCAGCACATCTTGCATGCCTTTTTCGATAACGTTCCAGGGTGTCAGTAGTAGCGTCGGATCAAGATTACCCTGAATACCCCGATCGTAGCCAATATGCGCCCAGGCAGTATCAAGATCCATGCGCCAATCGATACTGATGATATCACCTCCTGCTTCGGTCATTAACTCTAGCAAACTGGCTGTACCTGTACCAAAATGGATCGCAGGTGTTCCGGTTTGTTTGATGGCTTCAAAGATGTGTTGAGAGTAAGGTTGCACAAATTGCCTGTAGACGCTGGGACTCAGCGAACCGACCCAACTATCAAATAGCTGTACAGCATCGACACCCACCGAGATCTGCGCAAGCATATAGCCTGACACAACCTCAGTTAACTTATTCATTAATGCATGCCAGATTTCGGGTTGTCCATACATCAATGATTTAGCCAACGCGTAATCACGCGAAGGTCGACCCTCAATTAAATAACAGGCCAGTGTGAAAGGCGCGCCTGAGAAACCAATGACAGCCTGCTTGCCCTCCAATTCACGACGAATATGTTGAATAGCCTGCATAACGAAAGGTGTAGATTCTTCAGCGTCAATAATACGTAATGCATGAACATCTTGCATGGTGCGGATAGGATTATGAATGATTGGGCCAACATCTGGCTGAATTTCTAGCGAGACGCCCATGCCTTCCAGAGGAAGCATAATGTCGGCATAAAGTACTGCTGCATCGACACCAAGCTCTTTGACTGGCATCAGCGTGACTTGCGCACACAATTCTGGGGTTTTTGCCATCGTGAGAATGTCGTAGCGTTTGCGTAATTCACGGTACTCTGCGAGACAGCGTCCAGCCTGGCGCATAAACCAGACAGGTGTGGCATCGGGTTGCCGGAGATGGCAAGCATCGAGAAAGCGGACGGCTCCAGTTTGCGGCGCTACAGTATCAAGTTGCATATTCATTCCTCATATCGCAAAATATTGCTTTTGTTGCCGATTACGTTTGAAGAGTCAGGTTCATTTAGATTCAGGCCATCAAAGCAATCGACTCTTGGAATATGATAGCGAAGATTTTGCAATATGGCAAGAAGAAATCTGTAAAAAGCTCACAAAATATACCGTAAAATGTGAAGATTTTATGAAGAAAGAGAGAATACCTTGAAGTTGGAGAAGCTGGCCTCACCAGCTTTCACTGTGGAATATGTTCCGGCGCTAAAACCAACCTGCCCATTGGCGTAGCTGCTATCCTGATGTTCTCCTACAAAGACACCATTAATAAACAGGTCAAAATTGCTGCCTTTTGCGATCACGAGTAACGTGTTTTTTCGTTTACCTGGAAGAATGACATTACTCCTGGTGGCTGGGATGAGATCCGCAAAACTTCCTCCTCCTGCACCATCAGGATCATGCCGGCGGAAGAAAAAATTTCCTTGAGTATCGATTCCAAACTCGTAAAATTGCTGATCAGTAGCGCGTAGGATCAAACCTGCGTCACTCCCTGAGAGCAGAGATACATCCACCTGTAAGGCAGCATTGTCATAGGACAAGACGCTTGACTTACAGGTCTGCAAGGCTTTATTCTTTTTCACTATTACGTGGTAAGTATTACCGGTAAAGGTGCAGTTTGTATAATCTACGTACCAGTCGCTGATAAAGTTTGTGCTCAAATCATCTGCAAAGATGGGAGAGGTATTGGTGATTGCCCTGGCAGTTGCAATGGCTGCTTGCTGGGGTGAAAGAGGGATGACGGTTGCGTGCGGTATAGGAGTACTTTTTGTTTGATTACTGTTTGTCCTACTACGCTGATGTGTGCTGATAGCATGTGTCGTCAATGCCCTATCCCTCCCCGCCTGTCTATTATTGCTGTAAGCAAAAACAGCGAAAAGGATGACTGACATGATGATGAGCATAAAACTAATGCCCATGAGACCTGTAACCTTAAATAAATTTCGGTTATAACGCTCATCGTGAAATTTCGTGGGAATTACGGGTCCGCTTATAGAAGAGTGGCGTGATAGACTGCTGGAGCGCTCAATAATGGTTCTATCTCCTGTGTCTGGAGCCGCTAAGGTGGAATGAAATTGGTATACTGGAAGAACAAACTTATTCTCGTGAGCAGCATCTAATGAAGCTGAAGCAACAACAGATTCAGCATAAGGGGCTTGCATATCACTGTAGGATGATCCTGCCAGGGCATACCTTGAATCGTGGCCTGTTTCGCTCTCAGCAACGCCTGCCATCTTATAAAGCGGAGGCATCTCACCAGTATCGCTTACAGCGACTCTTGTATCATTGGATGAGACGACATCCAGTAGGGTAGCTCTAGTATTCACCGATTGCAGGTAGGCTTGCGCCAGATCATCTGGTGTCTGGAAGCGGCGGCGAGGATCTTTGTCCAATGCGCGTAGTATGACCTGGTCGACATCTTGAGAAATAGCAGGATTGAAACGCGAAGGTGGTACCGGTAGTTCGTGCATCTGCCTCATATAAACTGCCAGGGGTGTGTCACCAGTGAATGGCAGTTGTCCGGTGACCATCTGGTAGAGCAATATGCCAAGTGCGTACAAGTCACTACTGATGGAAGCATGGCCATCGGCAAGTTCAGGAGCCATATATTCAGGAGTGCCCATCAACACGCCTGTATGTGTAACACTGCCACTTCCATCCATTGCTTTAGCCAGACCAAAATCTGCCAGGTAAGCATAGTGATCATCGCTCAAGAGGATATTCGAGGGCTTAATATCTCGGTGCAGAATCCCATGCTTATGAGCGCATTGTAACGCGCTGGAGATTTGCGAAAGCATTTCTCCAGCATGTTCTAGCGTCAAAGGGCCTTCACCCAGTAAGTCGCTCAAAGAACCATGTTCAATATATGGCATTACCAGGTAATGCCAGGGATTCTGCTGGCCATAATCGAAAGCGGGAAGAATGTGGTTATGATGTAAATTGCCAACGGCTTCTGCTTCGCGCTGGAAGCGCCCAATATATTCCACATTGCTACTACTCATGACCTTGATGGCTATGTCACGATGCATAAGTTCGTCGTAGGCGAGATAGACTTCCGACATTCCACCCTCGCCCAGGCGTTGGTGAAGACGATAACGGCCTAAGTTGAATCCTTCTAATCCGGACATAAACTACAATCCTTGATTATGCATGTCAATAGGGTCACCACATGAGATGTTACGTCAGCAATCTAAGCAGTATATTCACCATAACCATTATACGTCAACTTTAGACGTAATGGCACACCCTGAAAAAATGCCTGTTAAGTTTCAATTGCGTTTGCTTTATTGTTCCCACTCTTATGATGTGGATGTTTATGCTTGTAATGTGGAGAAGAAGGCGCTAACTGTTGCGGAATTGCCTTCCCACTTGAAGGATGGACTGTTGGAGTGGGCTGTGGTGTAGATGCATGAGGCGCCTGGTGAAGAACTGAAGCCAACTGCGTGTGAGCGCCAAAGGCCGGAGATACCTGAACCCTCTCTCTACCAAGTAAGAAACCCAATGAAAGGGGAATGATGAATATTGCCACTAACGCGAGGCTAATAATAGTCCTTTGCATAGTATGGTGGTATTTTTGCCACCATAGTATTAGAGCCGATTGCAAAGGAGCAGCCGGTAATATCTTCCGGTCTACCTTCTTGAGAGTTATTCGTGCAAGTGCGATTTCAAAAATACGGAACGTAAGAGAAGCTTTAGTTTGCTGAGATGACTGAAGAGCATTTGTGTATGCCTGGGCCACTGCCTTTGCATCTGGAAAACGCTGCTGTGGATCTTTATGCAGCGCGCGCAAAATAACCTGCTCGACAGGTGGAGAAATGGCGGGATTGAGATGAGATGGGGGTATGGGCTGTTCATGCACATGTTTCCACAACACAACTAGAGGCGAATTGCCCCTAAATGGTGGCTGTCCAGTTAGCATATGGTAGAGCAAAATACCAAGAGAATATATATCACTGCTTACACTTTCAGGCTTATCTATCAGTTCAGGAGCCATATAAGTTGGAGTGCCAATTAAGCATCCTGTTTGCGTGATATCACTCCCTTCAGTCATTGCTTTAGCAAGACCAAAATCTGCGAGATAGACATAGTGGTCATTGTCAAGCAAAATATTTGAAGGTTTGATATCACGGTGGACGATACCATGATCGTGCGCAAACTGTAATGCACTAGTAACCTGGGTGAGAATCCAACCAGCTTCTTCCTCGGTTAAAATTTCTTTTGAGATGCGTTTGAATAATGTGCCTTGCTTTAAATAGGGCATGACCAGGTAGTGATACGTGCCGCATTCTCCATAATCCAGAATTGGCAAAATGTGATTATGCGAGAGAGTGCTTAAGGTTAGTATTTCACTCTGTAGACGCAGCCTTGATTCAGTTTGATCGTTGCAAACCAGTTTAATGGCTACTTCACACTGGAGGTGTTGGTCGCAAGCGCGGTAGACATCCGACATGAAGCCATGATGCAAAAGTTGTTGAATGTGATACCGCTCTGAAATGGGTTCTTGAAGATCCAGCATAGTATTTCTCCATAGATCTTATGTCTGATTGAAATACCTATAAGTATAGACGTTTGAAAAATTAGATTCGTGTCAGATCCCATTTCCGAGTGATGCGCTTAAGAAAGAGAAGCAAAATATCACTAATATTCCCAATAGTGATCTTCCCTCCTGCGGTTTTGGGCGTATGATACAATTTCTTGGGTTGCCATCTTGATGCAATGTGTTGAGAAGAAAGGATTCTCATATGCCGGATCGTCTTGTATATTCCACCGACAGTGGTCGAATAAATACCTGCCCTACATGCGGACAACCATACAAACAATGCCGCTGTGATCAGCCATCTACATCGAAAAAAAGCAATGGCATTGTACGTATAATGCGTGATCGCAAGCATCGTGGAGGAAAAACCGTGACTGTGATTACTGGAGTGCCTGCCAGTAATGAGGTAATAACATCGCTTGCACAGCAACTAAAGAAGCTCTGCGGTTCCGGTGGTACAGTCAAAGATGGAGTGATAGAGATTCAGGGCGACCATTGCGAGAAGGTGCTGGCTAAGCTGAGTGAACTGGGATATAAGGTAAAAAGGGCAGGAGGGTAAATTTCTATTCTAACCAGGGCAAATGCTTTCTTAACTCCGGCAATGCCTGATCCACAGCCTCACGTCCTGCTGCTACAAACTTGCGCCCTTCAGAAAATTGCCGTAGCGAAACCCGGTGTAGTTTTGGGCGGATAACAATATCCGCCTCACGAATACTATGCATGCCAATAGTTGCCATGGCCAGGTCGTATGTCCGCAGCAATAAATCAATGATGTGTGGTGACCTGGCTGATTTTAGATCTCTGCGTGATGCCTCATCTAACCACGGTGTTGCGCTCTCCAAAGCTGGTGGTTCCTGCCCCCCAAGTTCCGAGGCGATCAGAATATCTGCTCCCATTTTTCTAACAAGACGTACTGGTACTGGATCATGCATACCCGCATCCATCAGAATATGATCACCTACAAGTACGGGCGGGAAAATCCCTGGCAGCGATACGCTGGCCAATGCTGCTTGCCAGAGTAATCCATGATCCAGCACTACACCTGCACGCATTGAGAGGTCAACAGCCACGGTTGCAAAAGGTATGAGCAAGTCCTCGAAGCGTAAATCTCCACAATATTCGCGCAGCATGCGCTTCAAGCCCTTGTTGGAGAAAATAGACGTGCGAGGAAAACTCCATTGAACAATATGACGTTGGATTTCAAGAAAAATCTCCTCACTTTCAACAGTAGACTTGCCTATGAGATGCATTCCAGGCGCTATAATGCCACTGCTGCATGCCGCAATATAATCGAGAGGAATACCGTACTGTAGCAGACGCTCCAGGACTCCTAAATGTGCGAATCCTCTCGCGCCGCCACCACCAAAAGCAATACCCACAGTCTGGTGTGCGATGTACCGCGCTACAAAATCTACAGCTTTCGTCAACTCAGCCGCACGTGCCAACTGCTGAAGTCTTGCCTGCTGATCCCAACACTGTTCCAGTAAGGCAAAGTCAGCAGGTATGAGACGCGTAATGGTATGGCCCAGGTGAGCAGTATAGCGATCTTGTACGCCGATTGTAGGATGTTCCGGCACATGCGCTATGAAGAAAGATGGAGCGGTTGAGGTCTTGCGAGAGCTAGTGCTGCTAAACATGAAAGGGGCAAGCTCTGCCTCAACGCTTTGGATGGAGTTGGCTGAAACAGGATCGAGCCTGCCGGGGGCAAGCCCCGCTACTACATTTTGAACTGAGTTGGCTGAAACAATCACAATTGTCCTCGCGCATTGTTCAGCAATGGCTTGAAGCAGAGTGCGAGGGGTTGCCTGTGTGGTTACCAGCAAAAGATAATCGTAGTATCCTGCAAGATCAATCAGGGTTGTTGTAAGCGCACTGGCATTAAGCTTAGACAGTTGCTCAGATGTGGCAGCAAAGGCAGCAAAAGCAGGATAGTATTGACCTTGAGTGGTTCTAGTCGGAACGCGGTGAGCCTGGAGCAGACTGTGATCCTGTACACAATCTAGCAGCGCCGGACGTAGCTGGTTAGTCTGTGTCGCAAAATGGGGGCCAATTGCTTGATCCTGTCCGTAAGACTCAAGCATCAGCACACGTTTGCGGCTGCGTCTTGCCAGCGCATCTGCGATGTGTATGATAAGAGACCGCTCTAAAAGAACATCTGGATTATGCACAAGGGAAAGCCAGATTTTTTCAGCGGTAACTTGTGAGTGAATTTGCCGGTTCGTGCGTGCCAGGCGCCGTGAGAGGATAGCATTGATATTTTGCAATAGGGTAGGACAAGTCCTGATCAATGTGAGAAAATCTGCCTCTGGAAGTGCCCAAACAGTAATGTCCTCGTCGGCGCGCACCGTTGCTGAAGGAGGCTCCCCAGTAATGAGCGACATCTCTCCAAAGCATTCTCCTGGCCCCAACTGGGCAATTCTTGCGCCATTGCCGGTACCTTCTTGCAAGAAGACGCTTACCGTGCCTGAGGCAATGATGTATAACAGCCCATGCCATACGCCGCTTTCGAGAATACAAGTGCCGCTTTCGAAGGTAGCAGGCTGTAGCCGCGCAAGAATAGTTGTTGTTTCGTCTGGCTGTAAGTTGCGAAACAGCGCACTCGCTTCAATGAGTTTGTCAGGCTCTAGATATTGCATGAGGTGATTGTATCGGCAATTTGGTCTGCTGTCCATAGGTAAATTAACAGCTTCATCGGTAAAAGAACAGGTACTGCCAACGTGGAGGCAGTTGCAATTTCCGCTTTCTTGTAACTATGTTGGAATAACCTCGTTAAGAGGAGAACAAATGATCGAAATGCGGTTGGTTCTTACGAGTTAGCTAGAGAGGATTTTTGATGAATATCAATGAGCAACTTGAAAAAATATTAGCAAATTTAGGAGTTGAGATGGAATACGCAGAGCATGAGCAGCATGATGAAAACTCCGTTCCTGATGTTTCCATTTTTCAGTCTTCACGCGATCACTATGGAGTCTTCTACCGTCTGGACATTATTGACCAGATGCCGCAACTGCGTATTATGATGCCAGTGGAGAATGGAGCTTTGAAGGTGGAGATGTACCTGGTACTCCTGAGCATGAACACACCCCTTCACACCTGGTTTAAAGGAATTTCCTCCTATCGCGGGAGCCTGGTTTTTGAACGGGGACGTGAGGGTACCATACAGCATCTCCTCTACGCAGTGGCCGAGATGATGAAACAGCTCTTCTGGTCAGGTGATCTCTATAGCATGGTTTTCCCACAAGAAATTGATGTCCGGCGCTTGATTTAGGATGGAACGGATGATTGCAGGCAAACCCTTGTAAAAATTGATTGCTTCCATGGTACTCTCTTTACTTTGAATTATATGCGACCTGTGGTAAACTTTGTGATGAAAAAGCGGAAGAAAGAAGATTGCCATGACCGATAATTTAGAAACTGCGGGGCTGGAAGCACTCAAGCACTTAGGATTTAAACACGAGGCCCGCGAACGAGCATTACCAAAATCACGAACTTCAATCCGTTATTGCGCCAATTGTATCCGTGCCACTCATCGTCAGGAATACGAGGTTGCTGCAGAACTACTTGGGCAGGCAGCAACGCTTCTTGCAGAAATGGCTGATGATTTGCAAGGTCACCAGGATATATTTTATGCCGGATTTGTGCAAGATGCTCAGAAAGAATATGCTGAAGCTGTAACCTTTATGGCTCTTACTCAAAATCGCCCTTTGCCTCTAGCCCCTGATCTCTCTATCGGCTGGGCGCCCTATCTCAATGGACTGGGAGAAGCAGTTGGGGAGTTGAGACGTTATATATTGGATCAATTGCGACGCAGCAATTTCGACAGCTGCGAAATGTATTTGCGTTATATGGATGATATCTATGCACTCCTGATCACTATCGACTTCCCCGATGCTATAACCGGAGGACTACGACGCACCACAGATACAGCTCGAGGCATTTTGGAGAAGACACGTGGTGATCTAACGATTGCAGTCAGGCAGGCACAATTGGAACGTGCCATGCTTGCCTTGCAGCAAAATTTGCAGAATAAGTGAGTAGCTTCATGCAAAGCAAGGATAAGCCAGATAGTAATTCAGATTCTCTATCCGATTCAGCCAAAACGAATGAGAGGATTGCTCCGCGAATGGTCACCGCCGATTCGGTCCAGTCGGGGAAAGTACAAGTAGTACACTCTGGTATGCAGCAAACGGTGAGTGAGCTTCAGCCCAAAATCTCTACGTACTCTGTTGCACCTACACGCTCTGTCATGCAGCCTCTACCGCTTGTCGAGCAGCCCTCGGAAAGTGAACGCGGTCTGGGCGAATGGTTATCGATCTGGTGGGAAGGCATACGCCCCGCCTATTTAGCGCTCTCATTACTACCAGTAGTACTTGGGAGTGTAGTAGCCTGGACACAAAGTATCTCTCCGAAGACTCCACGCGGAAACTTCCACCTCATCAAGTTTGTTATAACCCTCATCGCTGTGCTATTGCTTCAGATTAGTGCGCATCTCATCAATGATTATTATGATTATCTCAGAGGCATTGATACGAACAACTCGCTGGGGCCTGGAGGACTCATACAACAAGGATTAATCAAACCCGTACGAGTGCTTGCTTCTGGGCTGATAGCATTGGGGTTAGGTACCCTGCTTGGGGTTTTCGTTGCAGTTTCGGGCGGTTGGCTCGTCATTGTGATTGGCTTGATAGGGGTATTCGCCGCATATTTCTACACTGGGAACCCTAAAGGGCTTTCTTCGCTGGCGCTAGGGGAATTTGTATGTTTTTTCATTTTTGGTCCTTTGTTAACGATTGGCTCTTATATGGTGCAAACTGGCCATCTGGATCGCATAGTCTATATCTATAGTATTTCGCTGGGATTACTGGCAACGGCTTTCATTCACTTGAACAATATGCGCGATACTGAAAGCGATGCTCCCGCTGGAAAACTTACACTGGCTTCTTTATTAGGATTACGCATAAACCGTATCTTGTATGTGATTCTCGTAGTAGGAGCCTATGCGCCAATAGTGGCGCTGGGATTGCCGAGACATGCGCCGCACGTTATGCTTATTGTACTGTGGACCTTTCCTACGCTGGTTATAGCGATCACCACTGTCTTACGGACCACTAGCCCCGCGAGTCTGCATACAGCAATGTTGGAAACTCTGAAACTTGAAACGTTCTTTACCATCTTACTTATAGTGGCGCTGATTGTGACTGCATTTCTTCCTGTTTTGCCACACTTACCCTGGATAACTTTGCCTTTTTAAGCTTCTTTCTTGACAGGATCTCCCTCCCTGTGCTATTCTTTTTGCGGAGAACTTAATGAACGTTCTGTAAATTGCAAAGGGAAGAGAACGCATGACGCAGTCCATGAAGCACCAACGAGTTGGCCCAGCTTCCCCCCTCGACCAGGGTACCTGGCATCAGATTCTCACCGCCGCGAAGGCTCTCTTTTTTGCGAAGGGCTACAAAGGCGTCTCCATGAAAGAGATCGCCGACGCAGTACAGGTGATGCCCTCAGCTTTGTACTACCATTTCCCCAAGGGCAAGGAAGATCTGTTCACGAAGATGATCCAGACCTTGTTTGTGGACGAAGGGGTCGCAGGGATCGACCAGGCTATGGGAACCAAGCAGGGTCTGCGAGATCGTTTGATTCTGCTCACCTCCTCGCTGCTGACGCTTCCCATTGATGAGCACTTTACGATGCTGCTCCGAGACGCAAAGGAGCACATCAAGGACCCGGAAAACCAGCGGATCATCTTGTCCCTGCGAGATAGGATCAAGCAGCAGGTTATGGGCATCTTCCAAGCGGCACGCGATGCCGGAGAGATTCGCACAGATATTCCGGTCACGGTGCTGGTTAGCCTCTACATGGGGATGCTGAGGGAGTCGAAGAACTTCCAGGGGTCACGTCAGGCATCACAACTGGTCGCCGTGCTGCTTGACGGCATTGCTTCTCCAGAACAAAGGCACCAACATTAACGCTTTTTCGGGGGCAATTTAGTAAACGGTTAGTAAGCTTTCGCTGGCAGGTTTCGTCGAGGGTTTTAACCAACCCTGCCAGACCTCGCGCAGCGCGCGGCACACCACGCGAGCGGTGGAGGCAGGCGTGTCTATTCCCTGATCGCGCGGCAAGAGCTAGCATACAGTGAGAAGAGTAAGAAAGGAAAGACTTCACGCGATGAACAGATGGATGGAATTCCTCCCTGACAAGAGGCACGCCCACGGAGGTGCTCATGACGCCCTCTCCTGATACCTCTCAGACTGAGCAGGCGGATGACGCGCCGAGCGGCACCCTGGCGATCGAAACCCATGGCTTGAGTAAGCACTTCGGGCAGCGCAAAGCCGTCGATGGCCTCACCATCAGCATCCCTGCCGGGACCATCGCGGGCTTTATCGGCCCCAATGGTGCCGGCAAGACGACCACCATTCGCCTGCTGCTGGGACTGGTACGACCAAGCGCGGGCAGCGCGACGATTCTTGGTCGACCGCTGACCGATCTGCGATCGTACCTTCCACGTGTTGGGGCGCTCGTCGAAGCGCCTACTTTCTATCCCAGCCTGAGCGGACGGACGAATCTGGAGGTGCTGGCCCATCTCGGCGATTACCCTCGCTCTCGTGTTGGCCAGGTGCTTGAACTGGTCGATCTCTTCGACCGGGCAAAAGACCAGGTGAGAACGTATTCGCAAGGGATGAAGCAACGGCTCGGGGTGGCTATGGCGCTGCTCCCCGATCCAGACCTGCTGATCCTTGACGAACCGGCCAATGGCCTCGACCCCCTTGGCATCATCCAGATACGCGACCTGCTGCGGCGCCTGCGCGAGCAGGGCAAGACTGTCTTCCTCAGTAGCCACCTGCTGGGAGAGTTGGAGCAGGTCACGGATTGGTTGGTGATGCTCCATCAAGGGAAGGCCCTGTTCAGCGGTCCCGCCCGCGAACTCCTGGACCGTCGCTCCGAGCTGGTGGTCGAAGCCGAGGAGGCGACGCAGCTCGATCTGGTGGCCAGGATCGCGAGGGAGGCAGGCTACACAGTCACGCCGGACAATGGCTCCCTGCGGATTGCCTGTCCCCTGGACTTTTCCTCCGAACTGAATCGACGGGCCAGGGAGGCTGGCGCTACCCGTATTACCATCCGTGGGAAAGAGGCCAGCCTCGAAGAGCGTTTCCTGGCCATATTGAAAGGAGAGCACGAATGATGCGTGCGTTTCGCAGTGAGTTGCTCAAGTTTCGCCGCTGGAGCGTCCTGGCGGGTTCAGGAGTGATGATCGCTGCCACCGCTTTTATCGCCTACCTGACCTTCCATCAGATTACATCGGGGGCCACCGGAACGGAGCTCACCCCCCTCATTCAGGCTTTCCCGACGAAGCAGGGACTGATCACCGTTGTGGGCCAGGCGCGGTCCCTGATCATTGTAATCGCGCTCATCATGGTCACCTCGAACATCGCCGCGGAATGGTCCCAGGGAACCCTGCGCAACCTGCTGGTGCGCGAGCCGAGACGACTGCGCCTGCTTTCAGGCAAGATGCTTGCGCTGTTGCTCTTCGTGACCATTTCCGCCGCGCTGACCCTGGCAATCAGTGCCGCGCTCATCCTCGCCGTCGCTCACGCTCAGGGGATCTCGACGGCTGCCTGGACCTCGGCTGAAGGGATGCGCACCTTTCTTACTTTCTTCAGCAATGAGGTGTTCTGTCTCGTCGGCATCAGCCTGTTGGGAATGCTGATCGCCGTGCTGACGCGCTCGGTGGGTGCCGCTGTAGGGATCGCCCTGGCCTACGTCCTGGTCCCGGAGGGAGTGATTGCCATGGTGTGGCAGGAAGGGTCCAAGTGGTTCCCCATCCGCGTCCTCAACTTTCTGCCGGGCTCGACCTTTCCCTCGGCTGTCGGTCCCACTCCTCCTCAGGGCTATCCTGTTGCTCTTCTTGTGGCGCTGCTGTGGATGGCCGGCTTTGTCGTGGTGAGCGCCGTAGTGTTCCAGCGTCAGGATGTCAACGCGTAGCTCTGAAAACCACATGAAATGGAATCAAACACCGGGGAGGTGGATTATGAAATCGCTTAGTGACAATGAGTCCGTGCGTCCATCGGGATCGACCGTCATGGACGGAGAGAACGGCGAAGGTCGATCCGGGGTCGTTGGCAACGAACGGCTGACCGCCCTGGCCAGCGCGGTGCTCCTCGTGCTGATCCTGGTTGAGCTCGTGAGCTCGGCGTACCTGCGCGCGTTGCTGCCTACCCATGTCTTCGTCGGGGTGGTGCTAGCCGGCCCGCTCCTCGTCAAGATCGGCTCGACTTTCTACCGCTTCCTGTGCTACTACACCAGGTCGCCCGCCTTCGTGCGCAAGGGCCCGCCTCACCTGCCGCTGCGGGTGCTCGGTCCGCTGCTCATCGTCTCAACCCTCGTGGTAGTCGGCAGCGGGATTGGACTCGTAGTGACTGGCCCGGCGCAGGCTGGCTCACTCCTTCCCCTGCATAACCTCAGTGTCCTGGTCTGGCTCTCGATGATCGCTGTCCATGTCTGCGTCTACGTCTGGCGGACTCCACGTCTGATCGCGAACGACTGGAGAAAAGCATCCGGCAGGAGCCTGCAAAAGGCACGCGGGCTCCGGCTTGGCGTGAACCTCGGCGCGCTATTGGCCGGAGCGGTCGCCGCCATCCTCCTGTTCCCCGGCGCTACACCGTGGGTCGTCTGGAGCCAGACGGGCCAGATGATCTCTGCTCCCTTGATCGTTGGCCTGATTCTCGCCACACTGGTGCTCCTTGTCACCAGACCACTCAGGTGGAGGTAGATGGACCGTGACTCACGAACGAGGTGCGCGGGAACTCCAGGAGGGAAACAAGGTCGTGACCCTTTGAATGTGTCAATAGCCAAGAAGCTGGTACTTCACCCTCGTAAAGTCGCAATCAGTCGTTTGGGTTTGAGCACCAGGTCAATTGCATCAACCGGTCCAGGCGCCAGCACATCAGCAGCCTGGAGTGCATCAATTGCTACTCCCTCTCCCGCCAGAATTGCCACGCCGATAGCAGCTACACGCAGCATAGCGACATCGTTCCTGCCATTGCCAAAGGCGATCACACCTGCTGGTCCCAGTTGCTCGACAAAGCGCAACTTCTCCTCTCCCGTCGCAATCAGATGGAGGGGAAAACCTAACGTACGTTCAAGCTCCGCGATGTTGCCATGTGTACCGGCTGTCAGTGCATGCAGGGAAAGCTGCTCTGCTAACACTTGTAAGCGATCTACTACCCCAGGGATTGGTATTCCATCTACGGCAAGTGTGCCATTGACGTCAAAAACTGCATGCCGCAATTCAATGATCCCTCGCTGGGGAATGTCTATTCGAATCATCTCTACTCCTCCAATCTAATGAAGATTGTACATCTTCCTACAAATATGTACATCGCTCGCCTATTTGTGTCATTCCACTCACACTTACAAGTGTTAGTTATCCATCAGACTGCAATGAGTGGAGGTGCATTGTCTAGTGTACCACTCCACATGTTGCTGACAATGCTGATAGCACATACAGCCTTTGCTCTTGTCGGACTTGTACTTTCGGTAAAAAAGTGTCTATACTCTTGACAGAGAAACATAGAATACCTTTTTGGCAATGAAGCTCGCATACCGCCTTGTGCTGATAGATTCTAGCAACCGATAAAAGCTTATACCGGCTGTTAGAGGCTTTTTTTATCCTGAGCTTCACAACATCAATCTCTCCTTCTCGGAAGATCTCACATGATGGTGAGGATATCCATAGAAAAAACAGGTGAGGATATGCAGGAAGAACCTATCAAAGAACAACGTTCACGAGATACTGATTCCCTACGTGCTGCATGTGAGCGCGAAGGGTGCCCTGTCTGCACGGTTGTGCTCGAGTATTTAGAACGCTCGATAGACAACTGGGAATACGAAGGCTTTAGCGATGTGCAACATCGCCACGAGCTCATCCGCTCACGCGGTTTCTGTCCTTTGCATACCTGGCAATTGGCGCAGCGCAGCAACGCTTTCAGTCTTGGCCTCATCTACACTGAAATCTTGACCGATGTTGAGCAGAAGCTTGACCAAGATTACCGCAGGCTTGTTGCAACTGATGACGCTGTTTCGAAGCGTGAGTCAGTACTCAAGAGATGGCCGAGAAGATGGTTTCATCGGGGAGATGAGGCTCCCAAGAAGACGAATCCCAGGTACGACCAATGTCCTTTCTGCCGTACTCGCTCCAATATTGAACAGCGTCTCATCTCGACGCTCGTCCAGCAACTGCGATCTGAAGAGATGCGACTTCTTCTTTCTCAAACTATAGGATTATGCCTGGTGCATTTGGCGCAGGCAAGACATCAGGCAGAGATAGAAGAACCAACGGTATCACCTCACATACTTGCCTGCCAGCTCACCTGCACCAGGCGAGTGTTGGTAGAATTACGCGAACTTGTGCGCAAACATGACTATCGTTTCAGCGATGAGCCACAAGGGAATGAGATGACATCCTGGAGGCGCGGAGCTGAGTTATGTGCAGGCAATCCTGGTGTTCAATGAAGCCATGGAAGGAGGTATCAGCATATGAAATGTGATCTCGGAGATCTCGCGATCTACTATGAAACCTACGGCACCGGTCGGCCCGTCGTGATGTTGCCTGGAATTCCGAGCGATCAGCGCGTCATGGTACGATTCATGGAACCCCTCTTCACGCAGCGGGACGGCTGGATGCGCCTCTATCTTGACTTGCCCGGCACGGGACGCACTCCGGGCTTGGACCGTCTGGCCACGCCCGATCAGATGCTCGACGCGGTGCTGGCGTTCATCGACACGGTCATCTCCGGTCAACGCTTCGTGCTCGCCGGCCTGTCCTATGGTGGGTACTTGGCCCGTGGCGTGGTCTACCGCAGGGCAGCGTCGATCGATGGCGTGCTGCTCTGTGCACCCCAGGTGAAGGCGGAGCCCGCACAGGCCCATCTCCCACCCAGGACTACGCTTGTGGAAGACCCGACGCTGGTGGCCCAGTTAGAGCCGGGCATCGAGGACCTCATCGTGGTGCAGAACCACATGGTGGTCGAGGCGGTGCGCGACGTGCTGGCGGAGGTCCAGATAGCCGACCACACCTTCCTCGCGCGGCTGGAGGCGGCCGGTCCCTTTTCCTTTGATGTGGACATACTCCCCACACCCTTTGGTGGCCCCACGCTCATTCTGACCGCACGTCAAGACCACCTCTGTGGATACCGGGACGCCTGGGATCTGCTGAACAACTACCCCAGAGCGACGTTCGCTGTGCTCGATCGGGCCGGACATTTTGTGAATATCGAACAGGATGTGCTGTGTCAGGCCCTCATGCGCGAGTGGCTGGATCGGGTGGAGGAATGGGCCACTGTCTGACCTCGTGACACCCGTTGTGCATCATGGGCGTGGTCGCGCGGGCATGGGGCGAGCGTTGTGGCATGCCCAGACGAGGTGCCGCAGTGAGCCAGTGGGTAGTTTTTTGACGATAGGATACAAAACAAGTCAAATGAAAATGGTGACGGAATACGCACCATTTACAAGGATGACACACTGTGTTACACTTCGACTAAAGTTAGGATCTGGCATACAGTCGGTTACTGTGTAACGATGAGTAGCCCCGTTGGAGGAATGGTTTTAAAGAAGGAGGGAACTTCTATGGCTGGCTGGGAACAAGAACTGGCCTGGCTGCTACGTGAGCTAGGGGTCACGCAAGAAGAACCCAAAACTCGCCCCCAGCTCTCGAACAAGCTCATGCGTAGTGATGTCAAACGACGCGAACGAAATGTGGACGAAATCTTCCTGGGTGATATGAAAAGTCTGGATGTCTGATCTCGCTATGATGCGTCGCGAAATCGATTCAATCGTACGTCAGGTGATCCATTTGATGCAACGTGGAGATCTTGATTCATCCCTCAAAGAGGATGTCATGGTAGTTTTACGCGCATTGCGCCGCCGCTCTGCTGTGACTCAACAAGCTGCCACTGGCGATGAAGCCTATTTAGAATCTGCCGCCGCAATGCTGCATTTTTGCCGTCTCGTACTGCGGTTGAGCGAGACTGCCATCGACGATATGTAATCCCGCAAACTTTTTCACCTTGACATATAATCACACAAACTGACATACTGATATGTGAGTCCTGGAGAGTATGTAAGTATGAGGGCGCACTTTGCGCCCTTTTTCTTTGCTCCCCTGACTGGAGGGAACAGGTTCTTTTCGCTCTGCTGCTGAATTGATTACATGTTTCTTCAGGCGATGATGGGGGCGAACTTGAAATTGGGAAGAGATCGACTAGTAAGCAGAACAAAGGAGGCACGTATCTAAATGAGCGTCGATACTCAAATGAAAGAAGTGGTACAAGAGAGTCGAGAATGGGTTGAAGATCAGATAGAGCAGTTGAGTAAGCAGGTTAAACAGCTACAAAAGCGATCGCGTAAACAGGTGAAACAACTGCAGAAGCAATCGCGCAAACTACGGAAGTCCTTACGTCGTGAGGCGAGAAAACGCCGTATGTATTGGACCACGTTTCGGGTGTTACTACTCAACTCGAGAAAGTACTTACAGAATCGAGGGGGAAACCTGACAGCAGGACTTGCGGAGCGCGGGGGAAAGGTCACCCAGAATGCTCTGGATCTTGGCGGGAAAACCACCCAGGATCTAGCTGTACGTAGTGGAGAATTTACACAAGAACTGGCGAAACGAGGACAAAGGCTGCTAGAGCCTGTACGCAAGCGTGATCGAACTTTCTGGTCAATAGTTGGATTTAGTGTAGGCCTATTGGCAGCCGGTACTATTACCTATCAATTAGTGCGACGGCGAGTAGCACAGCAAGAAACTGAGCAGGATGAGCATATCGAACTGCCATCAAGCAATTCCTGGAATGGTTCAGGGGGTCGACCAGCCGGCGAAATAAGTTATATTGATCAGGGAGGAGCTTCTGTAGCAACCTTAGAAATCGTCGATGTGGAAACAATTGAACAACCCGCTGATGCAGAATTTGTGGGTGTCAATAGCACAAAACTTTACTACTCTGTAGATACAGAGCTTGAGCCGAACGACCTGGTTTATTTTACCACTGAAGAAGAGGCCAAAGCTCAGGGTTTTACCGCGGCAAAGTAGAGAAAGTAGGGGCGCAAGGAATTGCGCCCCTACTTTTCTTCCACACCTTCATTGACGATTCCGCGTTTAATTAAATATTGCAGAAATTCTAGACGCTGCTGAGTTGAAGGAGAAGTCTGCATCCCTGCTGGAGTTTCGTCAATAGGCGTTGCGGGCTTTTTCATTGGTTCTCCATCTCCCAACGAACCCAAGGAAGGCGTTTCAGTAAACTCGTTTTTTGCCGTTATGTCAGTTTGAACGACACGCTCAGGCCATTCTTGAATAGTTGAGAGGCGCGGAACGATGCCAGTTTGAGGCACAATGCCATCAGTCATTGATTTCGACAAGGTTTCCTGAGTTGTCCCCTTGTTTATGGAATTGGCAAAAGGGGAATACTCGATCTGTGTTGACTGTTTCCAGGGCCACCATGCGAACATTTTGTGTAACCAGTTCTTAATTGCCTGCGTGAGCTTCATGATATTGCCCTCAGTATACTAGCAATCATGCACTACAACTGTCGGGGTAAAGAAGATAAGGTGACCACTGCTCCTGTGTTGTTTCACTACAGCAGGAGAAGTGTTCTTTACATTTCCGCACTAAAGACCAAAATCAGGATTCAAGCGGTCATTTCTAAAATATTATGAGCATTCATGAACAACGATGACTAACATAGAAACATGGTAGCACAACCAGTAAGAAGTAGTCAAACTCTCTTGCAATTTTATTTTTCTCGTGCCATAATCAAATGGGTTACAAAAAGGAACTCGTTGGTGTGTCAGGTGTCGGTTATGCAGGAAGATGTCCTTGGAACCCGACTTACCGCCATCTCGGAAACATACGTCAATTGTGCGAGATGTAACAAAACAACTCGTTTAAGGGACGCCCGTGTCATTCAGAGCGATGTGCTTTCTGATACGAATTCCGAGTTTGAGTACCTCTGCCCGGAATGCCAGAAGGCACTGGCTAATGGAGAGAAAGATCTGACTATAAGTTAACACTGTATATCTAGTTGAAAACAGTCATGGCAAAAGGTAAGAGGTAGTATATTCACTTTGTGCTTTGCACCTTTTGCCTTTTTCATTTACAATATGCCTTGATTCAATCGATTTGAGGTAACACACTATGCGTATGCGCTATCGCTTTGTGACCTATCGTTACAGTGATGGGTCACAGCAGCAAATGGAGCGTCATTATCGTCAACTGTTGCAAGATGCGTTACGGCAAAGCCAACAGTCGATGCTCCAACATTCAGTAATATGGAGACCTCTCGCCGATATCCACGAGTCGTTGGAAATTATGACGGTGAAAATTGAACTTGCGGGTATGAAAGAAGAGGAAATCGAAGTAACACTCTATGAAGACGCCCTGATAGTTAGCGGTGAAAGGCATGACGATCATGAGCATGGAGCGAATCTGTACTATCACGAAGCGCAAATTCGTTATGGGCCATTTCGTGTTGAGGTCTATATACCCGCTTCAATAGATCGAGAAGCTGTAAAGGCACGCTATGAGGATGGCTTCTTGTGGATTGATTTACCCAAGTTACCTGTGTAAGGAACTCCTCTCGATAAATCGGGAGATTACACATAAAATACTGTATTGGAAACAGTGAAATCTATTGAGAAGGTTGTATGAAAAAAGATCAAACCAATTCAAAATCGCGGAGCAAGAAAAATCTGGGAGAAATAGAGGCTGCTATTGTCCCTGATGAAAAGGATGTCCTGGATGACAGTGAGCAGGCATTGGATCAAACTCCTGCATATGCGGATACTGAACAAGGTTCTCCCTCAGAAAGCCCTGCTGACGAAGAACGAGAGTCAGACCACAGTCAAAATAACGATGAAGAGCCATTAAGCATCCCTGATGAATTACCAATTTTGCCTCTTAAAGATACGGTCATTTATCCTTTTGCGGTTCAACCGCTTGGGGTAGGTCAGGAGCGTTCTATTCGCCTGATCGATGAGGTTATGCGTGGGAATCGCCTGGTCGTACTGGTTGCCCAGAAGTCGGCAGAAATAGAGCAGGCTGGACCAGACGATATCTTCAAAATTGGTACCGTCTCGCGTATTGCCCGCATGATACGTATGCCCGATGGCACAATTCAGATTATCGTTCAAGGCCTTGAACGGGTGGCTATTGGCGAATTTACGCAGGAAAAGCCCTATCTTGTTGCCCGTATCACTCTCAAGCCAGATATACAAGAAGAGGATGACGAAACCGAGGCTATCAAACGCAATGTGGTTGGCTATTTTCAGCGACTAGTTGCGCTCGTGCAGAATTTACCTGAAGGGGTAGCCGCTGCTGCGCTCAATCTGGAGGAAGCGCGCCAGGTCGTCTATGTTATTGCTACCTTTGTTCAGATGGAGATTGAGCTACGTCAGAAACTGCTTGAGTTGGACTCTGTCCGTGATAAGCTTGAAAATTTGAGTAACTTCCTGGCGCACGAGCTAGAGATATTCGAATTAGGCAAGAAGATCCAGACGAGCGCCCAGGAAGAGATGGGGAAGGTGCAGCGTGAATATCTGCTACGCGAGCAACTCAAAGCCATCCAGCGGGAATTAGGAGAGGAGAGCGAAGAACAAGCTACCATCAATGAATTGCGCCGCAAGGTTGATGAAGCGAAGATGTCTGATGAGGCGTTTAAAGAGGCAAATCGCGAGCTCTCTCGGCTTGAGAAAATGCCAACCGCATCGCCCGAGTACAGCATTATTCGCACTTACCTGGAACTACTGACGAGCCTGCCATGGAGCAAGAGTACAGGTGAAAAGATAGATGTACCGCGAGCACGCCAGGTGCTTGAACAGGACCATTACGACCTGGAAAAGATCAAGGATCGTATCCTGGAATACCTGGCAGTTCGACGTCTGAAGGAAGAGCGCATAGCCGAGCAAGCGCAACGTCAAACGGAAGCAGCAGCAATTGTTGATGGAGGCGAACAGCGTCCTACAGAACCACTGCTTTCGGCGGAAGCTACGCGACTGATTAATCGTGAGCCGATCCTCTGTTTTGTAGGACCTCCAGGCGTTGGCAAAACATCACTGGGGCATTCGATTGCACGCGCATTGGGCCGCAAATTTGCACGTATGTCACTAGGCGGTATTCGTGACGAGGCTGAGATTCGCGGTCATCGGCGTACCTACATCGGTGCCATGCCCGGTCGTATTATTCAGACCATACGCCGGGTTGAAACCAACGACCCCGTAATAATGCTGGATGAGGTAGACAAGGTTGGCGCTGACTGGCGTGGTGATCCATCATCGGCGCTACTTGAGGTATTGGATCCTGAACAAAATTTCAACTTCCGAGATAATTACCTCGATGTAGCCTTTGACCTTTCCAGAGTGATGTTTATCGCTACTGCCAATGCTCTGGAGCCAATCCCACCAGCTTTGCGCGACCGCATGGAGATTCTGGAACTCTCGGGTTATACAGAAGAGCAGAAGATGCACATCGCACGCAATTACCTGTTGCCTAAACAGCTTGAAGCGAATGGACTAAAGCAGGATGAGTTAAGTGTAGACGACGATACACTACGACATATTGCACGCGATTACACACGCGAAGCAGGTGTGCGTAATCTCGAACGCGAGATCGGATCATTGTGCCGCAAAGTAGCCAAGCAGATTGCGGAGGGCAAACCCACTCCGATTCATGTATCAGCGGATCAGATTTCTGAATACCTTGGACGGCAGAGGTTCTTCCAGGAGGCAGCAGAGCGCATCGATCGCCCTGGTATTGCCACAGGGCTTACATGGACGCCTGTAGGTGGTGAAATCATTTTCATTGAGGCAGCTTCGATGCCAGGTAAGGAAAACCAATTGATACTGACTGGACAGTTGGGCGATGTAATGAAAGAATCCGCTATTGCAGCGCTCAGTTATGTACGTTCGCACGCCGAATCGTTGGGGCTTCCTACCAATGTCTTTGAGAATCAGAATGTGCATATCCATGTTCCTGCAGGAGCAATTCCTAAGGATGGGCCTTCGGCAGGTGTAACGATGGTAACTGTGCTAGTCTCACTGGCGAGCGGTCGCAAGGTACGTTCTGATGTCGCTATGACCGGTGAGATTACTCTTCGTGGCAAGGTAATGCCGATTGGCGGTATCAAAGAGAAAGTGCTGGCTGCTTACCGATCAGGAATTCGCACAGTCATAATGCCTAAGAAAAACGAATTGGATCTGATGGAAGACCTGCCCAAAGAACTACGCGATCAGATGAAGTTCGTGTTTGTTACAGATATTCGGGAGGTGCTGGATGCAGCTCTTGAATCATCCGGCAGAAAAGTCGCAAGCGGAATTGAAGCCGAAAATGGTCACGAACGACCTAAGAGACGTAGAAGTGAGAAGGTCGCTGCTAAGGCACAGGTAAGTTAACGTGGAATCGGGAAGTCCCGCCCCGTTCTAGGGGCGGGATGAATTACACCCCGTTTGCTACGTATTTTATGACGCGCAAGATGGGCCTATCACCTACAGACGGTTGCGGCAGGTAAATCAACTGCGTTGCCTCGTCGATGGCAATGGTATGATGACTCCCACCACCCAGGAAGTAATCGCCCAGTTTCTTCAGCCCTCGTCGACTTTCATCGAAGATCGAGATGCCCCCAGCAGAGCCGACGAAGAGCAGGTGCAAAGAGCGATCTAACCGAACGATATCGGGATTGTAAGCCACTGATAGGAGAGTGCCTGGGAAGGCCTGCATGGTCTGCAAATCGACCTGCGCCAGGTTATTAGAGTCGACACAAGCGACGAAAGCTTCGCGCTGCTGCGCGTCTATCACCAGCCCATGAGGGGCAAGGCACTTATCCGGCAGCTTTACCTTGGAGACGACTTTCAGAGCGACGGGATCGATGAGGGCAAGAAACGAAGGCGGCGTCTGAAGGGCACCGGAGTTCTGGTCAATCAGTGGCAGCGTGACCACAAAAATGCGATGGGTCACGGGGTCGAATTGAACATGTCCGATGTCATCACCAAATGGTGGGTGAAGGCCGAAGGGAATCTTGATAATGAGCTTGTTGGTGATGGCGTCGATCACGGCTACGTTCTGGTTCTTCAGGGCAATATTCGCGTTATCAGGGCTGATTGCAGCTCCGGGGTCGCCGACAAAGATCCTCTGGTCGATAGGGTCATATTCGATAGCGTCCGGGCCATCATTCGGGTCGAGCTGGATCTTTGCGATGGTGTTAAACGGGCTCTGCTCACTAACGATGTAGATGATGCCGTCACCGGCATCACCGATAAAGACTTTGTGAAGGTCGGGAGCGATCATAACTCCAGCAGCCTGGGGCACGTTGATGAGCCCAACAACCTTGTTTAACTGGGTATTGAAGACGACAATGTTGCCATCGGTCTGAGCAATTTCATCGGCCGACTTGCCATTGTGTAAAATGGCTGCCTCTTTATCCGGGTTAGGCCCAGTATGGACGATGAATAGCAGGTGAGTATTTGGATCGAGCGACTGAAAATCAAAGTGGTCAAAACGCTGTGCCTGGCCAGATGCAAATGGATTTTGGCTTGTCCGGTTAGGATCCGGCAGCGCGTCTGGCAGCGGGATATCTTGTACGATCTGTAATCGATGGAGTTGAGCAGGTGTCGAGAATCGCATGACTTCAGATGCAAGCAAGAAAAGAAGCAATGCGAAGCTTCCCAGTGCAAAGAACCACCAGAAGATGCGGCCCACGCCAGATCTCTTTGGAGGCGATGAAGCCATCGAGTGTTGAGCCATCAGTCTTATCTCCTTCTATCTATCGCATGGCCTCATAATAGAGCATCGCTTTTGGAGCAAGGATTATCTGGTCGCCGTTGACAAGCACGTGCCGATCGACGCGCTTGCCCTGATAGACGATGCCATTCAAACTATCAGCATCCTCGATCAGCCACGCGCCATTCTCCCAACGCACCCTGGCATGTAGACGTGAGACGCGCTGTGATGGCACCGGCACATCGTTGCCGCTGAGGCGACCAATTGTCATGATGGGCTTATCGAGCTGGCGCACACCGATAACCTGCCCATCGACCTCAATGCGTAGTCGAGCTTGCTGCTGCGCTTGCCTGGCTCCATCGCCATTGCCCCCTGGGTAACCGGCTCTGGCAGTTGCCACAGGTATGTTCTGTTGTGCTACAGCAGCAGGACGAGCCCTGGCGGGCTCGTCCCCTACTGGTAAGGGCACGAAAGACGGACGCAGGATAGACTGCTCACCGATACGCTCGGCGCTATAGCGATTCTGCTCTTCGAGCAAACCGGCGAACACCCCGCCCAGGCGCTTCAGTTCCCTGTAGTTCCCTCTCTCAATAATGCGCCCGTCGCTCAGGACAACGATTTCATCTACGTTGCCGAGTGTACTGAGCCGGTGGGAAATTACGATCACTGTACGCCCGACGACCAGGGTATCCACTGCGCGCATCACTTCGACCTCAGCCTCGACATCCAGGGCGGCTGTAGGTTCGTCCAGAATCAGGATCGGCGCATCACGCAGGATGGCGCGCGCTATAGCCAACCGTTGCCGTTGGCCTCCTGAAAAGTTCTTACCCTGTTCTCTCACCAGTGTATCATATCCGTCTGGTAGGTCTATGATAGTCTCATGCATGTGCGCTTGTTTCGCGGCAGCAATAATGTCTGCATCACTGGCCCCTGGTCGCCCAATCTCGATATTTTCACGAATCGTGCCCTCGAAGAGCACCGAGTCCTGTAAAACCATGCTCACGTTATCACGTAGCACCTTGAGCGGGTACATACGGTTATCAACGCCGTCGACTCTCACAGAACCCTGCTGGATCTCATAGAAACGTGGGATCAGCTTGACCAATGTGGTTTTGCCACCACCAGACAGGCCCACCAGAGCCACTTTTTTCCCGGCAGGGATCTGCAGGTTGATGCCCTTGAGCACGGGACGTTCTGGTGTGTAACCGAAGATGACATTCTCAAAGGCGATATCACCGCGCAGCTTTGTCGGCCCGAAGTAGGGCGTCGTACTCTCATGCACTTCTGGCGCCTGGTCAAGGACTTCCTGGATGCGTTCAGCACCTGCTGAGGCGACATTGTACAGGTTGGTCAACTTCGAGAGGTTACGTATGGGTTGGTAGAGCAACTTGAGGTAGAAGAGGAAAAGCACGATTAAACCAGCATCAATGGCACCGGGATGAAGTTGAAAGGGACCGGCGTTGAAGGGGTTGCCCGCAGCAACGTATCCTCCTACACCAAGGATCGTAGCGGTGCCGAGGGCGACGAGGAGGGCAACGAGTGGAGTGAATTGGGCTTGCAGACTTCCTGCGCGCAATCCTGCCGCCTTGCTCTCGCTCACCCGTCCTCCAAAACGCAAATCCTCACGTTCCTCGCGCGTGAACACCTTGATCACAGTGAGGGCATTGATGTCCTCGGTGGCGACATCCGCCACTCTCCCAGTCGCCTTCGCTTGCCCTTTGGTCGCTGCTTTGATGTTTCGTGTGTAGTACAGGACTATCACGGCGAGAGCAGGGATGATGGCGAGGGAGAGAACGGTAAATGGGACACTGTAGAGCATCATGATAGCAGCGACACCACCGAGCGTCAAAATGCTGACCAGCAAGTCGACCAGGCCATCTGTGACGAACTTCTCAATGTCGGCTATATTGCCGGTGATGCGCTGGACGAGGTCTCCCTTCTTCTGCTTGCCATGCCAGTCAAGTGAGATACGTTGCAGGTGCTCAAAGAGTTGCTTGCGTAACTTCGCACTCAGGTGTTGTGCAATATAGGCGGCGAGATAGAGGTCCAGGTAGACCAACAGCGCACTCAATACAGAAAACACCACCAGCACGATCAGGGAAAAGACAATCACGCCAATGGCACTATGATGAGTGGTGTCTGGGTTGACCAGGGATTTTGGATTTGCCGGGTCAGCCGGGCAAGGTGACGTAGGGGGCGGCACGGGCTGGGTACTTCCCTGTGGAGGGTTGAGCGATGGATCAAGTGCAGGTATATCGAAATGGTCAAGCAGTCCAGGCTGGTCATTCACGCCCAGAAAAGAGATGTAACAGGCCGGGTCATTGCCAGGATTTTGGGACTTACTGGGAATCCATTTGAGCGCCTGGAGTGCGAGGATATCGCAACTGACCTGCATAATCGCCACTAATATGGCAAGCACGGCCAAAAAACGTAGACCTTTCATGTTACGGTAGAGAAATTTGGCTAAGAACATCGTTCCCTCCTCACCTCGTGAAATAAGCATAAAAAAGTGCCTGATGCTATTGAATCATGCCTAAGAGACAAATTTGAATAGCAAGAGTTGCATGCTAGCTCATAACAATGTTATCTGCTAGAACGCAAACTGATATCAGGTGGAAAAGACACATCCTAGCTTTCAAGTATACTCTCATTGCATCAGCTTGACAATGGGATAGTTCATAAAATGGCTGTGAATAAGATCATATTAAGCCCCACGTTTCCTCAAACTATTATTCAGCGCGAAAGGCCATCGCCAAATCAGGAGAAGTAACATATTAAATAGTAGAACTACCAAAGCAAAACTAAGTGGGGGTATGCCGTGATCTACAAAAATTCCGCGCAGAAGCATCGCAACTGGCCACGCTATCAGCCATGCCACGGCTGTGCGTATAACCATAGCGCGAGGTTGTGACAGGATTTTATGTCGAAATGCACCTACGAGTGGAGAAACCAGAAACCAGCCTGCAACAAAAGGTAAAGCGGTTAGGATAATTTGGGGAATGGCTGCAAATCCGGATGCTTCCCTGTGTGTGTTGCGTCCCAGGGCAGCAAAAATGAGAAAGCATATCAGATCGCCGATTACTAGCAGAATAACTGCCCGTTTATATGATATTTCTAATGTGGCCACTATATGTTTTGTTTTTCCTGCTGCTCGCGTACAAGTTGCTCAACGACTGCAAGTTCAGTGCGCACACCGCGTATACGCAGCATAAGCACGGCTAAGAAGACGAACAAGCCAATCCAAACGACCGCGTAAGCCGCAACAAGATAACCAAATCCTTGCATCTATATCCTCGCTTCGCTCGCCCCCTGATAAATCGGGGGCCTACAGTTATTTGCCCTTGATAAATCGGGGGCCTACAGTTATTTGCCCTTGATAAATCGGGGGTCTACAGTTTTTCATTCGATACTAGCGCGTAATTGTTGTGCTACCGTCTGCGCTCTTTGCAACTGATAGAGTTGTATCATCAAGAAACTATAAAGCAACGTAAACGTAGTCAGAGAAATCATCAAAGTGAGAACTACCGAGGGGGGTAAAGCGCCCTGAACACCAACCTGGGCGGTTGGATGCAGGGTGCGCCACCAGTTGACAGACTCATAAATGATCGGTACATCGATGACACCGATGATTGCCAGCACGGCTCCGGCACGAGCACTGGCTGGAGTGCGACCCATATAGCTACGCAGCATCAAATAGCCGATGTAGATAAACCAGAGGACCAGCGTTGTCGTCAAGCGGGCGTCCCAGGTCCACCAGGTACCCCAGATGGTCCTACCCCAGATGGACCCGGTGATCAACGCCAGTGTGATGAAAAAAGCCCCAAGCTCGGCTGAAGCACGAGCCGCCCAGTCCCAACGTTCATCCTTCTTCACAAGATAGCCGATACCCGCAATGGCAACTATCACAAAACCCAGCATACCTAGCCAGGCCATGGGTACATGAAAGTAAAAGATTCGCTGCGGATTTCCCTGGATGGCATCAGTTGGCGCATACAAGAAAATCATCCAGATGGAAACCATCATGCCTATAAGTGAGAGTGTGCCTAGTATGATGGAAACAACAGGAAAACGAGTTTCTCGCTGCTTCGGGCCAACTTTAGCTGCTCTTTGCTCACTTGTTGCTTCTCTTTTTACCAGTGCCATATTTGTTATTCCTCTATTACATATTCAAACATAAGCATGGAGACACTCAAAAAAATCACATCAAAGGCCGCCATCAGGCCTAACCAGGGTGGTTCATTTATCGATGATACCATCAATGCACCTGTGGCGCGAACCGCGCCTATAACAACTGGAACTATCAGTGGGAAGACCAGTATTGGTAATAATAATTCACGCGCCTGCGTAGCAGCGGCAATTGCCGAAAATAGTGTGCCAATCGTGGCAATACCAAAGGTGCCTAGCAAAACAATTGGCAAAAGTTCACCCGCAATAAGCGGAACATCAAACAAGACTGCAAAAATAGGTAGAGCTACAACTTCTACCACTGCAATAAATAGCATATTTCCCAACAGCTTTGCTAGGTAAATTGCTTTACGATCTACCGGGCAAAGCATCAAACGATCCATTGACCCCTTTTCCCATTCTGAGGCTATGGTACGTCCCAATCCGAGTAAACTGGCGAAGACAAATGCTACCCATAGAGCGCCAGGAGCAATAGCAGCTTTATTATCTACACGCAGGTCAAAGGCAAAGTTAAAGATAACCAGTACGAGTAGCGCAAACAGTCCCATGCTTATCCAGGTTTGCTTACTACGCAATTCACAGCGTATATCCTTCCAAAGTATTGCCTGGACCTGTACCAGAAAAGTCATCGCAGTGCCTCCTGATAAGCCAGCCGAACACCTCCCGCTGATAAGCCAGATGTTGCCTGTTGATAAACCACGCGTCCTCCATTCAACATGCAAATCTGGTCACTGAATTTCACAGCTCGTTCAAAATTATGCGTGGTGAACAATGTCGTACCACCTTGCTCTGCATGTTCTCTGATCAACTCTTCGAGTAGTTCAATCCCTTCATCGTCCAGCCCCGCATCGGGCTCGTCGAGCAAGAGCAATCGTGGAGAGTGTAATAAAGCTCTTGCCAATGATAGACGCTGCTGTTGGCCGCGAGAAAGTGTGCCAACTCGCCCGCTTGAACGCCGTGCCAGCCCTACTTGTTTCAGCAATGTAACAGCTCGCTCATGTGCTTTCTTCACCGAGTACATACGACCAAAGAACAGCAGATTCTCAATTGCTGTCAGTTCATCGTAAAGGTTGGGCTGGTGGCCAACAAAACCTACGAGAAGGCGTATACGTTGTGCTTCTTGTCCAATATCCAAACCACCAATACGCACAATTCCTGCCCCCGATTTGGTCAAACAAGCCAGGATACGTAGCAGCGTTGTCTTTCCTGCGCCATTCGCTCCTAGCAGTGCCATGCACTTCCCTTGATCGAGCACAACGTCAATGTCACGTAAGATAGGCTTCAGACTATAGGTTTTCTTGAGTCCCTTTATCTCCAAATATGGAGCACTCACGTTGCCCCCTTGCTGCTACTTCTGGCTGTTTTCTTAGATGTGGCTGGCTTCTCAACCAAATCATTGCTCATGAGACTACGTAGCTCTGCCTTTGTTCTGGCGCGACGTTCCTCGTATTCCGCTTTCTTTATTGTACCAGTTTCAAAAGCCTTATCCAGATTTAGTAATTTCTGCAGTAACACCTCTTGTTGATCCTTTTGTGATGGAAGAGCATCGTTTGAAGATGGGCGACCCATAGATCCCCGCACCGTATCCACGTTTGACGACGGGCGGCCCAAGGGTCCCCGCCCCTCTGCCACATTTGACGACGGGCGGCCCAAGGGCCCCTGCCGCACATCCACACCACTCCCGCCCCTACGCGGGGTTTGCAAGGTTTGTTTATGCCTGGTTGGGGCCTGACGACGTGAGAGATGATAGATAAACCATGTCACACTCACAATGGCCAGCATGAATAGGATCGCCAGGATGATCCAGAGTGTATTCTGGTTGAGCGGTTGAGGATTGGCAGCATTCTGGGATACGGGCAAACCATCCAATTGTACATGAATCTGAGTTTCTGCCAGGAGTTTTTTTGCATTGAATTGTTGGAAAGTGCTCTGGTTAGCATTCACAGGTCCCTGTGAATCCATAGCTGCCGAGCTGGCATGCATATTCAGTGGTACCAGCAGCGAGAGATCCACCGTAGGATAAACAATCGTATAACTGAAATCATAACTTGATATTGTGTAGGGTACTTGAAAAGAAAAGGCAAACTGCGACATGCCAGGCGGAATAGCGGCGTCAGTTGCAAAGCCAGGATCTACCTGAATGACCTGGTATCCGTCAAAGCCTGACTTGAGCGATACATTACGCGCGTTTTTTGGTAGTGAGAAGCGCAGCGCATCTGGCTTACTGCCATTCGCCTGAAGTGATCCTACGTAAGTCGTTGGACCTAGATTCTCGAAAATGTAGTTTTCAGAAATGGTAATAAGGCTACTTTGCGCATCAGCTTTATCGATCAAAACATTGGCTTGAACGATTGCAATATTGGCGATGCTCGTTGTCGCATCATAGGTAGTCAGGTTGATCTGTTGAACAGGCCTGGTACTCAGGTCAATCAAATCAGTGTAATATTGCGCTCCCTGAAAAAGCGTATAGAGAGCATAGTTGATGGTTTTATCTGTATTCAGACCACTAAAGGAGAACATACCATGAGTATCAGTAGTGACATTCTTGAGATCGCGTGCATTATCTCCCTGTGCCATTTGTAATGTGACACTTTGACCCGCCACCGGTGCGTTACGTTTCGTGCCATCCAGCAATTGTCCATAAATACGACCAGTACTCGTAGCGGTATGCGCTGATGACGATAATGGAAATAGGAAAAGGGCAAGGATAAATAGGATTAAGAGAGCAAGCGCTGGAACCCCATAATGTCCCAGGTTCGCGTAGGGGCGGGAGTGGTGTGGATGTGGGGCGGGGGCCCTTGGGCCGCCCATGGCGGGGGTATATATCACATCTGATTCGTGAACCCAGCACAGGGGCGACACATGGTGGGACTTCAACCCAGGATTCTGTAGGGGCGAGGGTGGCTGGGTGGATGCGGGGCGGGCCTTTATGGTCGCCCGTCGTGGTTCGCCTGGAGACGCTGGCTCGTCGATGAATGACCAGCTTCCCCCCCGCGGGCGACCATAAAGGCCCACCCTTCCCCATTCCACCACCCTCGCCCCTACGGATGTTAATATGCACGCGTCCGCCCCTACGCGATTGATTGTTTCTCTACGATGTTCATTCATTGATGTGCTCGTTCTGTTTTTTCAGCAAGCGTAACTTCTCTTCAATCATCGCATCAAGTTCTTGTTCGCGTTCGCGGCGAGATTTCATTGCAAGAGCTGCTCGCCGCATATAGCGTGTACGCATGGAACGGTAATCGGTTTCTCCCAGGTTACCAAGCTGATAATCAAGCTCAACCTCTTGAAGGGCTGAACGTGCACTCTGTTCACGATCAGCCTGAGAGTTCACTGATATATTCAAACGTGTGGCTTGTATTGTTTCGAAAGGCGTACGACGATAGATCGGGTAAAGAACAAAAGCCAGAGCAAAGCCACCGAATAATAGTGCAACAATGATTGGTAACAACTGCATCATTCAACCTCCGAACCAGGTTGAGAAAAAACAGGATCTTCGGCAGCAAGTTCTTGTTCAATCTGTTGCTGGTAGTATGCTAGCTCATTCTCATCTATATCTACGGATTCTGCTCTATCATCAATGGGTTCCTTATCTGATTGCGATTGCCAGCTTCTCAGGACAACGAAGAGTAAGAGTATCCCGCCAACCATTAAAGCTATGGGGACTAGCCAGGTTAGTAGGGTAAGACCTTGCCAGGGAGGCGATAATAGGATGCGGTCACCATAGCGAGACACGAAATATTGAACTACTTCCTGTTCGGATTTACCAGATTGCAATTGCTGGCGAATAACACCGCGCATTTGTAGTGACAATGTTGCTGGAGAGTCCGCAACAGATTCACCCTGGCAGACAAGACATTTCAACTGCGAAGCCACATCATGTACGCGTTGATCCAATGTTCGCTTCGAAGGCGATACGAGCAATGTGTAGAGCCAGATAGAGCTGATAATTGCTACAACGCCAAGAAATAGAAGCAGAGATTGTCGCTTTTTCATGTTGTACCCTCTTTGTTATCATTGAAGCTTTCCATCGAGGGTGACGGGGGCGACGCAAGCGTCCCCTCCCCACTCCACACCACTCCCGCCCCTACGCGGTCGGAAACGGGTTGCTGTTCCGACAGGGACGACGCTGGCGTCCCCTCTCCACCCAACACCACCCCCCACCCTATGCGGTCGGATATTGGTTGTTTTCTTCTCGATGGCCACCAGCATATGATGCCACCGAGGAGCATCATTATTCCCCCAAGCCAGACGAGAGGCACAAGTGGGTTAACAAAGACGCGAATGGTGGCCTTAGAAGCGCCATTCCAGTCTGCAAGAAACACATAGAGGTCAGTCAGACCATAGGTTGTGATGGAGATCAGACTTGTAGGCTGATTCGCAAAGCTAGTATAGAGTTGGCGACCTGGATAAATAAACTGTTGTAGCTGTTCATCATGCCAGACTTGCAACTGAGCTGTCAAAATCTCCACATCTGGATAGGTTCTATCGATATTGCCAAGATATACTAGCTTATAACCCGCCGCATCCATTTCCTGCCCAGGCTTGAGCACAGCATCTTGCTGAACCTGGAAAAAGTGCGAACCAATGATTCCCACAGCGAGCATTACCAGTCCCAGATGTACCAGGTAGCCTCCATAACGCTGCCGGTAGCGCTCGAATAACATATACAGAGCGTAAAGGTAAGGCTCTCCATGGCGGTGTCTCACACGCACCCCGCGCCACATTTCGTAGAGAATTGCGCAAGCAGTAAAGGAGCAGACGGCAAAGGCGATGTTTGCCCAGACGTCGCGAATACCCAAAAGTGGTAGCACGGCTGCGCAAATAGCGGCTGCAAGCGCTGGAATACCCAGATTACGCCGCAAAGCGCGAGTAGAGGTACGTCTCCATGCCAGTAAAGGACCTATCCCCATTGCTAGAATGAGAACAATAAAGATTGGCCCATCAACCTGGTTATAGAATGGAGGCCCAACAGTCAGAGTTTGATGGCGTACAGCATTGGAAATGAGCGGGAAAAGGGTACCCCATAGTATAGCGAACGCTGCACCAACAAGCAGGAGATTGTTAAGCAAGAAACTTCCCTCACGCGAGATTACCGAATCAAATTCTTGTTCTGGCCGTAGCTTCGGTAAGCGAAAAACGAATAGTGCAATGCTAAACACAATCACAATGCAGAGGAACGCTAGAAAATATGAGCCGATCGCTGAATACGCAAACGAGTGGACCGAGTTGATGATGCCGCTTCGCACCTCAAAAGTACCAAATATTGAGAGAGCAAAGGAGGCGATTACCAGGCTTAGATTCCAGACCTTGAGCATACCCCTGCGTTCTTGCACCATCGATGAATGCAGGAATGCTGTTGCGCTTAACCATGGGAGCAGCGCTGCATTCTCTACCGGGTCCCAGCCCCAATACCCACCCCATCCCAGGACATGGTAGGCCCACCATGCTCCCAACACAAGTCCCAATGTCTGGATTGACCATGCTGCTAGCATCCAACGACGAATAGAGCGTAACCATTCACTATCGAGTTTGCCGGTTATCATGGCAGCAGCTGCGAGAGCAAAGGGTACTGAAAAGCTCATATAGCCCATCAATAGCATGGGAGGATGAATCAGCATGCCTGGATCCATCAAGAGCGGATTCAACCCCACCCCATCTGCTAAAGGTACGGGCAGGCGCACAAAAGGGCTGCTGACAGTCGTAAGGACTATCAGAAGGAAAGTCTCTATACCCATCAGGGTTGCAATCACGTAGGGTACAAGTACAGCAGGAGCACGTTTTGCAGTAAAGACAAATATTGCGGAGAAGATGGACAGCATCAACGCCCAGTACAACAGAGAACCTTCTTGTCCACCATAAAAAGCCGAGGCGGTGTAGTACCAGGGCATCGCTTGATTTGAATGCTGGGCAACGTAACTCAAACCAAAGTCATGTGTGAGAAATGAAGCAATCAAAGCGGCTGATGCCAGTATCAGAAAAAAAGCAACAGCCAGAACACTTCGTTTGGCGCTGGCAACGAGTTGGGGTAGTCCGCGCAACGCACCCAATGTAGCGACGACCATCGTGAAGACGGCAAATCCTAAAGCAAGTATGAGCGAGATGATGCCTATATCGGAGAAATACACGATACAACCTTACTACCGGGCGAGGATAAACCTCGCCCCTACGGCCCCGGAGTCGCAGCCTGAAACTTTGATGGGCATTTCGCAAGTAGCGTTTGAGCCTGAAATGGGCCCTGACCTGGATAATGGCCTTCTACCACTACCGTAATGCCAGGGCGAAAGATATCGGGCACGATACCGCTATAGACAACAGGGAGTGTATGCCCACCATCTGAAATCACAAAACTCATCTGTTGCTGTTGATCGTTGTGTACAATCGATCCCACCTGAACGGCGCCAGCTACACGAACCGATTGCGAACTACAGATGGAACAATTCTTCAGTTCAGAGACGGTAAAATAGTAAACAGCATTAGCCTGGGTATTAGCATATACAAGGTAGATCACCGCTCCCAGGATAGCAAGTCCGCCCAGGATGAAGCTGATCGGCAGCCTTCTGTGCCGACGCGGCAATGGTTTTTCTTCTTCCTGTGACATACTATCAGCAGTTTGCATGTTAGGACCTTCCAATGGCCTGATTATACATTTTGACTTTTAACCTGGATATTGGAATATCCACCCGAGGCCGATAATACAGATTAACACATGAATCGGAACATCCGTAGGTGCCGATTTATCGGCCCTCGCTGGATTTTCCATCATTCCAATTTATGTGTTAATCACCACAATCGACACCTACATTGGTGCAATAGTTGCCTCGAACATTCCGTTGAGGAGCGCACCTAGTAAAAAAACCAGTATTCCCAGGGCCAGCATTAATTGTGGCGCTGCCTTGGAAAAACGCGTCGTTCGCTTTGCCAGCCGACGCATATTACTCTGCCCAAGATAGATTGCTAACACAAACATACCCAGCGCGGCAATTATCTTAATGCCTAATACTGTCAGATATGGCCAGCCCAGAGATGTAGTCGTCAGGCGGTCAAACATCAGATAAGCGCCACTCAGTAAAAGCACTCCCACACAAATATTGACCGTGCGCCGGAAGAGCGTAGCAATCTGTGAGTATACTTCAGGCGCAGACCCTCCAATACGTAATGCAGGCAAGATTACCACAAGGTATAGGATACTGCCACCAACCCAGACAGCCGCGGCCAGTAAATGAGCCGTCCGAACAATCAAACGAATTTCAAACATCAAGTTACCTGGCGACGAGTTTCTTAGATACTTGACCCATAGGCTCGTACTTAAGGAATTGTGGGTGGCCTTTCCAGGGAGGGGCAAGCCCCGGCCCTACATTTCCCACTATCGGGTAATCAATTGCAGATTGCTCTGAAATGACTGCTCGGTAAGCTCGGATATTACTCTGCTGACAACCACTCCCTGACGGTTGATAAAAAGGGTTTCGGGTGTAGCTGTTACTCCATAGCTAATTGCAGTTGAGCCACTCGCATCTAAAACATTTTGGTAAGTGACACTATATTTCTTTAAAAAACTCAATCCATCGCCTTTCAAATCCTGAAAATCGATGCCAATAAAGACGACACCTTGAGACTTCACTTTTTGCCACAGGGATTGCAAGAGATGCGCTTCATTGATACACGGCAAGCAAGTCGAGTTCCAGACATTCAATATGATCGGCTTTCCCTTGAAGCTAGTCAGAGATATTGGTGCATCTGGATGCAGGTTGAGCGCATCCAACGTAAAATTCGGTGCGGGATGTCCTATCAGCGGATCATTCGTATTTGTCTGACTCGAGCCTTGAGTAGTAGTCTGGGCAGGAGTCAGTAATTGTGTCCAAAGAAAAGCAAGCACCGCAACGTTCAACAGCGTTACAATGGTAAATATTGTAATGCTGCGCTTCCGTGAACTCTTTCTCTTTGGAACTGGTTTTTGATTATCCGCTTGTAAAATTGCAGGCTCCGTACTATTGGCTTCCATGCTTCTTCAGTGTTCCCACAGGTTAGATGATACCAGACTGATTATTGTGTGTTGGCCTGATATCTGACTTGCAGCCTGGGAAGCATTCCTTACAAGAACCTGAATATTCAGAGAAGTTCGCTATACTCATTTAAACGGCTAACGACTCATGCTCCGCCTTTGTGCCAAGTGTCCACCATAATAAGGCAATAAGTATAACGAGTAGACCCAACGCGCTAATGGTGATTTGCGTCATCAGGCCGATGAATGCGAGGACCAGGCCAGCAGCAGTAATAAGAGGCCAGATACTTGGAGTTACAGAATGCTTAGCAAGCAGTATTTCCTGCCTGGAAGCACCGCTGCTTACTTTACTTGTGTCTTGTATCTGCTCAATAGTCGTATGTAGTGTACGTGCATCAAAAGGCTTGGCCAGGCAATTTATGGATGTCTTCGAACTATTCTGGTGGCTGCCACTTGTTACCAGACAGTCCCAGGCAAGGATGACCAGTGGTATGGTAGAGAAGTACGGATGTGACTGGAGTGTTGAAAGCAGAGCGTGGTTGCTTCCCACTTCACTGTCAATATCGAGCACTACAACATCCGGGTGTTGCGATTGGAAAGCAGGTATACTTGTAGGAGAACTGACTTCGATCACATGCATACCACGATACTGTAAACCAAGTGTAATCAATCGCCGCAATGATCTATCGGCTTCAATCAAGAGTACGGTATGCTTTATTCCTCGAAGCATGTCAACCTCTAAATAGTGATATGAATTGTCACATTACGCGCTTTTCTGTATGTGTACCCTATGACGAGAGAATACCCCTCTCACATTACGATTGCTTTGATGAATGAAGTATTTCCCTTACAATAGCCTGAATAAAAAGAATGGTCAGAGCATTATCCTCGTTCCAGAAAACATGAAGTTCAGGTTAAGGATTCTTAACCCGAACCTGGTACTTTACTGCTACAAACCGAGCATAGTATGCAAATGTATTGGTTAGGCTGTGGTAATATCGCAACCGAACTAACTATTCAATAAATATCAAAATGTTTCATATCAGTCTACAGTATTTCATCTGTAGCTGCCTTTCTATCAATATAATAGGCGTGATGTCAGGGATCTGATTTTGTTTGTCTTGCATGCAGACTCTGCTAAAGGCCTGCATCAGGATAAGCGAGCGCTTCCTGGATGTACCCAGGTGAAGCAAAAAGAACAGGGACCTTTTTAGGGGTGTGACGCGCAATATTCGACAACAGTGTGACAAAATGCTTCCACAATAGTGGTAGCTTAGCATTGCTATGCCTAAAAATGGAGCTTTCTCGGCGCTTACACCGCATAGTTATGCAAGGACTTTAAGGAAAAGGTAGGTAATCATGCGTAAGCTACGACGTGGTCCTTTCAGCACACGATCAACACACCGCAGGCGGTTCTCGCCATTGGTACTGGTTGGTGTGGTTGTATCACTTGCAATAGCGCTTGTAGGAGCAGGGGTCTTCGTGCTTCCACATATAGGATCGCATGCTGCAGACACAGTAAATGGAGATTGTACGTTGATTGTACCGGCACAACCACTTACGACTAAAGGTCTGGCAACACCATTTCAATTGGTGGCAACAGATCCTGCTAATGGTCCATGTAATGAGGCCAATGCTGCTCAATCAGCCTTTGTGCAGGCGGCAATAATCGATCCCGTTACAGGGAACATCGCTGTTTATGATCCATTGGTAGTTGACCATGGTACACAGCCAGCTATGCCTCCTGTAGTGCCGACGCTGCCCAATGGTGGAATAGTGGGCATCTGGTTTGGCTCTAATGGCAATACCTTAACCTTGCAGGATACAAATAATAGCCTTCAGGATGGCAATTGTGTCAAAGGCGTTGCTGGCTCTATCTTTGGGCAGTTCTCCTACTGTAATGCTCCAGCCTTCTTTCAGGCTGCAAATCAGGCGATTCAAGCAGGTAAACTCGTTCCTCCACCAATAGGTAAAGCCAAAGATGGGCTCACCTGTCCAACTTCGCGTGACTTCTCAATCGTCGACCAGGATCAGAGCGATAATGTAACTACCTTCTATCTCGTTACCACTTCAGGTCAGGTCGCCCAAGACACCCAGGCTAATGCTGCAACCCTCCAAGGTCAAGGTCAGGTAGCGAAAAATGGTAGCGATGAGCGCCTGCTCACAGTAGTGGATGGCGCACTGGGCTGTACACCATGGATGGCTCCCGACCTTGCTAACCCAGGCCAGATGGCGACGGCTTTGCCGCTCAACGAAATACAAGCAGCCGCACACCAAGCTGCTCCAGTAGCATTGGTACCGAGCCGAGATCCGATGGTCCGGGTAGGCAATAAGGACAATCTAGATAAGCTTAATTCCTACCGTGTGGGAGTAGATCAGCCAGTAGTGCAAAGTCTGAATTCTGCCGGGACAAGGAATTATTGCACAAATCTGCTTGCTGTCGCGCCACAGCGCTTGATGCTTGATGCTCGCTTCACGAAAACACTATCTTCACCCGATCCGGCAGCAGCAAATACGCTCTTCACCTTCCTGGCTCAGCGGTTCGTTGCAACCTATGGCGCGGCCGCCCCAGGACTCAACTGTGCGAAATTGATTGGCCAGCCTGATCCTATCCATGTGAAGACTGCTAGGAATGGGGTAGCGATTGATGCAACCATTAATGGTATAACAATTTTCACTCCTGTTGACTGCTCGATTAATGGCACAGTATTGGTAGGATGTTCAGGTACGACCACTATCAACGGCCAAACGTGCTCGTTTGTATATGATAGGAATGCGCACCAGGTGAAAATAACCTGTCCGGCAGCGTAGTAGAAATAACTGCATAACACTTTGAATGTAAGGCGCTTTGTGATTCTTCTGTCTGCGCTCCGCTACAACTGAAAGGTTCTGTTATGGAACGTAACATCATGTGGACACCATGGAGTGAGCCAGGTCTGGAGCACCTGCACCTGCTGCAACAGGACGGAAATATTCTTGCAGATAGCATTATTGTAGGAGTCAGTAATCGCATGCCGTTTCGTCTACACTACGAAATAACATGCGATTCAAACTGGAAAGTCAAGGAACTGGTTCTGACAATTTTGAGCAGCAGCGGCAAGAGTATCAAGATACAGGCAGATGGACAGGGCCATTGGTCCACGAATACAGGTGACCCTGTCCCATCGCTTGAAGGCTGCATTGATGTTGATATCTCTGCCACACCTTTCACAAATACACTCCCAATTCGTCGACTTGCTCTCAGTCCTGGTCAATCGGCTGAACTACTCGTTGCTTATACCTCGATTCCCGAAATGGAACTAAAGCCTGAAAGGCAGCGTTACACTTGTTTAGAATGGAATACTGATGGAGGGTTGTACAAGTACGAAGGTCTGGAGAGCGGGTTTATCACGGAATTGCCAGTCGATAGCGAAGGATTAGTGATTGATTACCCAGGTCTTTTTAAGAGAGTATGGCAGCCTGACGTGATTAAATAATCTTAAAGTGGCCATCCACCATATTTCTCAATCACTGCATCGATTTCGTTCATCAAATTGCTTGTCTCTGCCAGTATGGCAACAATTTGTTGATAATGAGCTACTTCGTCACCACTCAACTTATGGCCTTTACGATCTTTCAACCATTTCTTACATATCTGGTAACCGCCAATTGAGAAGTTCCAGGCTTCCCACGGTACGCCATCAAAGTATTGCGTCGCGTTGATCCATACCTGAGCTTTATCTTTATCCTGGTCTTGTGTCTTGTAGCATACGTCGACCACATTATTCATTCCTGCAACGGGAAAAGCTGAAATCGGATGCAAATGCTGCTCCATCAAGTGCAGGCTAATCAACCTATCCCCTAGAGAGCACAGCGCACGAAAGAGTGTGACATTTGAAGTTAAAGGGACGCGTGGAAAGTCAATCTTGAGAAACGGTGCATAACGCTTGCGATAGGTAGGGGAATAGAAAAGCGCGTACATATACGTGAAGATTTCTTCAGGGCCAAAGGTATGCTCTAGATCACCATGACCATACGGTATCCACTTTATTCCTAATTGCGTTGCGCATTCTACAATGAAATTGACTGCCAGGTTCGCTTTGCAAGTTCTTGTAACGGAATTGTCATAAAGGTAGAGCGGAAAGAGGTTATTTCCGCCTCGCCTATACAGATTGAAGTCAGTGATATAACGTGTACAAAATGCAATATCCCACTCATCTTGATCGATTACATGTCCTGCCCGGCCAACAGCCAGCCCAATATTTGTCCCGTCCAACATATGCCGCATCACCCGCTCGCGCCGGTGCACTGCGACATAACGGTTGAAGATCGTCCAACGTCTGTCAAAAGGACGGTAAAGAATCTCTGTAATATCTTGATTCCACGAGTTTAGCTGCAATTGGCTCTTTGCTACGGAATACTGCCACTGATTCTGAGAGCAAAGACGGAAGAGCTGACGCGCTTCTTCTTCAGTCTCAGTCGATAGAAAGCGCTCGATTTTGGAACATGCCTCATTTTTAGTCCAGGAAATAGCGAACTGATCATGGCAGGTCACAACTCCAGGAGCAGGATCGCCATTTGGTCGGAAAATATCGGCTACACTCCATCCAGTGTTATATTCTGCTAAATAACAACTCTCTTGTGGCGAGAAAAGATAGAATGGAGCCTGTGGGTTGAGCACTGTCCATTGCGTACTGGCAAGATTGTGCTCAGCGAGCCACGCGTATTTACCATCGCTTAGAGCGGCTTGTCCATGAGTGTCAAATCGATAGACTTCACGCAAGCCCCACAGGTCAGCATGGTGAACGGTAGCAAAAGAGAGAGCATGTTCACCAGAAATGTAGGGGCGGGGCTTGCCTCCGCCCTCGAAATCTCGCCATTTCACGAAAATACTAATAGCTACACCCTGTTGAATGTCGAAGACATTCTCGTCTTTCGAACCACCGGGGGCTTGTTCATGCTTTTTCCTATTGCCATGCAGATCAAGGATATAGATATCATCGAAACTCTGCAACAAACTGCGGCGCATGCCCCGAAAGGTAGGGTTATCCAGATAACTATGATTAGTGATGAAGGCCAGAATGCCATAACCTACCTGCTCAATATGCCACTGAGCGAAACGCATAAATTTTACGTAGTCATCACTTAACCATTTTGCCTGACCAGGTTTCTTCAATTCTGGACAACTCTCTTTGTAGGTGTCGATCAACGAAGTGATCCATTGGCCTTTGTTGGACGAATGTCCGGCAAAAGGTGGATTACCCAGCACTACCAATAGCTGGTTGATGGAAGCAGGGCGGGGGATATCCAAACGAGGGCCTGAACTCTCTTGCCCCCGCCCTGTTAGCGTCTTTTCCAACGTGTTGGTCTGGTAGATATTCGGCTGCTCGTCATGCCCAAAATGATAGGCCCACCTCTGCCGTTCCGGTTCTGGTAAATCCAAAGCGGCTAGTTGCATAGCGAGTTTAAGGTGAGCAATTACATATGGAACAGCGAGTAATTCAAAACCAAAAAGACGGGGCAGTAAATAGTGATGAACATAATCCTTCCATTTCTCAGGGTCGCTCGTTTTTTGGAACTCATTGCGAATGTAATCTACTATTGCCTGTAAAAAAATTCCTGTTCCACATGCAGGATCAAGTAATATCATATCTTCTGAGGTCTCAGCCAACCCATTCTGGTGGTTAAAGCGGGAGCGAAGTAGGAAGTCTATGGAGCGCACTATATAGGACACTACAGGGTCAGGGGTATAGTAAACACCACGCAATTCACGTAGTTGAGGATTGTACTGTTCTAGAAACTTCTCGTGAAGATAGCTCAGGGTATCTTTGTAGCTGGAATGCCGGTAGGAACAAGCTAACGCTTCGATATTGGCCTCTACTAGCACACTAGCAAGCTCATCAATAGAGTGATTGAATAGCTCATTGTGGACTTCCATTTCGCCGATTGTTGCAAAAAGCTTCTGTAGAAATGGAACAATATTCGGCAAAGCTACTCCTCCGTAGCAAATCGCTGATCGATTGCTAAATCACTTGTACGAACTATTCGTGGCCGAGTCTTCCTATATCGTACGTAGCCAGCTCTTTTCCGCTCTCGGTGATGCCGCAATCTACGTTCTTTGGCTTCAAGAAATTCATTTGAAAGGCGACGGTAGAGCACCTCCCACTGATCAAGCACCTGTGTGCGATCGTGTTTGGCTATTATTTCAAGACTCTTTGTCCCCATTTGCTTACGAAGTCCTTTATCTCTGACAACCAAATCGAGATAGTGCGCCATCTCTTCGCTGTTTCCTCGTTGGAACAAATAACCATTTATTTCATGATGTACCAGTTCCGGTAATGCGTATGCATCAGCGGCAACTACAGGCAGGCCACATGCCATCGCCTCCATTGTTGCCAGGCTTTGTAATTCCGCTTCCGAGGGAATTGCAAAGACATCTGCGAGGCGATAAAGCGGAGCAAGATCCTTATCATGTATAAATCCCAGAAAGGACACTGTATCCGTCAAGTTGAGTTCTTCGACTCTCGCGCGTAAAGCTACTTCAGCAGGGCCAGTACTTGCAATAGCGATGTGTGCATCTCGCGTCATCTTTGCAACAGCGTCAATGAGTACATCAATCCGTTTTTCCTGGCTCAGGCGATTGACAGAAAGAATAAGCGGGCGATCTTGCGGAAGATTGAAGTATTGCCGTAATCGCTTATCATGTTCACCAGGCGAAAACTTCTTCAAATCTACACCGTTAGATATAGCCTGAGCGGGGGCGCGCAGTCCATGTTCATAAAGTAGATTAAGAGCCGTCATTGTTGGAGCCGTTACATATTCGCAACGATTACAAAAGGGCAAATAGTGATTTGTGACAATAACAGGTTTACGTAAACTACCAGCCACAATTTGAGCAATATTGCCCAGCACGATCGGCGAGTGAATATGAATAATATCAGGGTCAATCCTTTTCAAGAGCCTGCGAAACGGGAGAATCGGCAAGAATGGGATGCGGAGATCTTCATAAGTGGGCCATTCAAATGAAGCGAAGCGATAAACATGCACCTTCTGCTCAAGGCGATGAACATCTCGCTGACCAGAGCTAGGCGCGACGACCCATACCTGGTCTCCGCGATTAGCAAAATCAACCGCAAGTTTCTGGGTGACCGTTGGAACACCACCGACCATTGGAGGATACTGGTCAGTAACGATCATTATACGCATATTTATCGCTCGTTAATCACCAATCCCTGTTATTCCGCTGTAGTAGCTTCGCTCGTTTCCGCTGCAGCAGAAGCTTCGGCAGGAGCAGCAGTTTCTTCCGCCGCTTCGGCAGCTTCCTCGGCCTTCTCAACGCGTGTGGCAGCGACCTTCGCTATGCCCTCTTTCGGATCGGTAATAAGCGTAAAATTCGCAGGTAGCTGTGCATCCTCTGCATGCAACATGGAGTCTATTTCAGTGAGCGAGGAGATATCGACCTCGATGTAGTCAACAATATCACTCGCAGTACACTCCACTTCAAGGGTATCCAGGAGGTGAAGCAAGACGCCTCCCTCATCCTTTACACCTGGAGCTTCGCCAACGAAGCGCAACGGCACTTTCATTGTAATACGTTCAGTTAAGCTTACGCGCGAGAAGTCTATATGCAGAATTTTACCTGAACGGGGATCGCGTTGCACACGGCGTACGAGCGCTGTCTGAACACGATCACTACCTGACAAGCGCAATGTGATGATGCTTGTTGCGGCATGCGCTCGCCTCAGTGCCTCAAAGGCAAGGGCTTCAACTTGAACGGCCTGTGACTCTTCCTTATGACCAGAAATATTGGCCGGAATAATGCCTGACTTACGTAACCGCTTCGTAGCCTTTCCTGTAACTTCACGGGGACTAATTTGTAATACTGTTTGTTGTGTCATTCTATAGAACTCTTTCTTTACGTAGGTGCGCTTCCTAATATGCACCTCTACTCTACCTTGCTTATTTCACACGTCCTATTATCGCATATGTGAGTAATATCTCTGCTTATCTTACCATAATGGTACTACGTCTCTCTATTCTTTATGGTAACAAACCTACCTGCTCCTTCTGTTTTTGAAGAAATCAAGTAATGCGTCGGTTGTCATTGTATTGAGTACATCGCTGGCTCGTAACCAACCTTTGCGCGCAATACCAATGCCAAAACGCATATCATCCAAACCACTGATGACATGCGCATCGGGATCAATCGGTATCTTGATTCCTTTGTCTCTTGCGCGATGCAGGTAACGCCAATCCAGATCAAGGCGTGATGGGTGTGCGTTAATTTCAATACAAACGCTATGCTCAGCCGCCGCATCAATTACCGCATCTAAATCCAACGCATACCCTTCTCTACCAAGTAGAATGCGGCCAGTGGGATGTCCAATGATATCGACATAGCGATTAGAGATAGCGCGCAGCATACGCTGTGTCTGTTCTTCGGGTGAAAGATTGAACAGACTATGAATGGAGGCGACTACGAAATCCAGCGTTGCCAGTACATCATCAGCGAAATCAAGTGATCCATCACGTAGAATGTCACATTCAATCCCCTTGAGGATTCGTAAGCGGCCAGCGTATTCCTCATTCAGCAGATTGATCTCTTCGTGCTGGCGGCGCAGGTCTTCCTCATTCAATCCACCGGCATAAGCTGCTGTCTTACTATGGTCCGTTAGGCCTAGATAGGTCAAACCACGCACAATACATGCTTCTGCCATTTCACGTATGGTATTTTGCCCATCGCTCCAGGTTGAATGCACATGCAATACACCCCGTAAATCACTCTCCTGCACCAACACTGGTAGTGTGCCATTAACGGCTGCCTCGATCTCCCCCATGTCCTCACGTAACTCCGGTTCAATATAGGCCATACCAAGTGCGGCATAAATATCCGTTTCATCCTTACAGGGAACGAGTTCTAAGTGGGGTTCTTTTCCTTTAAAAAGCCCATAATCGTTGATTGTCATGTTCATGCTGAGCGCGCGCCTGCGCAAAGGAATATGGTGTTCTTTGGAGCCTGTAAAGTGATGGAGAGTATATGGGAACTGACTATCGTTGACAACACGCAAATCCATGTTGATACCACTGCTCAGCACAACACTAGATTTTGTCTCGCCTTTCCCCGTGATGGCCTGGACCGATGGTTGACTTGTGAAAACATCCATGATCTTGCGCCTGACGCCTTCACTCGCAGAATCGGCAACGCTCACCACCATATCAATATCTCCTATTGTCTCACGACGGCGGCGCAGACTGCCCCCTACTTGTAGACGCACAATCTCAGGCAGTTCTTTCAGTACTGTATAAATATGTGAAGCTTCCTCTTCTGCCACAGGATAGAGGAAACGGCCTGCATGTTGAGCAAGAAATGCAAGACCCTGCACAATCTTATCCTGAGTCTTCTTGCCAAAACCAGGAAGAGCCGCCACTTTGTTCTCCTCGCACGCTTGTACTAAATCAGGGATGCTATTAACGTGCAACTGGTTATAGATGGCATTGATTTTCTTTGGCCCTACCCCTGGAATGCGCATCATTTCAAGCTTAACAGGAGGCGTAGTCTCGACCAACTCGTCATAGAGCGCGATATGTCCTGTCTCGACAGCTTCTTCGATACGTTTAATGGTGGTTGATCCCAATCCGGGTACACCTTTCAGTTTGCCCTGGCGAGTCAGTTGCTCGATGTCTCCATCAAGTCCGTTCACAGCACGAGCTGCGTTCTGGTAGGCACGTACTTCAAATGGATTGCTCCCCTCCTTCAATTCAAGCAGTGAAGCAATTTCATCCAGTAAATTGGCAACTTGATTCTTATCCATACAATACCATCCTCTATCAAGTTAAACGCATATCAAAAAACTCGGGTTGGTACAGTGACACTTCAAAGGGGGTACGCCCTTTGAGATCACGGCTGAGGTAGCGTTTGCAATCGTAATGCACGATCAACCAGCAATATAACTCTTTGGTGACAAAGACGGCATCCCAGGGTTTCTCGTTACCCATGTCGAGCATCTTGTCGCAGACAAAGCAGCGACCCATTTCGGCACCCACAGCCTTTTCAAACCATTGATACACAAAACTGTTGAAATCGTCCAGGGTCATCATATCGAGGCAGGATTCGGGATAGCCGAAGAGCACCGGATCAGGGCATTCCCGAAAGTCATCTTTATTCTTGCTTAGTGCTATGATGGGTGCTTTGACAGTGACCTTGATTTCATCATGCTCCGGGTCGTCCGCTAAAGTTATAATATCCTGTAGCAGGAGGCCTTCACGAGCAAACCATGCCAGTAGTTCGTTTCTCATTGCTGTGTTGTATTCATACCAGTTTATCCAGCGCCTGTTCATGCACTTTATACGCACTCTCCCCAAACAACACCATCAGCACCTGTTGCAAGCATGTGGGCTTCTTTATATGTTCGATGATCGTACGGAGCGCAATCGGGGCTGCTAACTCCAATGGATAGCCATAGATGCCTGTGCTGAGCGAGGGGAAAGCGATACTCTTGACCTGGTGTTGCTCAGCAAGGTTGAGACAACTCTGATAAGCGCTCGTGAGCAGGCGTTGATCGTCGAGACTGCCGCTATAGATGGGGCCGACAGCGTGGAAGACATATTTCGCCGGTAGTCTTCCTGCCGACGTAACCACAGCTTCTCCGGTGGGGCAGCCACCTATCTTACGACATTCTTCCATAATGCTCGGCCCGCCAGCCCGGTGAATCGCGCCATCGACGCCTCCCCCACCTCGTAGCCCCGAATTTGCCGCGTTGACTATGGCATCAGCTTGTACTTCAACAATATTTCCTCGCATCAGTGCCAGTGTTACGCCATTGATAGTACGTGTAGCCATAAACATCTCTTCCATCTATACTAGCAAACCGAAAGGGTCCTCCAACAATTGTTTGACTTCTTGCAAGAACCGCGCGGCGGTTGCTCCATCGATAGCGCGATGATCAGATGATAATGTCACTTTCATGCGATCACGCACGACTACCTGACCATCTACGACCACAGGCGTTGGTGTAATCGAGCCAACAGCTAGAATGGCAGATTCTGGTGGATTAATCACCGCGGTGAAACTATCCACGTCAAACATACCCAGGTTACTTACGGTGAATGTGCCTCCGCTGAAATCCTCCGGGCGCAGTTTGCCTGTGCGAGCCAGCTCGGCCAGGTGTTGTGATTCACGCGCGATAGCGAGAATACGCCGCTGGTCAGCATTGCGTATGACGGGTACGATCAGACCTTGTTCAAGTGCCACCGCCATGCCAATGTGTACTTGTTTTTTCAGGATCAAGCGGTCCTCCGCGAATGAGACATTGACCTGTGGCATACGTACCAACGCGATTGCGACTGCTTTTACAATCAGGTCGTTGAAGCTAACTTTGACAGGGTCCGGCTCTTTCTGTGCATACTCATTGATCTGTCGTCGCAAGTCAGCAAGCTTCCCGGTGTCGATGACACTTGTTACATAAAAGTGTGGCGCTGTCTGCATGCTCTGGCTGAGACGTTTCGCAATAGTGCGACGCATAGCAGTTAGCGGTATCTCAGTCGCTTCACCGGCCTCTAGAGATGCTGGCTCGGCTTCTAGTATTGGTAATTGGGCTGTTGTTGAGGGCGCTACAGTTTCTTGCTTTTGAGCAAGCACTGCCTCGATATCCAACTTAATGATGCGACCATTGGGTCCAGTACCCTCAACGCGACTATAGTCTAACTGATGCTCTTCTGCTATACGACGCGCGATAGGAGAGATAAAAACACGACCCTGGCTGCCCGCGACTGTAGGAGATTGAACACTTGTCGGCTGCGACGCTTGTTGCGAAAGGTCTGCCTGCTTCCCTCGAACGTCACCTTTCGCTTTGCTCAGAGGCTGTCCGCTTCCCTCGCTAGTTGTAGCGCCTTTCTCCATCTCCTTTGTAACTGCGGCTTTCATCGAACCATTGCCAGATAGGGAATCGGGTAGAGGCTCATCAGTCGCACCGATCAATGCAATTCCCGCGCCAATTGGCGCAGATGCGCCTTCGGGAACCAGGATTTTACGCAGCACTCCACTGGCAAATGACTCTATCTCAATATTGACTTTATCTGTCTCAACCTCTGCAAGCGACTCGCCTTTATTTACTGGATCGCCCTCTCGTTTAATCCAGCGAAGGATCTTGCCTTCTTCCATCGTATCACCCATTTTGGGCATTTCAACTGTTTTCATCGTTTCACTCCGCATCAACCATGAACTAGCGCCTGGGGCACAATGGCTTTTACTGCGTTCACTACATCGCTTTTCTTGGGCAAAGCAGCACGTTCTAACACCTTTGAGTACGGCATCGGCACATCGGCGCTGTTCACATGCTGGATCGGCGCATCCATATAATCAAAGGCGAATTCATAAATCAGCGCGGCAAGGCCCTGACCTGTTCCATAATATTTCCACCCTTCTTCGGCAATCACAACGCGATTTGTCTTCTTCACCGAGTCAAGGATCAGGTCGATATCAATAGGACGGATACTTCTCAGGTCAATTACTTCGGCCTGGATGCCCTCGTTTGCCAGATCTTCTGCAGCTTGTAGTGTTACATGCAACATACGCGAGAAAGTAATAATGGTCACATGCTCGCCCTCGCGTTTTACCTCACCTCGATTGAGTGGTACCGTGTATTCGATGCCTTCGTCGGGTACTTCGCCTTTCACATTGTAGAGTAATTCATGTTCAATAAATAGCACCGGGTTGGGGTCGCGCACTGCCGATTTGAGCATGCCCTTGGCATCATAGGGGGTGGCTGGCATGACAACTTTGAGGCCGGGAATATGCGCATACCAGGACTCCAGCATTTGAGAATGCTGAGCGCCTCTCTGTGCTCCTCCGCCTCCTGGCATCCGCACAACAAGGGGAATTTGCGGTTGTCCACCGAACATATAATGGAATTTGGCCGCGCTGTTAACCAGCAAATCGCTGGCAAGCAGGCTAAAGTTGATGGTCATAAGCTCGAGAATAGGACGTAATCCCCCAAGAGCCGCGCCAATAGCCGCGCCCGTAATAACTTCTTCCGCTAGAGGGGTATCGCGCACACGCTTTTCACCAAATTCTTCAAACAGTCCTTTAGAAACGGCATACGTGCCGCCATACCCGGCAATATCTTCACCTAGAATAAAAATGCGCTCATCGCGTACCATCTCTTCACGGATGGCTTCTCGTAGCGCGTCACGATATGTAATAGTACGCATAATATACTCCTCTCATGCGTGTGAGTGCTCCGCAGAAGTCCCCCAGACTTCTTTGCTAGACGCGACAGCATCGTTCACGCATGTTTAAGATCTTTTTATTCCCTCTCGTAACGGTAGCTGAGCGCGGTGGAATTATCAACCATAACATCGGTATAAAGTTCTTCCAGTTCCGGGTCGGGACTATTCTCGGCAAATTCGGCAGCATCCTCTGCTATCTCAGTGGCCCTGGCATCGTTCTCGTCAAGTTGAGCTTGAGTTGCAAGATTGAGATCAAGTAACTTCTTCTCAAAAAATCCGATGGGGTCCCGCGAGGTTCGCCATTGTTGCTCTTCTTCCCTGGTGCGATAATAGGCGGGATCTGTCATAGAATGACCTCGGAATCGATAGGTTTTGACCTCGAGTAATGAAGGACCCTGTCCACTACGCGCATGTTCAACGGCGCTTTTCACAGCTTCATAAACCTTTATTACATCCATACCATCAACCTGCTCACCAGGCATATTATAAGCTGCAGCGCGCGGAAGTAAAGAATCAACAGCCCAGGCCTTTTGAACAGACATACCCATCGAGTACTGATTATTTTCGCAGATATAGACGACTGGCAATTTCCAGATGGAAGCCAGGTTAAGCGATTCATGGAATGCGCCTTCATCAACAGCTCCATCACCAAAAAAGCAAGCTACGATGGTATCGAGGCCCTGATATTGTATGGCAAACGCTACTCCTGCTGCTATAGGCATCTGGGCAGCGACGATAGCATTACCTCCCATAAGCCCTAGCTCATTGCTCCACATATGCATAGAGCCGCCTTTGCCTTTACTACTCCCGGTGATTTTCCCAAAAAGTTCTGCCATTACTGCTCGTGGCTCCATACCTTTGGCGATGGCATGTCCATGCTCACGATAACTTGAAAGAATCTTATCATCGGCCCTCAGTGCCGTGATAGCACCTATGCCGACAGCCTCCTGACCTATATAAAGGTGCATAAAGCCGCCTATTTTACCACGTGTATATTCCTCTGCACTCTTCTCTTCAAAGCGTCGCAGCAACGCCATCTTATAATGCATTTCTAGCAGTTGTGTTCGGGTAAGACCCGCGAGCGTCAAGTCACTGATCGCCATAGGCCCCTCTTTCTTCGAATGTATCACGCTTATTTTGTATATATGACCTGTTGTACTACTTTGTATTGAGGTCCAAATTTTCACATCTTTGTGATCTTATTTTACTCTATACATGGATGATATGTATAGACTGTTAGCACGATCAGGAACGAGAGCCAAAAATGGCAACACCCTTGTAGGGATTGGCTATGAGATACAGGTGGATAATGAGATGGCCTACCTGATTTATTTCTCTACCAATTCCTACAAGGGCTAGTAATCCTATGGCAGCGAGGAAAACATTTTGTAAGGGCAGAATGCTGCCCCCATTAACATTAAAATTCGGCAACCCTAAGGGAAACCAATTGCTTGCTACTTACCTTTAGTCTTCGTTACGACAGCATCCGAGAGTTCTTTACCAGGGGAGAAACGTACCCGGTTTTTAGCAGGAACCTGGATAGGTTTGCGATCTCGTGGGTTTACACCCTTACGAGCAGCGCTTTCACGCACTTTGAAAGAGCCAAAGCCCACCAAACGTACCTCGCTACCTGACTTGAGTGAGTCACGGATGGTATCGAGAGTCGCCTCTAACACTTCGCCGGCCTTCTTTTGGGTCAGACCTGCTTGTGCAGCAATACGCCTCGTTAATTCTTGTCGACCGACAATAGCCGATGTAGATTTTGTTGTAGCCATGGGTTTGAAATCCTCCTTACAACGGACAACACACGTCGCTTTTCATCCCAATAATTTATTACTGGGCCTCTAGAGCGGCTTCACAACTCACTGCCGTAAACGAGTATAGCACGCGATTTGAAAGAATTCAAGGGGCTGAATCTGCTTGAGAGCTAGTCTCACGCCTTAATGGGCCTTGGGGAGCCAATTTAAAGCAAGCGTGCAATTATAAAATTGGCTCTATAAGCTGCAAGAATAATGAATACCAGGCTCTATTCACAACTATTTTCTAAACTACAGCATAGAGAATAAGCCCATCAGTTGTATGTTCTTGATCGACCTGTCTATTATATCGTAAATGCTCAAGGTGTGACAGTGTCTCGGCTACTGCCATACGACGCGCCTCGCTATTATTCCAACGGTGGCCAAAAAGTTGCTCAGCGAGCTCATATGCATGTTGAGGTCCCTTTTCGAGTAAGGCTAAGATCTCCATCTCGCGCTGCCTGTGGTGTTCAATGATTTCTGCTGTTCGTCCTGTGAGATCAGCAAATGGTTCTCCATGCCCGGGAAGGACGATGCTAGCAGGCAGGTTAGCAACCTTTTGCAGTGAGTTCAAGTAATCACCCAGAGGATTCACACGGTCACGTTCTGAGTAGAGGCCGATATTTGGAGTGATACGTGGTAAAACGTGATCGGCTGCAAGGAAGACACCATCACGTTCACGAAAGAGACATATATGCCCATCAGAGTGTCCGGGTGTCCAGATCACCCGGTAACGTTCGCCCATCAGATCGATTTCCTCCCCATCTTCGACCAGCGTAATCACTTCGTGTGGTGGAACGCGAATAATGTTGCGCATGACTTCAGGGTCAACCTGGGTAAACCAGAAATCAGTAGGAGGTAAACCATGCTGTTTGAAGAACTGCGAGACGCTTTGGAACCGCTCAGGCATAGTACCAGACCAGATGATCTGTATCGCAGCTTCATCAATAGGGTGCATATAGACTGACGCCCCACTCTCTTCATGCAATTCTCCTGAGAGACCAACGTGATCGGGATGGTGGTGCGTCAGGACAATAGTACGAAGCTTGTCCAGCGTAAGTCCAACATGTTCTAATCCTGCCCACAATGCTGCGCGGGAGTCAGGCATACCGATACCAGCATCAACCAGCGCCCACCCATCATTGCCTACAAGTGCATGGACATTGACAGTTCGAAGAGGAAATGGAATAGGTAAGCTGATTTTCCAGATACCTGGAGCAACCTCACGAGCTTCGGGAAGCGGTTCATCCTGGCGGTGAGGCTGCACCGGGGAAGTTTGTTGCATGTAAAGGAACTTTCTATTGTTATCCAAATTGTTATCGATTTACAAACATTGCTGACTTGATTGTATGGCTTGGTAAGGAGAAGTGTCAAATGTTAACCTCTAGTTGCTTATGAACGATGCATTTGTTACAATGTGCTTGCAATCTGCAAGCATGAGAAATTGCAACCTGCTATGGTCAGATGAAAGGTACGGATGTATCCTGTGTCGAAAGTATATGCAATCACGAACCAGAAGGGAGGAGTTGGGAAAACCACCACCGCCATCAACCTCGCTACGTACCTGGCTTCTTCAGGCCGTAAAGTGTTGCTCGTTGATATGGATCCACAGTCCAATACGAGCAGTGGCATTGGAGCCTCTAAGAATCTCCGAACATATACCATTTACGACCTGCTCGTTCAACAAAATGATGAGTTAACCATTTTTGATGTGATTGTGCCAACACAGCGTCGTGAACTGGTGGTTGCTCCTTGCACAGTAGATCTGGCGGCTGCGGAGGTTGAACTGGTGGGCGCATTAGCGAGAGAGAATAGGCTACGCCACGTGCTCGAACCAATTCGCCAGCGTTGCGACTATATCCTCATCGACTGTCCTCCTTCACTTGGACTACTTACCCTGAATGCCCTGGTTGCTGCTGATGCTCTGATTATTCCTATTCAATGTGAATATCTGGCTCTGGAGGGCGTTACACATTTACTAAATACCATCCAGATCGTGAAGAGCAAGCTCAACCCAAACCTATATATTGAGGGCGTGGTGCTTACCATGTTTGATCCTCGCACTCGCCTGGCAGGAGAGATTGTACGGGAAGTACGCAACCACTTCCCTAAAGAAACGTTTCAGACAATTATCAATCGCAATGTACGTCTAAGCGAGGCTCCTAGCTTTGGGCAAGCGATCATTGATTATGACCCCTCCTCTCCTGGAGCGCTCGCGTATCGCACACTGGCAGAGGAGGTGATAGCTCGTGGCTAAACAAAAGTTTGGATTAGGGCGTGGATTGGATGCTCTCATATCCGGCGCATCTGAAGTAATGGCTGCTCAGCAATCATCTAGAGTTGATGAAGAGAACATTTTACACATCCCAATCGACGCTATCATTCCCAATCCCCGCCAACCGCGCAGGATTCTTACCGAGGACGATCCCAAGCTGCTTGAATTGAGCACCTCTATCAAACAGTATGGACTTTTGCAGCCCCTGGTGGTCACTCGCCTGAATACTGACTCTGCTTTAACTGCTTCAAGTCAAAAAGCAACTGCAAAAGACTCCTGGTTTGGCAAGGAAGAACAAAAAGACGATGCTTTACCGGAGTCTGAGACGGTCATACAATTCCAGATTATTGCTGGTGAACGTCGCTGGCGTGCCTCTCGCATGGCAGGCTTGACAAAGATTCCAGTCGTGCTTAAAGAAGCCACTCCGCAAGAGATGCTTGAGTTGGCCTTAATAGAGAACATTCAACGTGCCGACCTGAATCCCATAGAAGAGGCGCTTGCTTATCAGGCACTCATCCACGAATTTGGCTTGACTCAGGAAATGGTTGCCAGGGCTGTGGGCAAAGACCGCTCAACCATCACCAACTCTCTTCGCCTGTTAACCCTTGCTCCAAAGGTGCGAGAAGCATTGATCAATCAGCCTGAAAATTTTAGTGAAGGGCATGCTCGTGCCCTTGCCGGCATAAACCGCGAGGAAGATCAGGTTGCCGCAATGGGCAAGATCATCACCTTGAAATTGAATGTGCGTCAGGCTGAGGAATTGGCAGCGCGTATTAAAGCGGCGGAACGCGCTGATGCAGCGGCACAAGAGATTTCGGCTTCTCCTCCAAAACGCTCCCCTGAACTTGAAGATCTGGAATCACAATTCCGTAATGCTCTCATGGTAAAGGTTGATTTGAAGCGTAGTGCGAAAGGAAAGGGGACTCTTGTCCTACATTTCAATAACCAGGACGAACTCGAGCGTTTATATACCCGACTGGTGAAACACGCAGAATAATTCGTTGGAGGGATACATGGCTACATTGGAAAACCCGTTTGAGAAGGTACGACCTAAGATGGTAGCTGCTCGCCTGGAGTTTATAGGACAATTGGCTACGTTCAGTAAAGACGAGGTAACCAGAGAACCCGGCGAAGACGAGTGGTCTCCACTTCAGTTAGCAAATCATCTTTATATTGCAGATGGCCTGGCTCTTGAGCAAATGCAGCTTGTACAAATTGAAGATAATCCTCTTTTAGCTAACCTCGAGGAAGATACGCCACGCCTGACTCGTGCCTCTGAACCACCTGCGTCACTTGACGCGGTCCTCGCTGGTATGGCTGCGCGACGCGAGGAGCTTTACGAGTACATGGCCAACTTGCCTGTCAACGCATGGGAGCGCCCGCTCCGCCATCCGAACTGGGGTCAACTCAAATTCTACCAGTTGGTGAATGTTCTACCAACCCATGATCGAACGCATGCTCAACAATTGACAAACATCAAAGCGAAATACTCATAAATCAGGGTTTACAATTCTAATTCTCTCCTGAATTCATCCAGATAGGCACGCATAAAAGCGGTACGTTGCTGGGCCAAAACATGACCAGTTTGGGTAGCCATGGTGTCATCAAGCTTGAGCAACTTGGTGAAGAAATGATCGAGTATATAACGACGATCATCGAGTACATGCCATTCTGCAAATGGATCGTCGGGATGATAGGTCTGAGTTTCACCGGTGCGTCGAACAGCTCCTGTAATTGCCCAGCGTAAGATGCCAATCGCGCCAAGACTATCGAGCCGATCAGCGTCCCGCACGACTTTTGCCTCCAAAGTACGAGCCTCAATGCCTAAACTAAAGCTGTGAGCCGCAATCGCATGCAAAATTGCCTCTCGCCTATCAGCGGAAACATCATAAGCTGAAAGTAATTCGCTAGCCATCGACATCGAGAGATCAACATGATGCAACGACTTATCAGTTGAGAGATGGCCTATATCATGCATCAACGCAGCCGAACCCACAATAAAAGCGTCCGCGTTCTCTTGCTCAGCAACAAATAAGGCAAGCCTATAGACTCGCTCGATGTGCTCCCAACCATGCGCAGGATCATCAAACCCTACGTAACGCTGCTGCATCTCTTCGTATATTTTTGACAATACCTGCGCTTCAACATCATTCGCTTCCATGGAAGAAAACCTATCTCTTTTCATTGAAAGTTGGGAGTACAGAGGGCAAAGTAGTGTCATGCTTCGCTGCGCTCAGCATGACAAATGAAGATGGCAAAGTAAAAAATGGAGCATCTGTATCTAGAACAGAAATCTGACTATTAGTGAGGGCGGAGGGGATCGAACCCTCGACCTCGGACTTAAAAGGTCCTCGCTCTACCACTGAGCTACGCCCTCAAGGCTGGCTATAGTGTATCATGCTTGTCAATCTGTCAATAGCGGCGAAAAAATCCCCAAAAGTGCCACTCCAAAAGTCTCCAGGGGTGGGGAATTGTAAGTTGGAATTGCTGAGTGCCAGTCTAAAATTCCCCAGAACGTGTGTTCTCTGAAACGGTATCCCTCCTTCTT
>WNGE01000284.1_pt1 | contig 74560 bp, 79 predicted proteins | sample 5400651 | NCBI WGS metagenome assembly WNGE01 (sample SAMN13153370, study PRJNA577476) | soil metagenome | isolation source: 60 cm soil or saprolite under grassland replicate 2 | place: USA:California | collected 2016-06-15 | reverse complement strand
CGTGCTGATCAGTGGCCTATCGGGCAATTCCATCTTGCAAAACGTTCCCACTAGATCCTCACAAGAGGTACGCATATGCAATACCTAGCCATTTGTGAGGACGATCTATTGTTCCAGTTTATGCGCAACGTTGCGGCAGAGCAGGGAGAGGTCCGCTTTCTCGTCCCCAACGAAAAAATCGCCCGGGCCATTAAACGCCAAGGCGGTAAGGTCTGGCAAGGCGATCTGCTCAAACCAGAGACCTACAAGAAGGTCAAACTGCACCATGTCGACCAGGCGATCGTGTTTGTCCGCGATTCTGACCATCAGGAAGACATCTGCAGGCTGCTCAGAAGTCTGGACAAGAGGGTTTCCATCGTTTCGCTGACTTCCGACAATAACGGCTATAGAGAATCCACAGATCCATTGTTTCGCCATCTCCAGTTGGCCGATATCTTCGAAGAGTTTTGCGCGGTGCAACTCCTCGACACGCTGAACATCAAGAAAGTCGAGCGCATTCGCTCGCTCTTCGCCGACGGCAGAAAGATTCACATATTGCTGCAGCATGATCCCGATCCGGATGCCATTGGCAGCGCGCTAGCTTTGCGCGAATTGCTCGGACGCAATCGTGCGACGACTCCTATTGTAACCTTTGGCAGCATCACACGGCCGGAAAATCTTGCCATGATTCGCTTGTTGGATATTCAAATTGACCAGATCTCCTACGAAGATCTGCACAAGGACGGCGCCCGTTTGGCTCTCGTCGATGTGCAACCGCCCTATTTCGACCGGCCATTGGGAAGAGTGGATTTGGTAGTGGACCATCACCCCAAACGAACTTCGTTCAAAGCGCGTTTCGCTGACTTGCGCAGCGGTTACGGCTCGACGTGTACCATCTTTACCGAATATTTGCGCGCGGCGGACATGGAGCCGTCGCAGCGGTTGGCGACCGCGTTAGTCTACGGCATCAAGACCGATACGCTGTTTCTCGAACGGGGCAGTAATCTCGCTGATCTAAACGCCTTTAATTTTCTCTACCCCATCGCCAATAAGGCGATGATCACGCGCATCGAGCGGCCGGCCTTGCCGCGGGAGGATCTCGAATCGTTAGGGCGCGCGCTTAGCCGGCTGCAAATCGATAACAGCCTGGCCGTCGTCCATATGGGCGATGTCAGCCGCGAGGATGTGATCCCGCAGATGGCGGAGTTTTGCCTGCAAATCGAAGGCGTCGATTGGAGTGTGGTCTCCGGCCTAGTCAATGACCGCGTGGTGATTTGCGTGCGCAATGTCGGCTACGTCAAGAGCGCCGGCGACATCATGAAAAAACTCTACGACGATATCGGCAGCGCCGGCGGCCACCGTGCCATGGCCAAAGCCGTTGTGCCGCTCGATCGTTTCAAGGATCGCTTCGGCGAAGTGAGTGAGAAAGCGATTCGCGATGCAATGCTACCGATGATTATTGACCGTGACCCGATCGAGTTGCAGATTCACTAGCCTCTGGCCTGTTGACATTCTATCTATCTCTGAGCAGATCCCACGTTGACCCTGAAAATTTTCAAACGGTTTGGGCCGATCCGAAACCGTTCCTTGACAACTCGGACCCTCTGGGAATAAGGGTGAGGCGAATTATAAATTCTTCAATGGGGAGGTTCTATGCCTAAGCTACGCCATTTGGCCATTCGGACGGAAGACACAGGGAAACTTGCGTCGTTTTATATGGACGTTTTCGAGATGCAGATGCTCCACAAGGGCAAGGAGGAAGGCGGGGCAATTTTTCTGACCGACGGTTATTTCAATCTGGCGATTCTGCCCAATAATGAGCAGAACGCGCCGAACGGTTTGTACCATTTTGGCTTCGAAGTGGAGAGCGGCGATAAGATCGTCGACCGAATGAAAAAGATCAATCCGAACAAGTTGCCCAAGCCACGCCCCAATGGCCGTCCCTATGCCGAGACCCGCGGCTCCGATCCCGACGGCAACTATTTCGACATCTCGGAGCATGGCTTTGAAAATGTGGTGCCGCTGGGAGAGAAAAAAGCCTAGCCAATTGATCATTTCTCGTGCCGTTGGTCACTGGAATAGAATCGCAGCGTGGGCTACGAGGTCCATCGCTGCGGTTATTGCTGCTCGTGATGGTCGTCGGGTTGCCGACGAGCGCGACTCCCCAGATTCGCAGCAATTTATCCTCCAGTGTGACAAGCGAGAGCATGACTCACGTCTGGGTGGCGCGGGATCGCGGCTTGTTCAAGAAGCATGGCGTCGACATGCAGTTCATTCTCATGCCGCGCAATCCCTTAGCCATCGCCGCTTTACTCGCCGGTGAGATCGACGCCGCGATCATCGGCCCCGGTCATCTTGTCAACGCCGGATTGAGCGGCGCGGAACTCGCCGGCATCGCCAACTTCAATCAGAAGCTAGACTTTCGCCTTAACACGCGCCCCGACATCAAGAAGCCGGAAGATCTGCGCGGCAAGCGGATCGCGGTGAGCGGTCCGGGATCGACGTCGCATCTGGTGTCGATGTTGGCGCTTCAAGGTCTCAATCTCGACCCCGTTCAAGCGAAGATTGCTTTTCTGACGATACCGGGGACTGAAATGAACCGGCGCTTGGCGCTCGAGAGCGGCAGTGTCGATGCCACCACGCTTAGAGGCGCGATGGGCGAGGTCTATGCCAACAAAGGTTACACCTTGCTTTATAACTTGAAGTCCGCCGGCGTGACCCTGCCGCAGAACATGATGGTGACGACGCGGCGCACGGCGGCGACAAAGCCGCAGGTGATCGAAGGCTATTTGAAAGCCATGATCGAGGCGATCGCGATGATCAACGATCCAGCCAACAAGGAACTGGTAAGCCGGCTCTTGGCATCGAACCTGCGTTTGAGCAGTCCGGCCGATATCGAGGAATCCTATCAAGCCGTGATCACCAACTACGAGCGCGCGCCGCACACCAGCGTGGAGGGAATGAAGCGGCTGCAAAAACTCTTGATCCAGCTCAATCCAAAGATCTCCGAGGTGCGGGTTGAGACGCTTATCGATAACTCTTTCATGAACAGGCTCGAAAGCTCCGGGTTCATCCAGAGTCTGTATAAGAAGAATTGATAATCCACACGCCATAATAATTTCATTGAAGATGGAGACCGTGAACCGTGAGAACTGAGAATATCACAGTGGTCGTAGTCGGCGGCGGCAGCGCTGCCTTTGAAGCGGCGGTTGCCGCGAAACAGACGGGCGCGCCGAAAGTCGTCATGCTCGAAAAAGCGCCGGAACCTGAGTTCGGCGGCAACGCGCGTTTTTCGCACACCGGCTTTCGCTGGGTATTTTCCGGCGCGGATGAGATTCACGAATTCCTGCCGGACATGGATGAAGCGACATTTAAGAAACTTCATTTGCCGGCTTACACGGCGGAACAATTCCATGCTGACTTGCAGCGCGTGACCCGCGGTCGCATCGACAAAGAACTTGCCGATGTCGTTGTGCAGCAGTCCAATGCGGCGATTCACTGGATGCGCGAGGTCGGTATCAAGTGGGATATCGATAGTTACGTTGTTATCGACGGGCGCTACTACTTCGAGCCCGGGTTAGTGATTCATCCGACTGGCGGAGTCGGTGGTGGTCTGGCCCAGCTCATGCAGTGGCGCGAAATCGCGACTAAGATGGGCATCGAGGTGCGCTACGAGTCGCGCGTCTCGGCGCTGCTCGGCAACGATCGGCGCATCGAAGGGGTGCGTATATCGGATCCTAAAGAAGAGTACGAGATCCGCGCCAGCTCGTTGATTCTTTGCGCCGGTGGCTTTCAAGCCAGCGCGGAAAAGCGCGCGCGCTATCTCGGCGCCAATGCCGACTTGATGAAAGTACGCGGCAGCAAGCATGACACGGGCGAAGTGCTCATGATGGCGATCGACCTGGGCGCCAAGACGGCGGGCCACTGGCAGGGCGCGCATGCAACACCGATCGATGCGACTTTTCCCGACGTCGAGATCAGCAACAAGGCGAATCGCTATGGTTACACCTACGGGATTACCGTTAATTCGCTCGGCCAGCGTTTTTTTGATGAAGGCGAAGCACGCCATTCCTACACGTATGCCAAGACTGGTTGGGCTGTGCTCGGCCAACCGGGCGCGATCGCTTACCAGATCTATGATCAGAAGGCGACCTCGCTGTTGAACAAACGCTATTACGAATTTTCCCATCCGATCGAAGCGAACACAATCGACGAACTGGCGGCAAAGATCAGCATCGAGCCCGCCGTGCTGAATCACACGATCCGTGAATTCAATAGTGCCGTCCGCAAGGAGATTCCGTTCGACGCAACTAAACTAGACGGCAGATGCACGGAAGGGATCACGCCGAAGAAGTCCCACTGGGCCGATACGATCGACAAACCGCCGTATTGGGCGTACGCCGTCACCGGCGGCATCACGTTCACCTTCGGTGGATTACAGATCAATACCCAAGCGCAGGTGCTGAACACCTCCAACAATCCAATCCGAGGCTTGTTCGCCTCCGGTGATATTGTTGGCCTGTTTTTCCACAACTACCCGTCATGCACCGGACAGACACGTAACGTCGTGTTCTCACGGTTGGCTGGGCGAAACGCAGTGGCGATGGGGCTTTAGGTATGTGGGCGTTTTAAATCTCAGACGCCGGATTTGTTTCAAGTCGCGAATTCGGAATGAATTGTGGATTAGCCTGCCAGTTAATCGCCATTGACCGATTGTAGGGGGGGTGAAACCCGCCCCTACAAAATATCGATGACACCAATTCCTTCACGGTTAACTACCTTCGTACGATAGCGTTTCGACAGACGCGCGACGCGTTCGATCACACGATCCGCCACTTGGCCTTCGGCGAGCAATGGCCTTCCTCGTTGCGGACGTGGACGGCCGAAGCCTTGGTCGATCGGATGGATCTTAATTTCCTTAAGTTTGTTTTTGCTGAACTGGCAGACGGCGAACATGTTTTCCCAGTAGGCGGGATCGCTCGGATGGCCTTTTTTGCCGCCGTTGGTGCGGGCGTCGAGAAAATCGGCCGGGGTTGCTTTGAGATCGAGATCGAAGCGCTCGTACGCGTCTGCCGGGAAAAAACCGACGGTTTCATTTTGAAAAACGAAATTGCCGACGCTGTAGAAGATCGGTTTGCCTTTGTAAACCTCAATGCCCATTGGGAAGTGCGAGCCGTGGCCGACGAAAACGTCGGCGCCTTCATCAATTGCTTGGTGGGCGAATTTCGTCACGAAATCGGCGGTCTCTTCCAGATCCGCGCGGCTGCTCGCGGTAAGCAAACTTGCGCCGCCGAACTCGTGGCAGTGGACGCTGACAACCACCCAATCGGCCTGGCGGCGCGCTTCGCGAATCCATCTTAGGTTATCTTGCAGATCGCGTTCGTTGGCTTCGGTGGCGATCGAAAATTCCTCGCCGGCCACATAGCGATTACCGAGCAAGCTCAGTTCCGCTGACTTCGCATCAGGAATTTCCTTGTCGCTGTAGAAATGCTTGCGCGCGCGCTCATTGCTTTTCTCGAAACCAAGCCCGTGGCTAATCCGGTGCAACTGCGCGAAAGCCGCGGCGTCGACGCTGTAAGCGGTTTGAAACCCCAGCGGATTGATTCCGGGGCGGCCGCGTAGGTCGGGTCGTTGCTCGCCGGCCTGATTCCATTGTCTGAAGGTTGCCGTTGTGGCGATTAGAGCTATGCGACCATTTGGGGTGTCGAGATAACCGGGAGCGCGCGCCTCCGCAAGATTTTTTCCCGTGCCGGCGTGAACCAGGCCCGCCTCGTCGAGATGTTTGATATTCGCGAGCACCCCGCCTTCGCCGTAGTCAAAGGCATGATTGTTGGCGCAGGAGACCATGTTGATGCCGAACCATTTCAAGTCTTCGAGCAACTTCGGCTCGGTGGTCATGAACGTGCCCTGAGTAATGCCGGGGGTGCCTTCGTCCCAGGTGTGCACCGTGCCTTCGAGATTGGCGAATGCCGCGTCTGCGCCACGCAGAATTTCTCGAAGTGCCAAGAACCCTTCTTCGTTGAACGGCGTTAGCTTGCGGGTGAGCATGGTGTCGCCGGCCAATGCAATCGTGAAATTTCCTATTTCAGCTGCGTAAATCATGACGGTCTCCCAGACGAGTTAGGCGCAAATTTCATCTATTTTTGAACCGATTCATACCCTCGCCCGCGATGCGGGAAAAGGAGAAATACTCGGACGAAATATTGAATCGTCGGAGTCATCGGAGTCCCATTACTTTGCGGTACGTCTGAAAATATTCATTGTACCGCGACGCTAATGTCATCGGCAGTGGAACGATCTTGGTTTTTGCCGGCGCTTCTTTGAGGATCGGCGAGCTGACATCCGAACGCGGCGAGAAGTAGCCGGCCGCGGCGAATACTTCCTGGCCGTCGCGTGAAAGCAGGAAATCACTGAGCAGACGCGCAGCATTGGGATGTGGCGCGTCCTTAACGACGGCGGAACCGAACGTCAGTCCAATAATCGGCTCGGCGCCGACCCATTCGACAGGGGCGCCGTCTTTTTTCAAAGCAAAGTCTGAAGTAACGAATGGCCAACGCGGAACTGGATATTTTGGCCGGCAAGCTTGCGCATCAGGTCCATCGCTTTGGCTTCACCGTAGTAACTAATCATGCCGGCCATCCATTTGCTCTCGTTCTCGTCCATCAGCAACTGGCCCTTCCACTTGGGTTCGACGAGATCCCAGAAGTTTTTGGGCACGTCGCCAGTTGAGACCATTTTTTTGTTGTATGCGATGACGTTGAGTGTGGCTACGGGCATCACCCAAAGTCCCTTGTCGTCTCGATATTCGGCAGGATAGGCGGCGCGCTCGGGAGAAAGGTAACTGTCAAACAGACCTTTCTGCAGGACGCCGTAGAAATCGAAGCCGGATTGCTGCACGACATCGGCGCGGACCTTCCGCGCTTGTGCTTCCGCAACAAGACGCGTCGCCATTCGTTCCGAGCCGATGCGACTGGCGTCGACTTTGATGAACGGATATTTCTTCTCGAATGCGGCGACGATTTTCTGCGCCGATACCGCTTCCATAGAAGCGTACAAGACGACTTGGCCTTCTTTCTTGGCGCCCTCCAATATCGACTGACCCATTGCAGTGCCGACCAAGATAACAAACCAGAGGGCGACTGAAATAGTAAATGAGGAAATGTTGGATCTGGGCGTCATAGGGCACAAATATCAAACGCTGAGTGGCTTAACACCGATGTGCTAGAGTCGTCAATGCCGATTTTCATTGCCAGAACTATCTGCATCGCAACGTCATCGGCCCATCACCTGTGCCCACTTTACCTTGACATCACTGCGGTTTTCCAATACAAATTTTTGTGAAGCCGATGATTTGATCGACTCCAACCGCATGCCTTTTCACGACCCCAAGGTATGTGTTTTTAGCTGCCATCGATTCATGAATCATCCCTATTTTCCTTTACTTGTGATCTTTGCCCTGGCGGCGGCAGTAATTCTTGCGCTGCTTTTCATCGCAGCGAAGATCGGCCCGAAATCCACCAATCCGGCCAAAGCTGACCCTTTCGAATCCGGCAATCCGCCTCGCGGTGACGCGCACATCCGTTTCTCGGTGAAGTTTTATTTGGTTGCGATGCTATTTTTGATCTTCGACTTGGAAGCATCCGTTTCTCGGTGAAGTTTTATTTGGTTGCGATGCTATTTTTGATCTTCGACTTGGAAGTGGTGTTTCTCTATCCTTGGGCAATCTACTTTCGCCAGCTGGGAATCTTTGGTCTGGTGCAGATGGGGATCTTTCTGGTTATTTTGACGGTTGGTTACATCTACGTCTGGAAAAAAGGCGCCCTGGAGTGGGATTGATTCTTCATGTCTGATGCCAATCCGCGCATTTCATACATTCGAGAGAAGCTTGGCTCAAAGGTTCTAGAGATCCACCAAGCGCAGGGTGACGATGTGTTGCTGGTGGACCGTTCGGGATTACGGGCAAGCTTTCTCGTTTTAAAGACCGACACGCAGTTGGGTTACGATTTCCTGTCCGATATTACCGCCGTGGATTATTGGCAAAAGAAAGAGCCGCGTTTCGAGGTCGTATATCAGATTCTTTCTGTCATGAATCACCAACGGTTACGGATACGCGTTCCGGTGCCTGAAAGCGATCCAACCGTCGAGTCGCTGACGCCGCTTTGGCGAGGCGCGAACTTTCTCGAACGCGAAGTATGGGATCTCTTCGGCATTCGTTTTATCGATCATCCCGACTTGCGACGAATTTTACTTTACGACGAATTTCAGGGTTTTCCTTTGCGCAAAGACTACCCCGTGAATCTCTGGCAGCCCAGAGTTCCTGAACGCGAAGTGGCAGGAACCTTCGTCGATGAGCGCTCGCACAACAAATTGCTGCGCTTAAAAAAATCCCTGGGCAGCAAAATTTAGGCCCGCAGTTACGGCAACGCGATGAAAGCGGAAAACCAAGATCTCCCGTTGGAGACGATGGATTTGCAGATGGGACCGTCCCATCCGGCGACCCACGGCACGATCAAATTCAATCTCAAGCTCGACGGCGAAAAGGTTCTCGACTGCGACGTCGAGGTTGGTTATCTCCATCGCGGCTTCGACAAGAGCTGCGAGCAAGCAACTTGGACCCAGGTCATCCCTTACACTGACCGGCTCAACTACGCTTCGCCGCTGATCAACAATGTCGGCTATGCCCTGGCCGTGGAAAAACTTATCGGTGTCGAAACGCCGCCGCGTTGTCAGTACATTCGCGTCATCGTCAGCGAGTTGTCGCGGATTTTCGATCATCTCACCTGCTGCGGCATGTCCTGCTCCGAGCTCGGCGCGATCACGGTCGGCTTCTACATGATCGAAGCGCGCGAATTGATCATGAGGATTATGGAGAATCTCACCGGCGCGCGGCTGACCGTCACCTATGTCCGTATCGGCGGTCTCAAACACGATCTAGTCCACGATTTTGCCGAACAGGTGGCTCAGGCGTTCAAGACCATTCGCAAGCTGCTGACCGACTGCGATCATTTACTTTCGCGCAACCGGATATTTATCGACCGAATGTCCAACGTCGGAGTCATTTCCCAAGAAACGGCGCTCAACTACAGCCTCACGGGCCCGATTCTGCGGGCGAGTGGGGTAAATTACGACGTGCGCAAGGCCTTCCCCTATCTCGTTTACGATCAAATGGATTTCGCGGTTCCGTTGGGGGGCAAGGGAGACAATTACGACCGTTTTGTCTGTCGTATGCAGGAAATCGAGCAGAGCATGAGGATCGTTGAGCAGGCATTGGAGAAACTCCCCGTAGGACCGGTTTGGATCGATGATCCCCGTTTTGTGCTGCCGGAAAAGGAAAAGGTTTACAACAGCATCGAAGGGCTGATGCATCATTTCAAAATTATCATGGAAGGCATTCATGTGCCGGCCGGCGAAACTTATCTTGCCGTGGAAGGCGGCAACGGAGAGTTAGGTTTTTATCTCGTCAGTGACGGCGGCGGCAGACCCTATCGCATCAGAGTGCGTCCGCCATGTTTTATAGCCATGGGCGCCTTTCATGAGATGATCAAAGGGTACATGGTCGCCGACATCGTCCCGACCTTCGGCATGATCAACATGATCGGCGGGGAATGCGATCGCTGAAGCGCACCAGATTCGAAGATTGAGGATGGAGGATCGAGGATAGACATCACAAGAGGGAGGCGGCGCGATCCGCGATTCTATTCTCCATCATCGGTTCAAGAAACTATGTCTGTCGAATTCTCACCCGAGACGCTAAAGAAGTTCGAGGAGACGGTGAATCGCTATCCCAAGAAAGAGGCGGCGATGTTGCCGGTGCTCTACCTCGCCCAGCAGGAGTTCGGCTATCTGGGAGAAGAAGCGATTGCATATGTTGCCAAAATCTTGGAGCAGCCGCCGGCTCGGGTTCACGGGGTGGTGAGTTTTTATACCATGCTCAACATGAAGCCCATCGGCCGCCACCATATTCAAGTATGCCGGACCTTGCCCTGCGCGCTTCGCGGCGCGGAGAAAATCACCGGGTTTCTTAAGCAAAAGCTCGGGATTGAGCTAGGGCAAACAACCGCGGACAGGAGGTTCACCCTGTCGGAGGTCGAATGCTTGGCCTCCTGCGGCACGGCGCCGATGATGCAGATCAATGACGACTACTACGAGAGCCTCACGGAAGCTAAGGTGACGGAGATCCTCGAATCGCTGAAATAGGCGATTTTCTCACGGACATCATGGAAAAGATTTTGCTGCGCAATATCGACGTGTCGGATTCCCATACGCTGACGGCCTACAAATCGCTCGGTGGCTATGGTTCGTGGCGGAAGATCGTCGAGAGCATGACACCGGAGCAGCTGATCAACGAAGTCAAAGCTTCGGGCCTGCGCGGCCGGGGCGGCGCCGGCTTTCCTACCGGCATGAAGTGGAGCTTTGTTCCTAAGGACAGCCCGAAGCCGAAATATCTCGTTTGTAATGCGGACGAGAGCGAGCCCGGCACGTTCAAAGATCGTTTGCTCATTGAGAAAGATCCGCACGCGACCGTCGAAGGGACGCTCATCGCGGCCTACGCGATTCAATCACACACCGCCTTTATCTATGTTCGCGGTGAGCTCGCTTTCGGTGCCAGCAGGCTCGAACAAGCCGTTGATGAAGCCATTGAAGCCGGTTATATCGGCAAGAATATTTTCGGCTCGGGATACGACTTGGACGTGATCGTTCACAGAGGCGCGGGCGCCTATATCTGCGGCGAAGAAACAGCGCTGCTGTCGTCTCTGGAAGGCGGCAGAGGTTGGCCAAAGGTCAAGCCGCCTTTTCCGGCGACCCATGGGCTGTTCGGCTGTCCGACGGTGGTCAACAATGTTGAGACACTGGCAGCGCTGCCCTGGATTATCGAACATGGGGCGGTGGCTTATGCGGCCATGGGCACGGAGAAGAGCAAGGGGACTAAACTTTTCAGCGTCAGTGGTCATATTGCTCAGCCCGGTGTCTACGAAGTGGAAATGGGCTATCCATTCAAAAAGTTTCTCAATGAAGACTGCGGCGGAGTTGCCAACGGCAGAAAACTTAAGGGTGTCATTCCGGGTGGCGGGTCGATGCCGGTGTTGCTTCCCGAGGAGATCGAAAAGGTGAATCTCGATTATGAGTCCGTACAGGCGGCGGGAAGCCTGCTCGGCTCCGGCGGAGTGATCGTCATGGACGATTCCACGTGCATGGTCGGCGCCGCGTGGAACCTCGCTCGTTTTTTCGCCCACGAGTCCTGCGGCCAATGCAGCCCTTGCCGCGAAGGCTGTCACTGGATGGAAAAGATTTTTCGCCGCATCGAGTACGGCGCGGGCGAGAAGAGCGATCTCGATCTGATTCTCAACGTCAGCGGTAATATCATGGGGAATACGATTTGTCCGTTCGGCGATGCGGCGGCCATGCCGGCGGCAGCGTTTATCAAGAAATACCGCGACGAGTTTGAAGCGCACATTGCGGAAAAGCGCTGCACGGTAGCAGGATAAGAATGCGTTAATGGAATACTGGAGTAATGGAATGATGGATGGAAAACAACATTCCAGTATTCCAATACTCCATCACTCCAATCTTCGTTTATGGACCCGGTAAATATCATTATTGACGGTCGCGAGGTCGTCACGACCAAGGGCAAGACCGTCATCCAGGCGGCGGCCGGCGTGGGGATCGTTATCCCCTACTACTGTTATCATCCGAAGCTCACGATCGCCGGCAATTGTCGCATGTGTCTCATCGAAATCGAGAAGATGCCCAAGCTTCAGATCGCCTGCAACACTCAGGCAACCGAAGCCATGTCGGTGTTGACCCAGAGTCCGAAAGTCCTAGCCGCCCGCAAAGCGGTGATGGAATTTCTCCTCATCAATCATCCGGTGGACTGTCCGATCTGTGACCAGGCGGGGGAATGTTGGCTGCAAGACTACTACATGACGCATGATTTGCAGGCGAGCCGCTTCGACGCGCGAAAAGAGCACGACCGCAAACGGGAAATCTTCGGTCCCAACGTCGTGTTTGACGGCGAGCGCTGTATCAAGTGCACTCGCTGCGTGCGGTTCCTACAGGAAATTACCCACACGAACGAGCTTGCGGTAGTCAATCGCGCTGATCATTCGACGATCGCTTTGTTTCCCAATTCGGTGCTCGACAATCCGCTATCGGCCAATGTCGTCGATATTTGCCCGGTGGGGGCGCTTACCGATCGCGATTTTCGTTTCAAAGTGCGGGTCTGGTACCTGCAAAAAACCCCGTCGATTTGCCCCGGCTGCAGCACCGGTTGCAACATCAGCGTCGAGACTTATCAGAATCGGATCGCGCGCTTTAAGCCCCGCATCAACGAAACGGTCAACAGCCACTGGCTCTGTGACGAAGGGCGTTATTGTTTTCATGACTTGACCGGCGGTCCGCGTTTGACGACGCCGATGATTCGTCAAGAAGGCGGATTGGTGCCGACGACCTGGGAGCATGCGTTGCAGGCGGTTTACGCAGGAGTAAAGTCGGCCGGGTCTTTGGCGGGGATTCTGTCCGGCAGAAACACTAACGAGGAAGCCTATCTTTTTGCCAAACTGGCGAAAAGAATTTCTGCTAATTGCGTGCTGGAAGTCTTCTACCGGGAGCGCGAGCTCACCGAAGTGCAAAAAATTCTCATGAGTCCAGACCGCTCGCCGAATTTTCGCGGTGCCCGGGAAATGGGAGTCTCTTCGAACGGCGGATTTGAATCGCTGATGGAGAAACTCGTTGCCGGGAATTTCTCCGGCGTCTACGTCGTCGGCGAAGATCTCATCGCGACAAACGGCGACCGGGAGAAAGTTCGCGCCGCTCTCCAGAAGTTGTCGTTCCTAGTCGTGCAGGACACGCGCTTGACGGAAACGGCGAAGCTGGCGCATGTCGTTCTCCCCGCGACTCACTTCGGTGAAAAGGAAGGAACGTATACGAATCGGCGCGGGCGCGTGCAAAAACTTAACGCCGCGGTGATCCCGCCCGATGGCGCTTTGCAGGATTGCGACATTTTCCTGCGGTTATTGGATGCCGCGGGAGAGACGCATAGTTACGCGTCTGTTGCGGAAATCTTTGCGGTTTTGGCGCGCGAGATCCCGTCCTATAAAGGACTCGATTACGCCTCGATCGGCGATCAGGGGATTGAGCTGGGTAGTGGTAGTGTGGAGTAGCATGATCGTTGATATCACGATTATTGCGGCAAAAGCCTTTCTCGTACTCTTCATGGTTCTCAATCTGGCCGGCATTCTCGGCTGGATCGAGCGCAAGGGCAGTGCGCTGATTCAAGATCGCATCGGCGCCAATCGCGCATCGATCCTGGGCTTTGCCGGCATGGGACTGGTGAACACGCTCATCGCCGATCCGGTCAAATTTCTCACCAAAGAAGACTTCATTCCGCCGTCCGGCGATAAGTTTCTCCATACGCTGGCGCCTTGCCTGGCGCTGTTTCCCGCGCTGGTGACCTTCGCGGTGATTCCGTTCGGCGATGTTCTCATGATTGGTGACCGGATGATTAATCTGCAAGTCGCCAACGTCAATATCGGGATTCTTTACGTTTTAGCCATGGGATCATTGGGCGTTTACGGAATCGTTATCGGCGCTTGGGCGTCGAACAACAAATTTTCGCTGCTTGGCGGGGTGCGCGGTTCGGCGCAGATGATTTCCTACGAGGTCGCCATGGGGCTTTCAATCATTGGCGTCTTGATGGTCTACGGCACCTTGGAGCTACAGGAAATCGCGCGTAGTCAGGGTCTATTGATCCGCGAGCTGCTTCCTTCATGGCTTGTTTTCCTCCGACCCGTAATCGGTTGGTTGCCTGCCTGGGGTATTTTTCTTCAGCCCCTGGCGTTTTTGTTGTTTTTTACCGCGGCAGTTGCCGAGACGAAACGGATTCCCTTCGATCTACCCGAAGGCGAGTCGGAGCTCGTTGCCGGCTACCACGTCGAATATTCCGGCGGCAAATTTCTCATGTTCTTCGCCGGAGAGTTCGCCGAGATCGTCACCGCTGCCGGCTTGATGACGACGCTTTTTTTCGGCGGTTGGCAGGTGCCCTATCTTATGCGCGACGGCTTTCACTTTCCCTGGGGTGGCAGCTGGCTTTTGCCGCATCTCGGCGTGGTCGTTCTACAAGTGGCCGCGTTTACCATTAAAGTGGTATTTTTCTGCTGGCTGCAGATTCTCCTACGCTGGAGCGTGCCGCGGTTTCGCTACGATCAAGTGATGCGGCTCGGTTGGAAGATGTTGTTGCCGCTGGCGTTGTTGAACGTGACGATCACCGCGATCGTAATCATCGCCGCGCAATAGGTCATAAAAGACATGAACGCTTCGACGTGGATCTTCTTTATGCTATCTGCGCTGCTGATCATCACTTCGCTGATGGTGGTGTTTTTACGCAATGTGGTTCACTGCGCGCTGGCATTGGTGGCCGCGCTCTTCATTATCGCCGTCTTCTTTGTAACCCTACAGGCGCCGATGGTCGGCGTACTCCAGGTATTGATTTACGCCGGCGCCATCATGGTGCTGTTTCTTTTCGTCATCATGCTCCTCAGCCCCACTACGCGGGAGCGGGGCGGCGGCGTTTGGTGGAATTTGGGGACAGTGCTGGCGCTGATCCTTGGCGGCCTTTTGGTGCCTTTGTTGTCCAACAGCGAATCGGCTCGAGACCCGCTGGCTTCGACCGAAACATTCGGCAGCCCGGAAATGTTGGCTAAGAGTCTGTTCAATGACTTCGTCCTACCTTTCGAGATCGCCTCGGTTTTGCTGCTGGTGGCGATTGTCGGCGCCGTCGTGCTGGCGAAGCGGGAGCGCTAGGTTTCTATGGTGCCGCTGCACTATTATCTTCTCGTCAGCGCCGTCGTCTTCGCGATCGGTGTGATCGGCGTCTTGATCCGCCGAAACCTCATCGTCGTTTTGATGTCAGTCGAGCTCATGCTCAATGCCGTCAATCTGACTTTCGTCGCCTTTTCGCGTTTTTTAGGCTCTATGGAAGGGCAAGTCGCGGTTTTCTTCGTGATGGCCGTCGCGGCCGCTGAAGCAGTCATTGGGCTCGCCATCATCATTTCCGGATTTCGCCACCGCCAATCACTCGATCCGCAGGAGATGCAACTTCTCAAATGGTAACGTCCACGCCGAGCATAGTCGCCTACGATCTCTTGCGTTGGATCCCGCTGATCCCATTGCTCGCCAGCGTGGTCAATCTTTTCTGGGGCCGCGCGCTCGGCAAAAAAACCGCGGGTGCATTGGCGTGTGCCGCGGTGGGCGCGTCGTTCGCGCTGGCCGTTTATGTGTTCTGGCAATTATCCGCCACGACCATTTTCCGCGATCTGGTTTACGCCTGGATCGAATCCGGTTCCTTTCAGGTTAATCTTTCTTTTCAAGTCGACGCACTCACCGCCGTGATGCTTTTGGTGGTGACCGGCATCGGCTTTCTGATTCACCTCTATTCCCTCGGTTACATGGGACATGACGAAGGGATGGTGCGTTTCTTCGTTTATCTGAACTTGTTTATCTTCTTCATGTTGCTCTTGGTGATGGGCGACAATCTATTGATCCTTTTCGTCGGTTGGGAAGGCGTTGGCCTCTGCTCTTATTTGCTCATCGGCTTTTGGTACCACGATCACAACAATACGATCGCGGGCAACAAGGCGTTCATCGTCAACCGCATTGGTGATTTCGGTTTCGTGCTGGGAATTTTTCTGCTGGTTACCGAGTTGGGCCGGCAAGGGATCTGGACCCTCGACTTCTTAGAATTGCAAAAGCATGTGCAAATGCTCAGCCCGACGACGATTGGCTGGATCACCGTCCTACTGTTCATCGGCGCCACGGGCAAGTCGGCGCAGATTCCACTCTTCGTCTGGTTGCCCGACGCCATGGCCGGGCCGACACCAGTAAGCGCGCTGATCCACGCCGCCACCATGGTCACCGCCGGCGTTTACATGACCGCGAGGCTGCACTTTTTGTTTGCATTGGCGCCGCTGACGCTGTCTTTGATTGCCTGGATCGGCGCGGCGACGGCATTTTTCGCCGCGACCATCGCCCTGACGCAGCACGATATTAAAAAAGTTTTGGCCTATTCCACCGTGAGTCAGCTTGGATACATGTTCTTGGCGGTCGGGCTGGGTGCTTTCAGCGCGGCGATCTTTCATCTCTTTACCCATGCCTTTTTTAAAGCCTGTCTGTTCTTAGGCGCCGGCAGCGTGATTCACGCGCTGGATGGCGAACAGGACATGCGCAAAATGGGCGGGCTCAAAGCGCACATGCCTCGGACCTATTGGACTTACGTCGTTGCAACTTTGGCGATCGCGGGCGCGCCGTTCACCGCGGGGTTTTTCTCCAAGGATCTGATTCTGTGGCAGGCGTTCAGTCACGGCTCGTTGATCCTGTGGGGCGCCGGCTTCGTCACCGCCGGCATGACCGCTTTTTACATGTTCCGCCAACTCTTTCTGGTTTTTTACGGCGAGTGTCGCGCTGACGACCATGCCAAAGCCCATCTTCATGAGTCGCCGGCGGTGATGACCCTGCCGTTAGTCGTTCTCGCGATCGGTTCGATTTTTGCCGGCTGGTTGGGCGCGCCGGAGTATCTCTGGGGTAGCCGCTGGGATCACTGGTTACAGCCGCTCTTTGGCGGAGCAGAAGCGCACCACGGTTCGGTGACTGCCGAAATCATGGTAACAGTGATCACGCTCGCCATCGTCAGCGTTGGCATCTACTTGGCCTATGTGAAGTATGGACGAACCGGCGCACACGTTGGCGCAAGTGCCGGCGCGGGCGGCATGCTCTATCGTTTGTCGCTGAATAAATACTACGTCGATGAAATCTATGACGCTATTTTCGTGCGTCCGTTTACTGCGTGCTCGCAGTTTTTCGCCGAATTTATCGATCCGCAGATAATCGATGGAACCGTCAACGGCGTCGCCGCCGCGGCGCGCGGCGCGAGCTCGATCTGGGTCGGTATCCAGACCGGCAACGTGCAGCATTATTTAGCGGCGTTTTTGGTCGGCGCGCTTGCGTTGCTCGCCTACTGTCTCGGTCAAGTATAACCATGCTTGGAGTCGCCATCGGTAACTTGACCATTGTCCTCGCCATCCCTGTGATCGGCGCGGCGATGATCATGTTAACTCCCCGCCGGCAAACGGCGGCGCTCTTTTCACTGGCGTTGCTCGCGAGCGGGCTGGCGTTCGTCTGGTCGGTCATAGTCTTCAGCCTGTTCGACGGCATGAGCGGTGAGATGCAGCTCGTGGAACGTGTCCCGTGGATGCCAAGCTTCGGCATCGAATACATTGTCGGCGTCGACGGCATCAGTATTTTCTTGGTCTTGCTCACGACGTTTCTCATGCCGATCGCCATCCTGGCCTCTTGGTCGGTGACGGAGAAGGTCAAAGAGTATCTGATTTTCATGCTGCTGCTCGAAACCGGCATGCTTGGCGCTTTCGTCGCGCTCGACCTCTTTCTCTTCTATGTCTTTTGGGAGGTCATGCTGGTGCCGATGTATTTTCTCATCGGCGTGTGGGGCGGCACGCGAAGAATCTACGCCGCGATCAAGTTCGTGATCTACACCATGGCTGGCAGCTTGCTCATGTTGGTCGCGATCATCTATTTGGCGGCGCGCCACGCCGAAGCGGAGCAGGCGCTGACCTTCGATCTGCTAAAGCTCTACGACCTGCATCTTCCGCTCGACGAACAAGCATGGCTCTTTGCGGCTTTTGCCTTGTCCTTCGCGATCAAAGTACCTCTGTTTCCTTTTCACACCTGGCTCCCGGATGCCCATGTCGAGGCGCCCACCGCCGGCTCCGTGATACTTGCCGGCGTGCTGCTCAAACTGGGCACTTATGGTTTTCTCCGTTTTGCCATCCCGCTTTTTCCCGACGCGGCGCTGGCGGCGGCGCCCTACATTATAGCGCTGGCGGTGATCGGCATTATCTACGGCGCTGCGGTGGCGATGATGCAGAGCGATATTAAGAAGCTGGTCGCCTATTCTTCAGTGAGCCATTTGGGTTTCGTCATGCTGGGTTTGTTCGCCTTTAACATGCAAGGAATTCAAGGCGCGGTTTATCAAATGCTGAATCATGGGCTGTCAACCGGCGCGCTGTTTCTTCTGGTCGGCATGATCTACGAGCGGCGACACACGCGGATGATTGATGCGTTCGGCGGACTGTGGAAACCGGTGCCGCTCTTCTCCGCCCTGCTTTTGGTCATCACTTTCTCGTCCATCGGTTTGCCGGGGTTGAACGGCTTTGTCGGTGAATTTCTGATTTTACTCGGTGCCTTTGCCGTCGCGCCGCGCTGGACGGCGGCAGCCGCCACGGGCGTGATTCTCGGAGCCATTTACATGCTTTGGATGTATCGCCGGGTCATCCTGGGTCCGTTAACCAATCCTGACAACGAGAAGCTTCAAGATCTCGGTGTTCGGGAACGAATCATGCTCGCGCCGATCCTCGCGTTGGTCGTTTTCATGGGGGTCTATCCGCAGCCGTTTTTGTATCGGATGCAGCCCGCCATCGACGTCACTCTGAAACGGATCATCGCCGTCACTCCTGTAGCCGTGAACCATCACCCGCAGGCAGTGTTGAAGAGTAAGAGCGATGGACGTTAACTTCACACCGCTCCTGCCCACGGCGCAGCTGCTGGTGACGGCGCTGGTGGTGATGCTGCGCGATCTCTTTATTGAAGAGCACGAGCCCAAGTGCATACTGGTGTTTTTGAGTTTGGTTGGTATTGGGCTGGCCGCCGGTGAGACTCTGGCTCTCTGGGGCGTACAGGAAAGCGCCTTCCACGACAGCATTGTGCTCGATAACTTCGCGCACTACTTCGCGTTGATTTTCATGCTCGCTGCCGGGCTGACGATTCTCTCATCCATCGACTACGTCCGGCAGGCGGGCATCCACGAGGGCGAATTTTACGCCCTGGTGCTTTTCGCCACGGTCGGCATGATGCTGATGGCGGCGGCAAACGATCTGATGGTGTTTTTTCTCGGATTGGAGACGATGTCGATCGCGGTTTATGTGCTGACCGGCATGTGGCGCACCAATAGCCGTTCGAGCGAAGCGGCGATGAAATATTTTCTCATGGGCGCCTTTGCCACGGGATTTTTACTCTACGGCATTGCTTTGATTTACGGCGCCACGGGCTCGACGAACTTAGATCTTATTTCAGATTACTTGGCCGAGCAGCCAAGCGAGTGGCCGCTTTATTTGATCGGCGGGGGATTTCTATTGCTCATTGGTTTCACGTTTAAAGTTGGCGCGGTACCGTTTCATTTTTGGGTGCCGGATGTCTACGAAGGCGCGCCGACGCCGGTCACCGGTTTCATGTCCGTCGCCGTGAAAGCCGCAGCCTTTGCCGCCTGGGCGCGCATCCTACTTCACAAGCTTTCCGCGTTGGACAGCGACTGGCTATTTCCTTTGTGGGTTATCACGATCGGAACCATGACGTTGGGTAATCTGCTGGCCATCACTCAGTCCAGCGTCAAACGGATGCTTGCCTATTCCAGCATCGCTCACGCTGGATATCTGCTCATTGCCATCGTCGTCGGCGCAGAGTGGGGCGGCTTGCCGCTGCTCTTCTATGTTCTGACCTATAGTTTTATGACGATCGGCGCTTTTGCGGTGCTCAGCTGTCTATCGGAAGCCAACAACCAGCGCGAAAATTATCGCGACTTCGCCGGGCTAGGATTCAAGCGGCCCTTTCTCGGATTGGCCATGTCACTGTTCATGTTGTCGCTTGCCGGCTTTCCGCCGCTTGGCGGCTTTGCCGGGAAGTTCTACGTCTTTCGCGCGGCAGTGCTTTCCGGTCACATCGGGCTGGCGATCATCGGCGTGCTCAACAGTTTGCTCTCGGTGATTTATTACTTGCGAGTGATCGTCGCGATGTACATGGAAGAGGGTGGCGCCGAAGGCAAAAGCTTCCGGCAGGCTTCAGCCGTTTATGTCGCCATCGCGGTGGCGGCTATCGGCACTCTCTATCTCGGCATCCTGCCAGCCTCCGCCTTGAACTGGAGTCGAATCGCGTTTGCGTCACTGGAGTGAGAACTTTCGCCGGGAATATTTAGGGTCGAGTTTGAAACCCGCCCCTACCTGCGACCTGCATACTTCGTGGTGAGAAAATCATCTATCGACTTCGAGCCGACAGGATGTCAGTTAGGTTTGGTGAAAAAGCCGATGGCTACCGGCACTTCTGACGTGCCGGACACCCATTCTTCAAACTTGCCTGCCTTCACATAGAGCTGCGCCGAACCGCCGCCGTCCAGATTCAGCAAATCCGGCGTGTTCAATTGCCACTTCATGCCGGTAAACAACTCTTGCAGCTCGGTAAAGTTCAAACCGCCGAGGATCGCGTCGGTGACGCCGATGATGACCCGTCCTTCCTTGTCGATCCCAATGACACTCCGGCGCGCGTAACGCCCCAAGCCATTCATGACCTCGATTGCGGCACTTCGATTCAACAACAACGGCCCGGTCTGCAGAGCTTCGCTTGTTTGTGCCGGTTGAAAATTATCGCGATGGACCACGAACGGCGCGGCGTCCCGCACGCCAAATATCCCAGTGTAAAGGGCGTGCTTTGAAATGGCGGGGTTAATCTCTTTTTCCACGGTTTTTAGATAAGCCAGCGGCCGGCCCTTTTCATCGAAGTAGTTAGCATTGATCGCGGCAATAGCGCCAGTTTTCTCGGCGAAGGTTTTGGCGCTTGCTCCCTTGAGTTGAAATTGTCCGCTGTAAAGCACGCGAGGCAAAACCCATTGGATGTCGAAACGAAGTAGCTTCAGATCAAGCGTCTGGCTTGGCTCGGTGCGTTCCAAGGCGATCTGACGAAACTCGACGCCTTTTTGAACTGTCTTCCAACTCCCCGAATCCGTTACCGTGAGTGTGGTCGCGACTTTCAACTTCTGCTGCGCCTGAGAAGCAAACGACACGACTGAAAATAATAGAAAGAGGTAAATTAAGCTCGCCGATAGCGGGCGTGGCTTTGCCATATCTGCGGTCAAGATAACAAATGGCAGTGAAAAGGAAAGCACACTTGATAAATGGGTTGCTTATTCGCGCCTGTTCCTGCTAACTAAACCTAATTACGAAAAAGTCAGGGGGAGGAAAGCATGAAGCAGCTGATTCGGATGATGGTTATTGCTGGAATGATCGCTGGGGTTTCAGCTTGCGGCGACAAGAAAGATTCAGCGGAGCGAGAACAGCAGGCGCAAAAGGCGATACAGGAAGGCATGCAAAAAGAGAAATCAATGATGGAAGGCATGCAAAAGGGCGTTGAGAATATCGAAAAGAAAATGACGGAGCAAAAGGAAGAAACGAAGAAGTAGAGCTTTCTGTCCAGATGTTTGCGGCGCGTAACTTAGGTGTACGATTGGTTCGCTTACGAGCGCGGCTTGATCTCGAATACCACTCGATTCATATCGCGCGGTGACGCGCGAGACGTTAGAATTTCTTTGCGCAGGTCGTCATCGGTGACCCGTGTAGCGATGCATGCGATGATCTCGCCGTTCACCTTCATTTCTACCGCGGGATTTTTAAGCATGTTCTGGCACCAGTGCTTCTCTTGCACTCTGCTTGAAGACGCGTAGAACCGGCCCCGATAGTAAACGAAGCGGAGTTCCACGGTGCGAGGCTGGCCGGTTTTTCGCCCGATCGTGGTTAAATGCGCGACCACGCTCGATCCCTCTTCTAAATTCATGGCCGTGAATATAGGACGCGGTTTCACGCGAGACAAGCGGTTTCGCTCTCCTTGACTCCTCTAGCCGCGGATGGATAAGCTTGGCGACGTTTGAGCGCGACTAGCAATGATTTAAGCATTCCCGGGAGGAAATAGATGGCTGCGACGCAATCGAATGGGATTATGCCAACGATGATCAAATACAGCAGCGGCATCAGCGCCGTGCGTGCTTTCCCGAAAGCCAAAGACAACGACAAACGGCCTGCGGTCATCATTCTCCACGAACGCTACGGCATTGACCAACATACGAAAGATTTGACAGTGAAGTTGGCTCAAGCCGGCTTCGTTGGTCTGGCGCCGGATTTATTTCACCGTTTCAACGGCGACCGCAAGGCGGTTCTACGCGGCGAACAAAGAGTCGATCTCACCGATGACGGCGCGCTCGAGGATCTGAATGCGGCGGTGGAATATCTAAAGAAACTTAAAAACGTCGACGCCGCGCGCATCGGCATCATCGGCGTCTGTCAGACCGGTCGCCAGCCGGTCTTGCTCGCTGCGAAGCGAAGCGACGTCGCCGGCGCCGTCGTTCTTTACGGCGCGATCGGGGGCAAGGAATGGCTGAGCAACAATCTTCGCCCCACTCCCATTGAGGAGCTGATCTCGCAAGTTACTTGTCCCGTGTTAGGCGTCTTTGGCGAAGCCGATCATATCATTTCCGTCGACGACGTTGTGCGCTTTCGTAATTGTCTCGAAAGACAGAAAAAGAACTGCCACATCCGCATCTATCCCGATGCGCCCCACGGTTGGCTCAACGACACCATGCCGGGACGCTATCGCAGAGAGACGGCGAAGAATGCTTGGAATCTAATGATGGCCTTCCTGAAAAAATGCTTCATCGGCGGTTGGAGCAAAGAGAGAATTGTCTGTAAGTACGAAAGCGATTACTCGACCAAATATGATTTCTCAAAGAATGTTCGCCTGGAATAAGGTAGCCGCGGTGAAAATGAAAAGAATCATTTGTCGACTTGGGTTAGTTTGGTGCGGCGTCTTCACGCTTGCGATGTGGCTGCTCGGATTGCCGGCGCCGCTTTACGCTGAGCGTATTACCATCGCGACGCCGAGCCGCGGCCTATTCGAATTTCCCGTGGTCGTCGCCATGCGCAAGGGATTCTATAAGAGCGAAGGACTGGACGTCGACAAAATTCAGATGCAGCCGGCGATCGGCGTCAAGGCGTTGATCTCCGGCGACGTCGATTATCTGCTCGCGTGGGGATCGGCGCTCCGCGCCGCGGTCACGGGTGTGCCGATCAAAGCTGTGGTGGGCCTTGCCGGGCGACCTCTTCACGTATTGATCGCCAGGCCCGAAATCAAGACGCCCAAGGATCTCAAAGGCAAAGTGATCGGCGTAGATTCGGTTGCTGGAACAGTAGACTATTTGTCGCGAGTGGCTGTACGCCACTTCGGCTTCGAGCCTGAAAAAGATGTTAAGATCATCGTTACGGGAGAAAGTCCGACACGCCTGGCGGCGTTGCGCGCCGGCTCTATCGATGCGACACCGATCGACGTGGCCTTCGCCGTTAAAGCGGAAGACGAGGGCTTTCGCCGGCTCGTCTACTTAGGCGATCTCATTGAACTGCCGCTGTCAGGCATCGCGGTGATGGACCAGAAGCTGCAAACACAACGGGAACAAGTGAGGAAAGTCGTCCGTGCCAGCGTGCGCGGCACGCGCTTCATGAAGCAGAATCGCGCCGAGACGGTGCAAATGCTCTCCGACTATCTCAAGATCACCCCGGCCCAGTCTGCCAAAGCCTACGACGCTTCGATCAACTCCTTCACCGACGACGGCATTATTTCCGACAAAGGAGTCCAGCTGGACGTGCAACTCACAAAGGAGAGACTCAAGCTCACGAAAGATATTCCGTTGAGCCAGTTGGTGGATTGGAGTTTGGTGAAGGAGATAAAGTAACCAACAGATCGACGAGTTCTTGACGACGATCAAAGCGACTTCATGTATTGCCCAAATTGCAGGTCCGAGTATCGCGCTGGTTTCAAATGGTGTAAAGACTGCGCCGTTGGGCTTGTGACCGAACTGCCCCCTGAGGAAAAGGCCGAATTTGTCGACCTGGTTGAAGTCCTTAGTATCGCCGACCCAGGTCAGATCGCGCTTGTTAAATCGATTCTCGAAGCGGAAGAAATTCCGTATCTGCCCCAGGGCGAAAATTTTAACTTGGGACGGAACATAGCCGTTAGGTTTCTCGTCCCCAGGGACTACCTAATCCAAGCCAGAGAAATTCTGGCTGATTTCCTCTAATCGCATGTAGGAGATGCCATGCTTAAAGGTTCATGTCTGTGTGGTGGTATTAAATACGAGATCGACGGCGAACTTGGTGCGGTGACAAACTGCCACTGTAGTCTCTGTCGCAAGACATCAGGGTCGGCGTTTGCCAGCGGGGCGACGATTCCGGCGAAGTCGTTTCGAATAGTCAGTGGGCAAGAGTTGCTCAAAGGATGGGAATCGTCGCCTGGATATCAGCGTGTGTTTTGCGGGCGCTGTGGTTCGCCAATCTTGAAACGCAAAGATAATGACCCGGAGCATCTTCGCTTCCGCCCGGGAACTTTGGACAGCGACCCCGGAGTAAAGATGTCCAAGCATACGCACGTCAGATCGAAGGCGGCCTGGGTCGAAATCAATGACGGATTGCCGCAGTCAAAATGAGAATGCAGAGAGTAGTTATCAGGAGAGAGAATCCAGAATCACTGGCCCGCGCATTAGCATTTTCTAACTCAGCCTTGAAATTACCGCGTTCTTTTTACGAACAGCCGACCATCGACGTTGCCAAGCAATTGTTGGGAAAATATCTTGTCCGCAAACACCCGATGGGCAACACCGTCGGACGAATTGTCGAGACTGAGGCTTACGTTGGACCGCAAGATTTGGCTTGCCACGCGTCAAAAGGACGGACAGCACGCACGGAAGTGATGTTCGGTCAGGCGGGGCACGCGTATGTGTATTTCATCTACGGCTTTTATAACATGCTGAATTTGGTCACGGAGGCGAAAGATTATCCTGCGGCGGTGCTGATCCGTGCGGTGGAACCGGTGGAAGGCATCGATTTAATGGAAAGCCGGAGGCGGAACGGCGCACTGCGTTATCTCGCCAACGGTCCGGGAAAGCTGTGTCAGGCATTCGGCATCGATCGGTCCCTAAATGGAGCCGACCTTTGCGGCAGCGTGCTTTGCGTGAAAGACAGCGGGGAACCGGTACCGAAATTCTTAGCGACACCGCGTATCGGTGTCGATTACGCCGGTAAATGGAAAGACAAACCGCTTCGCTTTCTCGTCCGTGGCAACGAGTTTGTATCTAGGCTCTAGGTAGCCAACGAAAACATCCTCCTCTCGGACGTCAATTCCAGCAGTCGTAGCGTGTCGCTTATCAGGATTACCGCGTTTAAGTAGGGATGTGTCGGAGCTTGCCAAGAACTGAGACTGACAATAGAATTCCTTTCTTATGCAGGGCGGCACAATTCGTAACCAAGTAGTTGAGGAGATCAATCGGCGCCTTACGTCGCTCGAAGAATCGGATGGCGTGGCAATTTTGTTAGCGGTTGAATCCGGTAGCCGGGCGTGGGGATTTGAATCGATGGACTCCGATTATGATGTCCGGTTTGTCTACGTTCAGCGCCCTGAGTTTTATCTGTCGATAGATCTAGAGATGCAACGGGACGTTATCGAGCGTCCAATTGTCGATGATATCGACCTAAGCGGCTGGGATATTCGCAAGGCACTGCAGTTGTTTCAAAAATCGAATCCTCCCTTGTTGGAGTGGCTCCAATCGCCTTTGATCTATCTAGAGCGCTTCTCTTTCGCCAGTCAGGTACGCGGGTTGCTATCGACATTTTACTCGCCACGTAATTGTTTTCATCACTATTTTCACATGGCGCGGGGAAATATCCGGGAATACCTACGAGGCGAAATCGTATGGCGGAAGAAATATTTCTATGTATTGCGTCCCCTACTGGCGCTGCGATGGCTCGAATTTGGGTTGGGCCCGGTCCCTATGGAGTTCTCAAAGTTGGTGGAAAAAACCGTGACGGACGCGCAATTGCGCCAGGCAATCGATGACCTCGTAAGCGCAAAACGTGCTGCGGTTGAAATGGATCGGGGCCCACGGATTTCAGTTATCAGTGACTTCATTGAAGAGGAGATCAAAAGGTTCGAGAACATCGCAGCGAGTCTTCCTAAACAAGACACGTCCAGCCGAGCGCTCAACGAACTTTTTCGGAACACGTTGACGGAGGTTTGGGGAACTAATGGCCTATCTGGAAATATCTAATCCGTGAAAAACTTTGTGTTGTGAGGGTATGGAATCAGCGCTTCTCTTACTGATTCTCCAGGGTTTTCTCGGGGCCTTCGATACGCTCTATTACCATGAGTTTCGTCTACGGCTGCCTACGGCATTGACCGCGCGGAAAGAACTCAAGCTACATGCGGCACGTGATTTTCTCTATGCGATTATATTCGGCTCTTTAGCTTGGAGGAGCTGGAACGGTTCGTGGGCGTGGGTTCTCATGGGACTCCTCGCGGCCGAGGTTATCATTACTCTGTGGGACTTTATTGAAGAGGATCGTTCTCGAAAAGTTCCTGCAGGAGAGCGTAGCATGCATGCGATCATGGGTCTGGTGTACGGCGCCTTCTTGGCTAATTTTCTACCAGAAATCTTGCGCTGGGAACGGTTGCCTGCCGGATTTGCTCGGTACGATTATGGAGTGCTGAGTTGGATCTTGAGTGGGATGGCATTCGGTGTGTTTGCGTCGGGACTACGCGACATCCTAACCGTGCAGCGAGTCAGACCGTTGGCTGGTCCCGCGGAACTCGCGCGAGAATAATAGCGATCCTTCAGCATTCGTAAGAACAATAAATGGCGGAGCAATCTGAAAAGGAAATCGAAGAAATCGTCGCGGATCGGCTCCGTGAAGCGGGTTTAAAGTTTGTTACGGAAAAGGCGATCGGCGGGCTGGCGCCGGATTTCATCGTCTTCGCCCCGGATGGGAGGCGGTTCATTGTCGAAGCCCGAAGTTGGGATTTTCCCGGCCTGACGACGGAAGCTAGCCGTCAGGCGCAGTTCTATCAAGACGCGGCGCAGACAGACGGTGCGTTCGTGGTGATTCCGGGCTTGAAACGAGGCTTGCCCTCCAAGGGGGTTGTGACGGTCGACGGTCTGGTGCCTGCGCTAATGGCCGAATTTCAGAGCACAAAGGCGCGTGCCAATCCGTCCGAGGTGACAAAGGTAGAAAAACTGATTTTTGCCGCAATGCCATTCGCACCACAATACGAAGACGTTTTCTTCGTGGCGATGAGTTATGCGGCGGAGCAAGTCAACGCGGTCTGCGACCGCGTTGACCGGCGCGAGTTTCAAGGCAACGTCGTGGAAGAGATTCACCGGATGATCCGCAAATCGGTCGCAGTCATCGTAGATCTGTCGGAATCTAAACCAAACGTGCTTTACGAAGCGGGCTATGCTCATGCGCTGAAAAAGCCTTGCATCCATATCTGTTCGACTTCGATGGACAAGCTTCCTTTTGACGTCGCGCAGTGGAAGACTACCCAATATCAAGCGGGCCAAACGCACAAATTGCGCAAGGATTTGACTCAGCGCTTGAAAGCGATCGTCGATTAAGACCGCTCAGACGAATGGAATCTGCCCGAAGAACAATCTACGTCGACATGGACGACGTGCTGTGCCAAGCGGCGCGGCATTTTCTCGTGATCGTCGAGCGAGAGTTTGGTAAACGGTTTACCTACGAACAGCTCACCAACTTCGATGTCGGTCAATCTTGTGGTCTACAACACTCTGAGCGCGAAGAGTTGTACCGCATCGTTCACCGGCCCGATGAGCTGTTGAAGATGGCGCCTATCGACGCTGCAATTCCGGTGCTGAAGCGGTGGGAAGCGAGCGGATTCGAAGTAGCGATCGTGACGGGTCGCCCGCCAGACACCTATGAGCCGTCTCTCGCGTGGTTAGAAAAGCACCAGGTATCGTTTCATTCGTTTACAGTCGTCGACAAGTATTCGCGTTTTACGGCCAAGAAAACCATTGCCATCAGCTTAAGAGAACTAGCGGCGCAGCGGTTTTGCTGGGCCGTGGAAGATTCTTTGCCAATGGCCCATTATCTGGCGGAGGAAATGAAAGTACCGGTTGCGCTGATCGATTGCCCGTGGAATCAAACCGATACTGAACAGGTGGGAGTTAGTCGATATCGTCATTGGCAAGCGATTGCAGAGGCATTCACCGCGCTCACCATCCGATGTGGAGATAAGGAATGATACTCATGAGCCCGGTGTATCCCACTCATCTAAAAGTCGCGCCGAGCCGAGAAGCTGCAAGATTACACCAGGCAACGTGAATCGCTTCTTGCTCGCGCGCGTTAACGAAAATTTGGCGCGACCGCATGTTCCCTCGATTTGGAAACGGGATAAGCTGCTCACTTCTGATTTGCACGACTCTCGTTACAGGTTGCGCGACATCCATCGGTATTCGAGACCCGTCAAAGATAGCGATGATGGCGGCCGCGGCGAGTGGTGACACCGGGCGCGCCAAAGAACTGATCGCTCAAGGAACGGAAGTGAATTTTACCGATCGCGGGCTCTCACCCTTGGGCGCGGCGATCATCGGCGGTCATCTTGCGACCGCGCGAGCGCTGTTGGATGGCGGCGCGGCGGCCGATCTAGAGTTGGAGGACGGCAATCGCGCTCTAACAACCGCCGCGCGCCGTGGTAATGCCGAGGCCGTCAATCTGTTATTGGCGTTTCACGCCAATCCGAAAGCGAGCAATCGTTCCGGCGAAACCGCGCTACAACTGGCGGCGTGGGATGGCCATGCGACGGTTGTACAGGCGCTAATCGCCGCCGGCGCAGACCCAAACAGCCGTGATGCTTCAGATACCACACCGTTGCTTGCCGCTGCGGGTCGAGAAAAAGTCGACGCAGTCAAAGTGCTCATCCAAGCCGGCGCCGATGTCAATGCGGGAGGCTTGAAGAGCGGCGTCACGCCGCTTTTGCTGGCGGCAGGATCCGGTCACGTGAATACTGTGAGAGCTTTGCTCGCTGCGGGAGCTGACGCAAACGCTACGGCCAGTGGCGTGACGGCGCTGAGGATTGCTGCGGCCATGGGCAACGCGCTCATGGTCAAAGATCTTATTGCCGCCGGCGCGCGAATAAATGATCGCGATTCGCAAGGCCGAACGGCCCTCACGCTGGCGCGACAAGGAAAACACAGCGACGTCGTAAAAATTCTTCAAGCAGTAGGAGCGACGGAATAGCGCACCATTAGCTCACCTTCAAGGGTGGGCCGCTCTTCGAGTGGCGCTCGGTGAGTTCCAGGAGATAACCGTCAGGGTCCTCGATAAATGCTACGTGGTCTTGGCTGCCCGGACGATTGGGTTGTGGTCCGAGAGTAAATTTCACGCCTTGGGCTTTTAGTGTCTCGCTCAATTTGTATAGATCGGAGACGTAGAGGGCAACATGGCCGTACCATTTCGGCATTTCTTTGACATGCCCTGCCCCGCCGGTCTCGATTAATTCGAGACCGGGATATTCATCTTCGGTGCCGTAACCGATATAGCCGACGCGCTCGTTTCTGTCGGGCGCCGGACGAATGCGTTGGACGTCCATGCCAAGGAGCCGAGTGTAAAAATCAATGCTCCGGTCGAGATCGCTGACCAGCATCATCGTGTGTCGGATGCGAAAGGTGACGTTGTCTTTGGTTTTTTCGCCGGCCATGATTTTCTCCCTTAGTTTTTCCGCGACACTGCGAATCAGTAAACCGAAAATGTGAAACTTTCGGGCGAGATTAGCGCAGGGAAAGGCAGAGGGTCAAGGCGTGTAGCCGAGCGTAGTAGACGTGAATACCAGGAGTAGAGTTCTTAGGTGTGATCTTCCGGGAGGACAAGCAAGCCGCAAGGTTGAATGATTAGAGATGATGCCGATCCAGACGTCTTTGTCTTCCGGCCCAATAAATCAGTGCCACGAGAACGAATAGCGTGACTGCCCAATTTCTCAGAGTCCAATCGATGACTCGGATCAGTCCCGAAGATAATCGTCCGGCGAATCCCCCCAATCATGGCCATATGATCACCTCCGGGAAAAGCGATTCGCGCAACGAGCTTGGAGTTGATCTAATGATAGAGGGACGGGCTGCCGACGCGCAAGAACGAGGCACCCAAGAACGCAAAAAATTCATCGAGTAAAATGGTGTAAGGCGTACCAGGATTGCCCATGTCGGCGCGTTTCGGTCAAGCCAATGTGTCTGCTGACGAATGGCGGGCTCGATGTCGGCTGCGATTGGTAAATCGCAGTGCCAATCGAGGGCAGCAAAAAGATTCGAAACTGATTAACAGAAGTCGAGTCGAAAGGCGAGAAATTAAACTGACTGAAATTTATGTGAGTGCTTTTATGAAAGCTCTGCGCAGAAATACCCCAATTAAGTGGCGCTTGTAGTCAGCGCTGCCTTCGAGGTCATCGACGGGATCGGCGGCCTTTGCGAGCGCTTCGGCGGCATCTCCCAGTTGTTTTTCGACTTGCGTCTTTGCGCCGATAAGCAGACCGTCACACCGGTCAGATTGAGTCGGCAATGCGCTGACGCTGCCGACGACCGCCTTAGCTTTCTTGATCTGATCGCCGTCGATGTCCAGCACCAGTGCCAAACCCAATGTTGGCCGCTCCTTAAGTTGAAATTTGAGGTAAGCCGCGCAGTCAGTCTTCGCCGGGATTGGGATCTCGACTGCGACGAGAAGCTCGTCGTCTGCGAGGGACGTTTCATAAGCTCCCTTAATGAGCTCGTCGATCGTCAACGATTTGGTTCCCGCATTGCCGCGGACATGCGCTTTCGCGCCCAGGGCGAGAAGTAGGGTCGCGGGGTCGGAGTGCGGCTCGGCGAAACAGAGATTGCCACCTAGGGTGCCGCTCGCTCGCACGCGCACGTTGGCGACATTGGTTTCCATTTCCGCGAGCACCGGCAGATTCGCGCGCACGAGAGGTGAGCGCTCGATGGCTCGGTGCGTGGTTGTGCCGCCGATCATCAGCGAGCCGTTTTTTCTTTCGATCTTGTTGAGATCGGGAATCGTCTTTACATCGACCAAATGATCGTAGCGCAAGAGATCATGCTTCATCGCCAAAAGAAGTTCCGTGCCGCCGGCGTAAAGGCGGCCCTTATCGCCGTATTCGGCGAGCATTTGCGAGGCTTCGGCAGTGGTTTTCGGTTGGTGGATCGTGAATTTTCGTAACGGCATCATGGTAAGCTGGTCGAGAATGGAGAATCGATGATCGAGAATCGCGATCTTCTATCCTCGATCCTCCATCTTCGATTTTTTTTCACGAAGCGCGCGCCACACTCTTTCGGGCGTGAGCGGCGCTTGACGGATGCGCACGCCGACGGCGCTGTCGACGGCGTTGGCGATGTTCGCCGCCATCGAATTCAGCGATGCTTCGCCGCCGCCTTTCGCGCCGTAGGGGCCGACGCCGTCTTGGTTCTGTACCAGATGCAATTCAACTTCCTTGGGCAAGTCCGAGAAGCGCGGCAGGCGATAATCCAGGATAGACCCGTTCATGAGCTGCGCGCCATCGTAGACGAGCTCTTCGAATAGACCGATACCCATGCCCATGGTCGCAGCGCCGAGATCCTGGCCTTCGGCCAACGCCGGGTTGATCGCCAACCCAACGTCGCCGACGGTGGCGAGTTTTTCCATGGTGATTTTTCCGGTTTCTTCATCCACAGAAATTTCGCATGCCGTCGCCGCTGCTTCCCAGAAAACCGGCAATGCGGAAAATCTGCCGGACTTGCGAATATAGGCGCGGCCGATCACTTCGCCATCCGGCAGCGCGTAGAATTTGCTGATGACTTCCGACCAGTTTAGCTGCGCTTCGCCGCAGCGTACTCCGCCGCGGACGGTTTGGATTTCTTCCACTTTCACTTTGAGCACGTCGGCGGCCATGACGACCATCTGCTGGATCGCCTCGCGGCTTGCTTCGAGAACGGCGCTGCCCATCAAAGTCGTCGTTCGGCTCGCGCCGGTGGAGCGGTCGTAAGGCGTGATCGCCGTATCAGCCGAAACCACACGAACTTTTTCGAACGGTACGCCCAATTCCTCGGCGGCGATCTGCGGCAGTACGGTATGGCTGCCTTGGCCCAATTCGGTGCTGCCGGTCATGATCGTCACCGAACCGTCGGCATGAACGCGGATCGCGGTCGATGTCAGCGGATAGGCGCCGGCGTCACTGCCGGAGACAGCGACGGTGCGGCCATGGCCTTTCGGCAAAGGCGTGCCCCATCCGATGGCTTTGGCTGCGGTTTCGAGGTCCTGCTTCAACGTGCCGTCGAAGGGGCGCATGCCTGGGAAAAATTCTTCGCCCGGCTTGGCCGCGTTCGCTAAACGAAATTCATAGGGGTCTTTGCCGATCTTTTTTGCCAGCTCATCGATCTGCGATTCTCCCGGCAAAGTGACTTGCGCGCAACCGAAGCCGCGATAGGAGCTCGCCGGCACAGTGTTGGTGTAGAGGGAAGTGTTTTCGATCAGGACATTGGGGATCGCGTAAGGGCCGACGCAGCGATTGGTGGATTTCTCGACGACCAGCGGGCTGTTCTCAGCGTAGGCGCCGGTGTTCATCACGATCTTCGCCTGGCGCGCGATGATCTTGCCATTCTTATCAACGGCCGTGCGCATCCAGGTGTACGCGTCGTCGCTGCGCGTCGTCAGCATCGCTTCTTCGACCGTGAGCTGGAGCTTGACCGGCCGCTTCGCTTTCCACGAACAAGCAGCGACCAGCGGTTCGATTTTCGTGTAGGACTTACTGCCGTATCCGCCGCCGACAAAAGGCACGATCAAACGAACCGAGCTGACGGGCAGATTGAACACCGATTTCAAGTCATGGCGCACCATGAACGGATGCTGCGCCGAGGAATAGATGATCACATCCTGGTCGGCGACCTCGGCAACGGCGACGTAAGGCTCCATCGCGTAGGCGTAGGTCATCGGGAAATAATAGTCGCCTTCGACGACCGACGCCGCTTCTTTGAAAGCTTTTTCGACATCGCCCCACTGGATTTTATGCGTCTGGCAGATATTCGTGCCCTTACCGGCGGTCACTTCACCTTCAAAGCCGCGCAGCGCCCCGGCTTCAAATTTTTTTTCATGCAAGAGCGGCGCGTCTTTGGCTGACGCTTCTTGGGGCGTCAAGACCGCTTTCAATTCTTCGTACTTGACGTCGATCAGCTCGAGCGCTTCGAACGCCGTTCGTTCATCGACGGCAACGACCGCAGCCACCGGCTCGCCGGCATAGCGGACTTTATCGATCGCGAGCAGCGGGTGGTCTTTGACCGCGTGGCCATAATAGGGATTCAATCCTTCGAGATCGTAGCCGGTTACGACGCAATGGACGCCGGGATCCGATTCGGCTCTGGATTTATCGATCGAGATGATCTTCGCGTGAGCGTACGGGCTGCGCAAGACTTTGGCGTAGGCCATGCCGATGAGCTTCAGATCTGCAACGTATTGAGCTTTGCCGGTGACTTTGACCCTACCGTCGCGGCGCGGCAATGAATGATTAACGACGTGAAAATCGGTCTTCTTCTCGGCGCTCACGACTTCTTCTCCCTCGCCATCGATTCAGCGGCGCGCTCGATGGCCGCGACGATCGGCACGTAACCGGTGCAACGGCAGATGTTGCCGTCCATGTGATGGATGATTTCGTCGCGTGTCGGTTTCGGATTATCATCCAACAATGCTTTGGCGGCCATGATCATGCCTGGAGTGCAAAAACCGCATTGGAAGGCGAACTCATCGATGAATGCTTGTTGCAGCGGATGAAGCGTGCCGTCGGGCTTTTCAAGCCCTTCGATCGTCATCACATTCTTACCGCGCGCTTCATAGGCAAGATAGGTGCAGGCACTCACCGGCACATTATCTACGAGCACCGTACAGGCGCCGCAGACTTGCACTTCACAGGAAACCTTTGTGCCGTTCAAGTTAAGTTGATTGCGCAGCACTTCGGCAAGTGTGTCCGCAGGCTCGCAATCGAGTTGCCAGGGTTTACCGTTTAGTTGAAATGACAGGTTCATGAGCAAACAATGATTGGAGTGTTGGGGTTCCCTTCAGCCCAGTACTCCATCATTCCATTACTCCAATACTCCATTCTTCAATGGTATCGCGGCAGAATGTTTTCCGCCCAGAGCTCCATTTGCTGATTCAAGCTGTCCATCGTCGGATAGATAATCTTGAGCTCGAAGTGCTCCACGCCGTTTTCGATAAACTCGTCGATTCTACGCTTCACGTCGTCCACCGAGCCGAAAATATGGCGGTCGAGGGCAAACTGCATGCTGTCGATGTCACGCTCGTAGCTTTCGCTGCTGGTTTTTAACGTCGGCATCGCGAGATTGAGACCCTCCTCGCGCGTCTTGGCGATGGTTGCGAGCTTCTCGACCGCGATAGTGATTTTCTTCGGATCGCGGCCATTGTCGCGCGCGGTTTGGGCTAAGATGTCGCAGCCAACTTTCATTTCCTTGGGCGAAAGCCAACCGGGAATCCAGCCTTCGCCGTGCCTGCCAGCGCGCTTGGCAGCGAGTTTCATCCAGCCGCCGACCCAAACCGGCGGATGCGGTTTCTGCACCGGCTTTGGATAGACTTCGGCATTTTTGAATTCGATGAAGTCACCTTTGTAGGCTGCCAAGGGCTGGGTCCAAACCGCTTTCATCGCTTCGATGTATTCATCGGTGCGGTCGCCGCGCCGTTCGTAGGGCACGCCGAACACGCCAAATTCATCCGACTCGCGGGTCGCCTTCGAACCGAGACCGACGCCGATCAACAGACGGCCATTCGCCAAGTGATCTAAAGTGGAATACTGTTTCGCCGCGTAAATCGGATTGCGGCAGGGCATGACCAAACAAGCCACACCGAGAACAATTTTTTTAGTTTCCGCCGCCAGGTACGACAGGATCGTGGTGGCTTCGAAGAAATTAGCCTCCTGCGAATCAGTGATCGCTTCGAAGGCGCCGGAAGAAATGTGATGACGGTGCATCTCGGTGCTCCAGACCACGTGGTCGTGAACCCAGATCGCGTCGAAGCCCATTTCTTCGGCTGACTTGGTCGCTTTGACAATGTTTTCAATACTGGAGAGCGGACCGGAGTTCGGCACGCGCACGCCAAACGAAATCTTGTTCATGACTCGCTCCTATTTCTTTTCAGTGACTTCGATCTTGTGGTACTTGAGATGGCGGTTGTACCAGTCGATGACATTGGCGGCGACGTCGTCAAAGTAATCGTTGTAAATACCGTAGTGTGTTGTCTTCTTATATAAAACCAGCTTTTTAGGTTCGCCGGCTTTTTCGTATAAATCAAACGATTGCTGTTCCGGCGTGACCGCGTCGCCTTCCACGGCGATAAACAACGCGCCGCGCGGCGAAATCTTGTGGACAACGTCAATGGGACTGTATTCCAAAATCGCCTCGGCGCAAGCGAGCGGCATGGCATCGGGAATTTTATCGGCAACGTCTTTCTTGATGGTGGTCGTTTGCCGTTCGGGGGTTTGCACCATGATGCCGCCCTCACGCGCGCTGACGATGGCGCCGGAGCCGGTGGTTACCCGTTTCTTACGGTCTTCATCGATGCTCTTTAAGTAATCGACCCATTCATACTCGCGCCGCATCGAATGCAGCCAATCGCGCCCATTGCTGACGCCGAGATAGGAAACGCAGCACTTAACGCGCGGATCGATGGCCGCGACGTAGACGGCATTGCCGCCGCCGGTGCCGCCGGAGCCGTAGGTGGCGATGCGATCCGGATCGATCTCGGCGCGTGTCTGCATGTAGGTGATCGCGCTACGGATATCTTCAGCCTGCCATCTGGGCATGACCCAACCGCGCTCGTTGCCCTCGCTGCCGCCCCAACCACGATAGTCAAAGCAAAAACAAGCGTAGCCGGCCGCACAAAGCTTTTCGAACATCATGATGTAGTGCTTGGCGTCTTTAAGGCCGAGGAAACCCGGGCCCTGGACGATTCCCGCATACGGCTTGCTCTGCTCGGAATCCGGAAGATAGAGCACGCCCGCGAGCTTAATGCCTTCGCTGTAGAAATTTACTTTTTCTGTACGCATCTTAAAATCCTCAATTAGGACTGTTCAAATCGTTCAAGCAGTTCAAGCCGTTCAAATCGTTCTATCCGGATCTTATAACATCTTGAACGCTTTGAACGTCTTGAACGACTTGAACTTCGCTTACGCGCGCACCGCCGGTAGAACCTCTTGGCCCAACAAGTCGATCTGTTGATACCAGTCGGCGTAGCGGAAGCGCAGATCGAAAACGATATGATTGAGGCCGGCTTCTTCGTATCTTTTGGTATCGCGAGCGATATCCGCCGGAGTTCCCGCCATGAGCAGCCCTTCGATGTCCTCGACTTTGGAGAAGGTGCCGGATGCCGGCTTGACCCAAGTTTTCTTGCTCGGGGCGTTGCCTTCGTTAATCAGACCCTTGACGTTAACCTTGCTGAGCGCGACGTCTCTGTTCTTATCGATGCTGGTGATGGGGATCGCGCCGGTGGTGACCATGGGTCGTCCCGCCAGCTTGCACTGCTCTTCGAGGTACTTGACCATCTTGTTAAAAGTAGCCGTGGGGATACGTCCCGGCATCCAGCCGTCGCAGTAATCCGCTGCGCGGCGGCAAGACGCCGGTGTGCCACCGCCGTACCAAATCGGTATGTTTTTGCTTGGCGTCGGTTTGAGCTCAACGTCTTTGAAGTCGTAATAGTCGTCTTTGTAAGTGATCTTTTCACCGGCCCAGAATCGGCGGCACAGCTGCGCATTGACCTTCGCTATGTTGGCGCGATCTTGCAAAGTAGTCTTCTTATAACCCGCCGCTTCGAATTCATGAGGAAATGTACCAAGGCCAAGGCCCATGATGATATTGCTGTCGCACATCGTGCTCAGGCCCGCCATGGCTTGCGCCAAATGAATCGGATGTCGGTGCGAGATCATTGTGCCGGTGCCGAGAATCAATTTCTTACAGACCGCCGCGACGGCCGCGAGGATCAGCAACCCCTCGATGTGGGTATTATCTTCGCCCTCCATTCCGTGCGGCTCAAAAACCAGGTGATCCCTGACCCAAACCGAGTCAAAACCATACGCCTCGGCTTTTTTCGATCCCTCGATGCAGCTTTCGGCCGAGCCATACTCGCAAAAGTGGGGTAATAGTAGTCCGAACTTCAACTTCGTCGCCATAGATGAACTCCTTTCGTGGGAGTGGGTCCGCTTACGGCCCGTATCCCTCTAATAATTTATCGAGGTCGCTTAATGCTTTGATCGAATCCGCCTTCTTGGCCCAGCCGACGGCGATCGCCAGGGCATTGACCAGCGAAAATGCCGGTGTCAGCGAGTTCACGCTGGTATGGAGCCCACGCTTTGCATAGAGGCAGACATCCGCGGCTTGAGCAATGGGAGAGCTTGGAAAATCCGTAATTCCCAGAATCGGCGTGCCGATTTTCTTCGCATGTTGGAGCGTGGTCTGGACTTCTCTCGGCACTTGCAAGAAATCGATGGCGATCAAGACATCCTTGCGGTCCATAAACGCGAGCTGCTCCAAGAGCGAAGTCCCGCCGGTGAGAAAAATCCAATGGGCATCCTTTTTTACGCGTACGAGTCGAAAGTGGAGCAGATAAGCGAGCGCCATGGAGGCGTTGAGCCCTATGATGAACACTTTGCGGGCTCGCCAGATGATCTCGACGCTCTTGTGAAAATCCGGCAGCGAAACCGCCCGGAGGGTTTCTTGTAAGAGTTGAACATCGCGCTTGATGAGTTTGGCGACGATGTTTTTATCGTCACCGATCTCGGTAAACGTCTGCTCCATGCGGTCCGCCGCGCGCAGCTTCTGGCGCATTTGTCGTTGCATCTCGCGCTTAAACTCGGGGAATCCCTTGTATCCCAGGGTCTTGGCAAACCGCACCACAGTTGATTTGCTCACCCCCACCGCCTGGGCAAGATCATTGACGTTGGACAGCAGAAGGGCGGAGCTGTCGTTTTGCAGGTAGTGGCCGAGCCGTCTTTGCGCGCCGTTGAGCGAACTGACCTTGGTCAAAATTTGTTTAATGGCGGGCATGAAACTTTTGTCTCAACTATCGTAGCGAAACTTTTTTGTCAATATGATTGACATGAATTTTTCGCCGCGATAATTTGCCGGCAAGAGTAACATGGCAAAGGAGGATCGCCATGGCTGCCAAGCCAACCAAAGAATTTGAAGTTCATCCCTATGTTCAGTTTATGCTGGACAAATATAGCCCATACAAGAAATGGATCGAGTCCGAAGGCGTCCCAATCATCGGAGGCGCGTTTGTCAAAGACGTGCGCACGGAAAAGCTCGACTATTGGAAGCGTAAAGACTGCAAAGGGGCGATATGTACTTTCTCCGATCAAATGGTAGCAGACGCCTATATCGCTGAAGTCGATCCGGGCAAGAGCACAACGCCACAACGGCAACTCTATGAAGAGATTATCACCGTCGCTGCTGGTCGCGGTGCAACAACCGTGTGGTATGACGGCACAGCGAAGCGTGTCTTTGAATGGGAAAGAGGCAGCACCTTCGCGATTCCACTTAACGCTTGGCACCAGCATCACAATGCCAGCGGGTCCGAGCCTTGCCGTTACTTTGCGTTGACAAGCCAGCCGGTGGCCTTCGAGCTTTTTCGCGACCCTGAATTTATCTACAAAACCAACTATCAGTTCAAAGATCGGTTTGATCCCGGCGACCCCGAGTTTTTCTCAAAAGAAGGACAGTATTTCACCGAATATTACGGCGGCATACTTCATTCCAATTTCATCCCCGATATCCGCAAGATCAATCTCGTGCCGAGAGAAAAGCGCGGCAAGGGCACGCGCAACATGTACATTCATATGTCGGGCAGCGCCATGCTCGCCCATGTGTCTCAGTTCCCGGTCGGGCGCTACAAGAAAGCCCATCGCCATGGCCCCGGCGCGCATGTCTTTCTGCTCGATTCGACCGGCTACACGCTCATGTGGAATGAAGGCGAGAAACCGGAAAGGTACGACTGGCACGAAGGGACATGCATCTCACCGCCGGCCGGCACTTGGCACCAGCACTACAACACCGGCAAGGAGCCCTGTAAGTTCGTCGCGCTGCACGCCAACACGGCCGTGCAGAAGGAGGAAAAAGGCATCGAGCAAATCGAGTTCGAGGACGAAGACGATTCGATGCGAAAAATGTACGCGGAGGAGTGTGCGAAGAACGGCGTGAAGGTGGATATGGATTGAGTTCGCGCGCGGAAAATCGCGACGCCGCATTTAGGATTTAGAACGGACAATCCGATGACGTCTGTGGTTCCGATCTGACACGTTTTGTAGGGGCACGGCATGCCGTACCCCGCTTCGATCGGAGGATAGGCAATTAGTATGGCAGGCGCGTACCGACGTCTTTCTCCAGCGCGCGACGGTAAATGTGGTCCGCTAGGGCTATATCTTGGTTGACCAGCCCGATGGCGCGGATGAAGATGCGCTCGCGCTCGGATTGGCGCGCGGGCTTTTTACCTGAGAGCAATTCCGGCAACTCGGCGTAGAGATCTTTTTCGCTAAGAAAATTTTCTTGCAACATACGCTGCATGTCGGACTTGTTCTTACAATGCACCCAGCTGTCGACGATGAACTTATCGGCACTCTTGTAAACCTCGCTCTCCATCTCTTGGTTTTTGCCGATGGAATAAACCGTTATTCCTGCACCGAGCCAACTCGCTTTCACAAACGGCGTTGATGTGGTTGTCGCCGAGACGACCAGGTCTGCGCCTTTCAGCGCTTCTTCCGTGGAATCTACCGGGCGGATATTCAGGTCGTATTCTTTGCCAACCTCCCGGGCGTAATTCTGCCGCGACTCGGACGTGCGTGACGTGACACGGATTTCCTTCAAAGCGAAAGCCTTAGCCATCACCGGCACGGCCGCCCGTGCGGTGTCGCCAGCGCCAAGCATCGCCATAACCGCTGACTCTTTACGCGCGAGCACGCGCATCGCTACAGTCGCCGCTGCTGCGGTGCGCACCGCGTGGCACCAGTCCTCGTCCATAATGGCGCGGATCTCGCCGCCCTCCCGGTCGCTGAGGATTAGGATTCGCCTTGGACCACGCGGTTGACGCAATGGGTCCCGGCTGCCTCCGGCGGCTTTAATCGAGCGAATGCGAAATCCCGCGACCGGTTGGGTTCCCAGCGCGCAGCCGGTGACCCATAATTGCCAGCCTTGCTCCGGTTTGATCGCCAGGTCTTCCGGCGTCGACCAGATCACCCGCCCTTCGCTGTGATCGCGCAGCGCCTGCTCGGTGATCTCAATGGCGCGGCCGAGGTCGAGGACTTTCTTCACGTCCTCGTTGGAGAGATAGAGAATGCCGTTGGTGTCCATATAACTATACTCGAATGTTTTCGCGGCTTGCGCAAATCTTCTGGCGATTTCTACCTCGTAGGCAAAAGCCCTTAAGAATTATGATCGCGCCAAGACGCCAAGCTCGCCAAGTTCGGAAAGGAAAGTTAATCCTTTCATTCCCGTCTCTCTTGGCGCCCTTTGCGACTTTGCGCGAGAAAATCCGAATCGGTTGCGGCGCAGCCGCTTTGGTTATTGAACGACGCTGAGATCGCGGCAGCCCGTCGTTAAAAACTCCTGGCCTTTTTCGGTGATCAGCACGTCTTCTTCGAGATGAACCGCGCTTTTCTCCGAGCGCACTTTCGGTTCCAAAGCGAGCACCATGCCAGGACGATAGAGCTCGGTTTCAACTTCATTGAGTGACGGCGGTTCGGCTCTGGACATGCCGATGCCGTGACCGATGCGTTTCGGGCTGTCGACGGCTTGATAGCCTCGCTTGATCAGCTCTCGATTTGCGACGCGCGAGACTTCCGCGATCGGCGTGCCAGGCTGCATCGACTCGAAGCAGAGCTGGATGACATCGCAAGTCGTCTGGTGATCTCTTTTGTGTTCGTCGGTCGGTTCGCCGAAGATCGTCATGCGCGTGATGTCGCCGTAGTAGCTTTCGTAGCAGGCGCCGAAGTCGGCGATCATGCGGTCGCCTTTGTTGTAGCGGCGGTCGTCATAGCGCGTAGATGAGTTAAGCATCAAAAAACCGGGATGGCGCGGATGGGCGCCTTCTTCGATCATCGAGATAAACAACCGATCCGCGATTTCGCGCCGGGTCATTCCCGCTCGCAACTGTGGCAAGCAGCGATCGTAAGCTCTGACCGAAATGTCGCACGCCTTGCGCATGAATTCGATTTCCTGAGGGCTCTTGATCAGGCGCATTTCCGTCAGCGCGGCCGTGCCGTCTTGTATTTGCGCCTTAGGCAAGGCCTCGGTGAGGCGCGAAAGATAATTTACCGGAAAACCAAGCCGCTGATCGTCGCCAAGCTCAAAACCCAATTTACTTTCGCCAAGGCCCATTTCTTTTATGCAGCCGGCGATCATTTCTTCGGGGAACGGTACGTCTGTGTAGGCGCGCACTTCACCGACCCACGGGAGCGCTTTGGCTTTCCCTTTGTCATTGCCATAAACGAGCAGCAGTGGCTTGCCGGCCTTTGGTAGAATACAGATCTGAGGGCGTTGGATGTGATCCAACTGATAGCTGATGAGACCGCTGAAGTACCAGTAGTTGTTTTTCTCCGAGACGACTAACGCATCTAGCCCATCGCGCTCCATGAGCGCTTGGGCGCGCTGGTAACGGTCCAAATATTCTTGGTCGGGAAATGGGGCTTCGGTTGCCATACGGTCTCCTTCGATTGTCCGGCGGGACGTGGTTGATCAACTTGCGATAGCTTTTCTGCCTTCCAGTCTCTTGACCTTGTTTACATAATCCAACGCTTCCGCAAGTTGAATCACCGAGGCATATTTCGCGTTCATCTCGAAGAGATTGACCAAGTGTGAAGTGCGCGAACGGTCGAAAACACATTCTTCAACGACAAAAACTGGATAGCCAAAAGAATAACCATCGAGCACTGTGCCGCGCACGCAGCCGCAGGTGCTGGTGCCGGTGACGAGCAGGCAGTCGATGTTTTTGCGCACGAGGTAGGTGATCAGATGCGTGCCGAAGAAAGCGCTGGCGCGCGCCTTGCGCACGATGAATTCGTTGTCTCGGGGTCGGATCATCTCAGGAAATTCGACAGCGAGTTTTTCGAAGTCCGTCGCATCGACGCTGCGCTTGGTCGCGTTGCCGAAAGCGGCTTTGAAGTCCGGATCGCTGGTCGAGTAAATCACCGGCACGTCGGCGTTGCGGCAGGCGCCGAGCAATTCCTTGATTTTCGGCAACGCGTCCCAGGCCACCTGGCCGCAGCTCGTGGGAAATTCGTCGATGGCTTCCATGACCGGCATCGGTTTGGTGCCGGTGAAACCCGTGATGACGTCGATGATCAGCAATGCCGGGTTGACGCCGAACTTTTCTTTGCCTTTGTAGCCCGCCTTTTCGTAGACTTTTCTTTCTGCTTCCGGGATAAATGCTTCCCACTCACGCATGATGAAACCTCCTGCCTGTTCGCGTCACGGCGAATACAACTTATCGCCGCGTTTCGTCATGAACAAGTCCAAGGGTAATTCCGTGCCGATTCCTTTCCCTTTGGCCTTTTCGTACATTTTTCTCGCGGTGGCGGCGAACTGAATACCCATGCCGGTGTTGTTCTTGAAAAACGTGATTTCTTTGTTGTCCTTGCGACTACGGCACTTGCCATTGAGTAACTCGCCCAATTCATGCAAGTCCTCAGGTTTGACGATGCCGCGCTCGATGCGGTCGTGAAATTCGGCCTGCTTGTCGAGAAAAATCTGCGGCTTGTAGCCGACGACGATGAGGTTCGCTCTTCTGATCGCTTCGTCGTCCAGCTCTTTGCGCGGCAGAAACCCGTCGCCACCGACGAGGCTCGTGACATGCATGCCGTCTTCGAGCCAGCGCCCTTCAACGACCGGATCGACCGTGTTGGTCGCCGCGCTCACGATATCGCTACCTCGCACGGCTTCCTCAGCGGCCGATACGGCCACGATCTCGATCCCGGTTTCTCGACTCATTTCGCGGGCAAACCGTTCGCGATTGTCTTTGGTCGGGCTGTACACTTTGACCTTAGTCAACGGTCTGACAACGGCGTGCGCGGTGAGCTGAGTTTTCGCTTGCTCGCCGGAGCCAAGCAGGCCCATCACTTTCGCGTCTTTGCGCGCGAGGTACTTGCTGGCCACCGCGCTGGTGGCGCCGACACGCATCGTCGAAATGTAGTGATCATCCATGATCGCCAGTAGCGCGCAGGTGTCCATGTCGAAGAGCATAACCAACCCGATGAAATCACCCGGATAAACACGGCGCTTACTGCCCGCGACCAGTACCTCTTTTGAGAAACTCGAATCGATGCGCAACGCCATCGATTTTACCCCTGGCACGAGTCCCATGATGTTGTTGAAGTAGTATTGTCCGCCTTCTTCCTTCCACGGCGTTCTGAGCCGCGCCCGTGGCGCATTCATCGCTTTTCCCTCGCCCAATTCGCGAAAGGCCTGTTCGATGGCGTCGATTTCCTCGAACATCGGCAGCAGATTTTCCATTTGGTCGTTTTTAAGGACAAGAACCATTCAATGTCTCCTTCCAAAATCCTCTAGTGGCCTGCCAACAATAGACGCGCAGAGGGAGTCAAGGCAATCGCTCCGAGGGAATAATGACCGCCCAATAAAGCCTCCTCAATCCAGCCGTTGTGCCGATTTTGTTAAATCGATCGGAATAACAGGCTCGGTCGGAGAACACGATCTCGAACCTAGAGGCGGGATAAATAAAAAGGGCTGAGGAAACCTCCTCAGCCCTGGTGTTTTCAAGACCGGCAAATAGAGCCGGCAATTAGCCTTTCTTTTTTTTGAACCAGTCGGCGTCGATCTGAATGAAGTGCTTCCACTTGTCCGGAGTAGCCGCCTCCTCAAAGATCGCTTCGACGGGGCAGACCGGCTCACAAGCCCCACAGTCGATGCACTCCTCAGGATCGATATAGAGCTTTTTTTCTTTTTCGAATTCTTCGGTCTCGTTTTTGGTCGGGTGGATGCAATCCACAGGGCAGACGTCAACACACGCGGTATCCTTTACGTCGATGCAAGGCTCAGCAATGATATAGGTCATCTCATCCTCCTAGGAATCGCTAAATTTTTTTACCAAATCGACTTAGGCAAGTCAATTAAGCTTTGACGGGAGTCCTTGAACTTTTTGGTTTGTCTTGACCCATGCGAAGCACGATGTTAGAGCAAGCGAAAGTCCGGAATCAGCAAATTCATGCGCTTCAGCCGCTTATTTGGCCCAGCAGGTCTCGTTTTACTCATGCTCTCCGTTGCCGCGCCCCTCGCCGGCGCGACCGTTGAAGATGTGACGAAAAACATTCGCAATGTCACGCCGGCGCAGCGCAAGGCGGTTCTCGACGAGGGCGCGCGGAAGGAAGGCGAGGTCATCTGGTACACTTCGATGAGCCTCACCGACTTTCCGAAGATCGTCGGCGCCTTCGAGAAATCGGTCCCTTACGTGAAGGTCAGAACGAATCGTTTGTCTCAGTCCTCCATCCTGCCGAAAATCGAAACCGAGGCCCGCGCCGGAAGGTTCGCGGTCGATGTGGTGGGTTCGGCGCCCATGGAAATGTGGGAGCTGAAACAAAGAGGTTATTCTGCCGCCTATCTCTCGCCGGAGCTTAAAGCCTTTCCAAACGGTTCTTTCGATCCCCAAGGTTTTTGGTCTTCGGTCGAGGTGACGCCACTGGTTCTCGCCTTCAATACCAAGCTCGTTTCCCCTGACGAGGCACCCCGAAACTACCAGGATCTGCTCCAGCCCAAGTGGAGAGGCAAAATGAACTTCGGCAGCGACGAGTATGCCTGGTTCTCGGTAATGCTCGACGGCATGGGAAAGGCGAAGGGGCTGGAATACATGAAAGCATTGGCCCACCAGCAGCTGCACATCCCCGGCGGAAGCAGCATCATGCGTGTGCAGCTGATGCTCGCCGGCGAATCGGCCATCGTGATCGCCGCCCGGGGCCGGCGCGCGACGGAGCTGAAAGAAAAAGGCGCGCCGATCGATTATCGGCTCTTGGATCCCTACCCGGCCGAACCCAATGGGCTTGCGCTCATGCGCCGCGCCGCTCATCCCCACGCGTCGATCCTCTTCACCGACTGGTTGCTTTCGGAAGAAGGCCAAACCGTATTGGCGCAGCAGATTCCACGGATCAGTTTGCGTAAGGGGATCAAACAAATTCCCAGGCATCAGGAGCTTTACAAGAAAGAATTCGTTTTCGTCAACCCGGCCTCCATCGGTCCCAGCCTGAGCGAATTGATCGCCACCTACCAGCAGATTTTCAATGTGCGGTGAACCCGACGGAGCCGTTCTCGAAAGTCCGCTTTGGAAAAGCTACTATCGCGGCATGGCTGTCGAGATGGTCCGCCGCGGCGCCGGAAAAAAGTTTCCGAGCCGCAAGTTCAAAAAAATCGCGGCCATTGTTCTGGAATTGACCGGGCGGGAGAACACGGAATTGAGTCTGGCTTTGATCGGCAACGCCGAAATGCGGAAGCTCAACGCCAAGTACCGTCGTAAAGATTACCCCACGGACGTGCTTTCCTTTCCTGCGGGGGAACATTTGCCAGCGGATGCGTGGCTACTCGGGGACGTGATCATTTCCGTGGAAAAAGCCGCTGAGCAGGCGAAGGAGCGAGAGCACACGCTCGATCAAGAGATGGTGACCCTGTTGATTCATGGCGTCGTGCATCTCTTGGGCTACGATCACGAGCGTTCGACAAAGGACGCTCGCGTGATGAAGCGCTTGGAAAGAAAAATCCGTCGCCAGCTTTGTGAGCGGGGGTTAATCGAGGTATAATCACAGCGTTGTTGGGCGTTTACAAATCAGAATGCAAAAGATACGGCGGCAGAAAGAAGCTAAATGTTAGAAGAAACGACAGATCAGTTAACCCACCTGGAAGAGCGACTCGAGCTATTGCGGAGGCGTCTTTGACGTCGAGGGAAAGCAAAAGCGGGTCGAGGCTCTAAACCAAGTCACCTCTCGACCGGATTTCTGGAACGACGCGGACAAAGCGCAAGCGCTTTTCAAAGAACAGTCTTCTCTCAAAGGCGTCATTGACGCCTGGGCGAAGCACCGCGCCGACCTCGAAGAAGCGCGTTTTTTTCTCGATGTCGCCAAAGACGAAAAGAGCGAAGACGCGCTGAACGAAGCCGCGTCGAAAGTTGCCGCCGTCAGTAAAGAAATGGCGCAAACCGAGCTCACGCAGCTGCTCGGCGGGCCGGATGATCGGCGAAACGCCATTGTCACGCTTCATCCGGGAGCCGGCGGCACGGAGGCACAAGACTGGGCCGAAATTCTGCTGCGCATGTATCTGCGCTGGTGCGACCGGCGCAGCTACCGGAAAGAGATTCTCGAATACCAGCCCGGCGAAGAAGCGGGGGTGAAGAGCGTGACCTTCTTAGTGGAAGGCGACTACGCTTACGGCTATCTCAAAGCCGAAGCCGGCATTCACCGGCTGGTCCGCATCTCGCCGTTCGATGCCAATTCAAGACGCCATACTTCTTTCGCGTCGGTTTTCGTCTATCCGGAAGTGGACGACGATATCAAAGTCGAGATCGACGAAGCCGATCTACGCGTCGATACTTATCGTTCCAGCGGCGCGGGCGGGCAGCATGTTAATAAGACCGATTCCGCAGTGCGCCTGACGCACATTCCCACCGGCATCGTTGTCGCGTGCCAAAACGAGCGCTCCCAGCACAAAAACCGCGCCATGGCTATGAAGATATTGAAGTCGCGCCTCTACGATCTCGAGATCGAGAAACAAAAAGAGAAAATGGAAACCTACCACAAAACCAAGAAGGACATCGCGTGGGGCAGCCAGATCCGCTCCTATGTCCTCCATCCCTATCGGATGGTTAAAGACCACCGTACCAACGTGGAAGTCGGCAACGCTGACGCAGTGCTCGACGGTGACCTCGATCCGTTCATCCAGGCTTATTTGATACAAGCTGACGAACCGGCAAACGCTTGAGTTTGTCATTTCAATTTGTAGTCGTTCCGTTATCGGGGGATTCTAAACGAGGAAGGTGGCGGGAACTTTGTTGCATCTTTCGCCGTTTCTATAAAGTCTAACCCCTAATCGAGCAGGGGTGTGCGTAAATTGCGTGTTGTTGAGTTCGGCACGAGACGATTGTCTGTGGGTTGTTGAATAGGAGGTAGATGGACAATCTTACGGCCGGACGAGGAGGAACATTTATGGAAAAGGCGGATCATTACAATTACGAATCTTTTGGCCAGTGCGATTTAGCGGTGCCTGACTTTCGCGCGGTGGCGACTATCGGAAGCAGTACTCCGCAATTCACACTTAATAGCGTGGACGGAGGAAAGATTTCACTCTCTGACTTTGTCGGGAAAAAACATGTCCTACTGGAGTTCGGCAGTATCACTTGACCGCCGTTTGTGGGGGAGGTTCCTCCACTCACGGAACTGTATCAAAAATATCGCGTGCAGGGATTTGAGTTTTTTATCATCTATGCGCGAGAGGCCCATCCCGGAGAAAACTTTCCGCACCATACATCGCCGGAGCAGAAAATATCCCACGCGAAAAAGTTAAGAGAGCTGGACAACGTGGAAATTCCTGTTCTGGTTGATGATATCGAGGGAAGAACCCACAAAGCGTATGGCGCTTTGCCCAATATGGTTTATTTGATCGATCGGGACGGAATTGTCGTGTACAAATCCGACTGGACGGATGCGCATGAATTAGAGGATATGTGTAAAAGCCTCGTCCGCCTGGACGATATGAAGAAACGCCACGTGCCAATCATTCGTAAGGGCGTCTCGGAGCGCCTACACTGGATCCCGATGGACCCGCATCATCGTGAGCGTATTTACCGACGCTCCGGTGAGAAAGCGATCAGAGATTATTTCAATGCTCGAGGACATCTTCCCTACGCTACGGATGCTGAAAAGACAAAATCGTGATCGTCTAGTCGTGCTAGAACATTGAATCCGTCATTTGATTTGGTGTCCCGACACTTCAAATCTCAAAGCTTGAAACTTACAAAATCACTCTTTCGTAACGCAACGCAAGTTAAGAAACGAATCGCTCGCGGGTTACAAATGCGACGATATGCAGGGAAACGCGGCAGCTAATAGGACAAGGAGCGCGCCCCATGGCTGATCGAACTGCGGTTGAGAGCTACAATTATTCCGTTTTTGTCGGCTCGGAAAATTTCATGGACTTCCGAACGTTATTGCCGGTCGGATCTTCGGCCCCTGACTTTGAGGCCGTACTGCTCGAAACCGCCCGTCCGGTGAAGCTCAGCGAATATTGGAAAAGAAACGACGTCTTGATCGAGTTCGGTTCCTTTACGTGACCGTACTGCGCGCTGGCGGCGCCGGCGCTGGAACCTATGGCACGAGAGTTCGCTACGAAAGGCGTAGAGTTTGTTTTTCTTTACACCCGAGAGGCGCACCCAGGTGAGAATTTTCCGGCGCATAGCAGCTTCGAGCAAAAGCGTGCCCACGCTCGCGCGTTCAAAGCAGAGTTTAAAGTCGAAAGGCCAATTCTAGTCGATGATCTTACGGGCACGGCACACAAGCTTTATGGTTCGGTGCCTAACATGACCTATCTAATCGGCCGCGGCGGAAGAGTGCTGTTTCGCGCTGATTGGACCGATCCGCCGACGATCAAGTATGCGCTCAACTACGTTTTGGATTCCCGGGCACGGCGCAGGGAAGGTTTCCGGTTAGCGCCCTTTTACGCCGAATTCGTCGGCTACCGGTGGAATGATCCCGCTAAATTCCAGGAAGGTTTGGTTCGGGCTGGACAGCAAGCTGTTGACGATTTTTCCCGTGCAATGGAAAAGCGCGTCAAGCAACCGCTGCGACCTGGGCGGATTGAGTTGAACGAATAAGATCTGTCGAGGCGTTACAAAAACGTCTCAAGCTGGGACGTGCCGGGCGATCAAGGAGTGAGATTTATCTGGGTGATGGTTTGTCCCGCCGATTACTAACGGTCTATTGAGGGCGTCCTCTCAGGATCGAATTCCGCGCCATTCAAGGTAACCGTGCGTTCTACGGCAACTGGATTGAGAAGACATTGCATTACGTAACAGCCATTCTCGGCGTTGCGCACCACCACCGCGACTTTGTCCGCGGGCTCATCAGATTCCAACTCCAAGCGCGTTTCAAAACCTAGTCCTACAGCTTTTACTGTCTCCCTTAACACGGACCCTTCCGTCTTGAATTTGCTCTTAACAAAAACGCGCGCTTTCTTGACCTTGATTTTCATCATTTCCCCGTACCGGGAAATCTGTGTGAGCAGTCAAAAAGCTAGCGACAGGCCAAAGTACGCTAATGGTGACGGCGCCGAATTGTCGCCGCCTGTTCGTTCCCCTTCATCGCAATAAACGGTGAAGCCCCTGGCGTGTCCCTCCTTTTTCATTCTCTCGGCGGTTTCCGCATCAACTTCAATCGTGATTTCTCTTTTTATTTCAATATCCTCTGCCATGACGCACCCTCGCTTTTCTGTCCTTTAGATACATTTTATTGCCGGTACGCTCACACCGATTCCGAGACTTGTCAAATTAATGGGTAACGAAGAGTCGCTAATTAGCGCTCGTGGGCACGGCTCAGAGTTTAGCGCTGGCTAGGCCCGATCGGCCTTACCCATGGCTAAGGCAAGAAGCTTTTCTGCGGGCATGTTGGAAACCAAAAGGCAGATCACATTACCTTCACGGTGAAAAACTGCGTTATATTCATTTGTGGAGAATGTGTAAAATTTCATATTCCGGTGCTGGTCCAAAAATACTGTGGCATCTTCCGGGGCGTCCCGCTCTGTTCCGAGAAAAGTGAAACAAGTGATCGACGGACCGTTCCCGCTATAAACGGTCACCAGCATTTTTCGACCATCGATATCCTGGACTAGTCCGCCTACCGGCTGAAGACGTATCGAGGACAGGTCGTATTCTATCGGCACAAACTTGCCATTTACGGCACGAGTCTGCCAATCCCTAAGCTCATTGTGATTTCTCATCTTTCGCAGAGGAAGTTTACCTTCCACTATCTTGGATTGAGTCTGCAAGGCTGCTAGAGAGATCGGTTGGCTATGAGGCTGCATTTGATAAATCATGGCTAGGACAACGATGAGAAGGAGGGTGATGCCGAAAGCTGGATAGAGGAACGGACGAAAGGGCCGGACCCTCATGTTCCACGGTTTGGAAGCCTCGGGTTCCTCTGGCAGGATCTCATGGCCTATTAAAATCTTCCTCCTGAGGTCAGCGGGCGCACTCATGCTCGCGGCAACCCTTTGAATTTCTCTCTTTAGAGATTGCTCCTGCTCGTAAGCTCGCAGGCATCTTGAGCAGTCTTTAAGATGGCTTTCTATCAATGGTCGTTCCGGATGAGATAGCTCGTTGTCGACCAGGGCCGTGATTAGTTCTCGTGCCTCGTCGCAGTTCATTTTGTTCCTTCTTTGGCTCCTACATAACCTTTCAGATATTTCTGCAGCAACTTCCTGCCTCGGGAGATCCGAGAACGAATTGTACCCACGGGGCACGAGAGTATTTCCGCTGCTTCCACGTAAGAAAAATCCCCCATATCTACTAAAACGATTGGCGCGCGGAAATCTTCAGGGAGTTTTCGTAGGGCATCGGCAATTTTGGCATTCAGCTCCGATAATAAGGTGTGGCCTTCTGGGCCGGGATTTCCTGTGGGGACCATTTCCCAATAATCTAAGGATTCTTTTCCGTCTATGTAGCCGTCTTCTACCGAGATCCACTTTTTCTTATCGTGGTATTGGTCAAAAAAGAAATTGTAGAGAATCCTGGTGAGCCACGCTTTCATGTTGGTTCCGAGGGTAAACTGTTCGTGCGCGCTCATTGCTCGCAAATAAGTTTCCTGGACCAAATCTTCCGCCTCTTCGGGTTCGGATGCGAGGTGGAATGCCACCCGATAAAGGTGATCGAGGTGAGCCACAGCTTCATGTAAAAATTGCTCCCTCGCTGCCGCACTGTTTTTCTCTTCGACCACCTGCGCATTCTACAGAGGCAAAGAGGCAAGTCCAAGCAGGACAACCACTAGTGAAACAGTTTTGGTAGGTCTAAAGTTCCCGGAAGGGGAAGCTCCAAATCGCAGGTGTATCTGTAGAAATAAGCTCGTCCGGGATATTGCAGGACGGGCTGCTCGCACGACGTGGTGATCCGCAGATGTTTTGCGCCAACTATGGAACTTGTCTCAGCGCCTGGAGGATCTGGTCGTTCGTCGGCCTTTTCTTATAGTCTACTTCTATAAACTTCCAACGAATTACCCCCTGCCTATCGATGACGTAAGTCGCTGGATGCGGCCAGCCCTTGCCGTCCGGATTCAAAATGCCATAGCGGTCAATAACTTTATGGTCTTTGTCCTCGAGCATGGGAAAATCGAGATCGCCAGGGAATCGCTCCTTCAGTTTCTGCACAAACTTCTTTGAATCTTCGTGGCTGTCAATGCTGACGGTCAGTATCTGGACCTTCTCCTTTTCGTCTTTGGTCAAGAGGCTTTTCAGCTCACCGAGCTGTTGTGTACAGTAGGGTCACCATTGGCCGCGGTAAAAAACCAAGATGACATTTTTCTTCCCCTGGAAGTCAGACAGGCTAATTCTATTTCCGTCCAGGTTCTCCAACGTGAAGTCTGGCGCCGTATCTCCCACTTTGATTCTTTCGAGGTCTGTGGGTTTTAGCTCCATGCCATCTTTAGGTCCTAGTTGGGCATACGCGACCGAATTTGTAGGGGCCATAAAAAGTGATACAGACAGCAGGGTAGTTTTAATCATCTTCCCCTCCGTTATTGCTTGCCTCTTCGCGGCAGCAAGATATCCGTTCGTTCTTCAATTATTCAAGGGCATAAGAACCAAATTCGTAGGTAAGTCTGTAGTCGTTGCCGCAGCAGCGGATGGTGTCTCCTGGCTTGGCATCATCGGAAAGGATCAGAATCGTTTCGCACTTGGGACAGCTGACTTTTTTCACGAGTGTAGCAAACGGCCGACCTCCTTCTTCCCTCAGCCTGAGAGAAACGCCGGCTCAAAAAGGGCAGTCGAGGATCTCTCCCGGCTTGACGGTTTCGGGAATTTCCAACGCTCTCCCGCACACAGGGCAGTTCACAGTCCTCACGCGTCACAAACCCAAAATACGCTGGAGTTTTCCCCGATCAAAGCCTACGATCACTTCCTCATCCACGACAATAACAGGCGTGGTTTGGGGACCGATCTTCTGCACCAGTTCTTCCATAGCGCTAAGATCCTCAGCTATGTTGCGATCAGTAAACGGGATCTGGTGATGCGAAAGAAACTCTTTCGCTGCACGGCATGAGGCTCAGCCGGGAGCTGAATAAATGGTAACCTTTCTTTCCACCTTTTTACTCCAATAGGCTGCCCGTCTGCGTTACCGACTGTCTCCCGCGTTGTCACCTTCGCACGAGTGGCTGCTTTGGACCCTGCTCATCCGTGTTCTTTTCTCCTCCACCAGCCGTAAAGCGCCAGGATCAAAAAGATGGCCAGCAGGGGGAAGAGGATATAATCCAGATAGGGAGTCACAGCCGCAAGACCCAAAAACCCCAACCCAATGACGAGCGTGGGGGTAAAACAGCAGATAACCGCTATGATCGACCCCCAGAGTCCTGTCCTAAAGCATTTCTCTCCTCCCGATGGTGAGTTTCTTGCCATCTCCTTCCTCTGCGCGGAACCGGAAAGTCCGGTCTTGGATAAAGCTGTGCCGCTCCTCTCCGTAGCGCGCAAGGCTCGGCTCTACGCGTGTCGTGTCAGCCCCGGAACCCCCTGCTTCAAAATGGCAAAGCCACCGCCAAGAATGATCCCGTAAATAAGATGGCCCATTAGACTTCCCATCGCGACCGGCCGCATCGGCGCCATCATAAGGGGCGCAAGAGGAGGCATTCCGAGAAAGAGCGGCATCAATATCAATGCTCCCAGAATCCACCAGACGAAGCCGTACAAGGCGCCCCATCCTAGCCCCGCACCAATTCTCTGCGAGCGATTGCCTAATAGCCAGCCAAAGATGCCGCCGATCACCGCGCTGTTAAACAAGTGGTAAATCCAACCCGCGGCCATACTGTCGGAACGAACCACCTTCGCCACCATCGCCATCATGGGCATCTGTCCTCCTTCGGGCGTCGGCGCATTCATCATCTGCATCATGATTCCGAAGACAACGCCGCCTAACAGACCCGCCGCAATGGCATTGCTAATATCAGAACGCATGACTTCCCTCCTTTTCATTTCGTTTTGAGCACGTACTGTGGAGAAATCGCATACAAACTGGTTCAAACCCCACAAAGATGAAAGAGTCGTGGAGCATCCTCTGTCCTCATAGGGATAACCAAGAATGACTGTTAAAAGTTCCCTGAAATCACGCGGTAGGTTTGTAAAATCTCCAAGCAGCGGCTTTGTCTATTCTAGGCTAGGCAGTATTCGGTGGATTTTCCGGCCGCGGTGCGAACTCGGCTGAGAGGCACTTTCGCTGAAACATAGATCAGAAAGATGCTGCCTGCGATGATCGGAAACTTAGCAGCTGTCCGATATTCAGGAGCATGCCTTGCTCGAACGGCACTTGCTCTTCTTTGACGAATTCGATCATGAAGCGGGAGAGGAAACAAACCGTGAGGCTTGTCCCGGACGGATTGAGCTGAGCGAATGAGTTCTGTCCAGGAACTGAGAAAGAAAATGAATTTATCTTTGCAATGCAAACAGTTCGGTGTTGGGGTAGTGATCGATCCAACCAAACCAGAATGACGGGGTGATCGGTAACGCCTCCAGCTTCTTCCCTTTGAGCGGGCCTTGGACCGCTCTGCCGCTCAGTCCTTCCCAAATTGAACCACTTTCATCGTCGACTAAGAACAGCCCCTTTTCACCTTCGAGCTGAGTTCTTTTGAACGAAAGAGTTTTTCCATCCAGTTTTCTTCTGAAAATCATTCCCGTGGTCGTCTTCTCGTCAAAGACGATCAGGAGAGGGACTCCAGCAAAGTTATCGTTGACAACAAACCGGCGGCTCAGAACTGAAAAAGGATAGGCTTTGGCTTTGTCATTCAGGATCAGCCCCAAGACATATTCCTTGGGATAAATCCTCTTGTCTGAATGGCGGCTGGGAATAATTCCAGTGTCGGTAGAGCGGTAGTAAGACTCATACGGATCTCGCACGGAAGTAAGAAAACCACCTCGGTCGCTGGCTAAAACTTTGGAATCAGGGTGGAGTTTCTTCCACGTGTTCCATTGCGTGAATATGGACTGAATGGGTTTGAGTTTTTCTCCCTTTATGGGACCGGTCACGGCGGCGCCGACCAGGTGGCTCCAGAGACTGTCCGTCTGGTGATCGTACATGATCAAAGAGTTCGCATGAAGTTTCCCTGAGACACCGAAGGTTAGTTCCTTACCTCTAATTCGACGGTCATACACGATGGCCGTGTAGCAGAGCGGTCACCAGGTGACTGCGAAGGGGATGCCGCCGAATTTATCATTGACTATTTCATGACGGCTCAAAATCGGTATGGGGTAGGCACGGCTTTCGTTACCAATGTTCACACCAACCACTGCGTTATCGCCGCGAAGCCACGAAGCTTTAGTGGCTTCCTCGAAGGATGGGAACAGAATGGCCGGGATAGCATCTTTGGGCAGAACGGTGACAATATCCTCTGGGCGGAGATCGGCGCTTCCGGCAGGCGCGCCGATAAAGCAGGCTAATATCATCAATGCAGCGGCCAATTCGTTTATCCGTAGCATAAAGAACTCCTGTTTGATTACTCGCAGGTCGTGCGGATCATCACGAACGCGAGTGCGCTGACTTGATTATTGGCTAGTCCCCCCTATTCGAATATCTAACCAATTTCTTACGGTGTTGGTTCCCGTGCGTGATGGCGTGTTACTGCCTGTGCGGGGTTCCCTCAATACAAAAAATCGAAATTTCCTGGAACTTTTTCCCTATTGAATTTGTTCTTGTATTGGGGTTTACGGAAGAAGCGACACGTACGCGCCTCAATATTAAGATCGAATCGGGTCGTTCTGAAAGCCTTGCCAGAGTCTTCGGTGAGCGAAGTTATATTTTATTCAAAATGAGATTTACTAGCGCCATTGCGGTATTAATTTTGCTGTTGCCGGTTACCGTTTGGATTCTTGGCCGAGAAGGGCGTCCCCAGCCGATAGCTCAATCGCTTATCATCCATGACGATTTTTTTGCCAATGTGGGTATAGAAGCTATCGAAAAAAGACTGGCGCCTAATTTTCTCCTCAAGGATATCCACGGGAACACCGTCCGGCTTCATGACCTCAAGGGTAAAGTCGTTTTGCTAAATTTCTGGGCTACCTGGTGTCCATCCTGTCGCTTTGAAATGCCCTCGATGGAGGCGCTTCATAAGGAGTTGAGCTCTCAAGGTTTGGCTGTGCTTACCGTCGCGCTGCGAGAAAGCGCTGAGGACGTAAGGTCTTTTTACGATGAGCATAGTCTATCTTTCCCTGCACTGTTGGACCACGACTCGGAAGCCTCCGAGCTCTATGAAACATGGTCGCTTCCGACGAGCTTCGTGATCAATAAGCATGGGTATATTGTGGGTAAAGTCATTGGGTACCGAGATTGGAACAGTGACCAGAGCAAGGATTTTTTTCTGCATCTCCTTGAGGACTCAACTTAGGCCTATCAATCGGAATCAACTCTTCGTGTTTCGCTTATACGTTCGGAGTTGTTTATTGCCGACGCAGCAAGATAATATCGACGGTATTGGCACAGACTGACCGAGAAAAGGAGAAGTTAATTAAAGAGATGGACACGATTTTAAAAACCAATGGAACCACCGGCGACATCGGTATTACCGATTTCGAAGCGGTGGTATTGCAGCGTTATGGCAACGCCGCTAGAGAAGTCGAATCTTGTCTCTGTCTGCCCGTGACTTATGACAAATCTCTACTGAGCGTTATTCCTGGCGAAATCATCGAAAAAGATTACGGCTGCGGCGATCCGTCGCGGTACATTCATGAAGGTGAAACAGTTCTCGATCTCGGCTCCGGCAGCGGCAAAGCTTGTTACATCATTGCGCAGATCGTCGGCGCTCAGGGAAGAGTTATCGGTGTCGATTTTAACCCACCGATGCTGGAGCTTGCGCGTAAATACCAAACATCCATAGGCGATCAAGTCGGTTATCACAACGTCGACTTTCGCCGCGGTAAGATTCAGGATCTTCGAACCAACCTCGGAGTCGTCGATCAATACTTGCGGCAAAATCCAATACAGTCGGTCGACGACCTGGCGCGTCTTGAAGAATTTCAGAACCACATCCGGCATGAGCAACCGCTGGTGTCCGACGAATCGATCGATGTGATTGTATCGAATTGCGTGCTAAATCTGGTGCGGCCCGAGGACAAAAAGCAGCTCTTCGCCGAAATGTACCGGGTGCTCAAGCGCGGCGGACGAGTTGCTATATCCGACATCGTCAGTGATGAACCGGTGCCTGAACACTTGGCGCAAGACCCCAATCTCTGGAGCGCGTGCGTCTCGGGCGCGTTCCGCGAAGAGGAGTTCTTGCGCGCCTTCGAAGAAGCCAAGTTCCACGGCATCCGGATCGAGGAATTCAGTTCAGAACCCTACCAGACTATCGAAGGCATTGAGTTTCGGGCGATTACGGTGACGGCGTACAAAGGTAAAGAAGGGCCGTGCATCGAGCGCAATCAAGCTGTCATCTATCGCGGCCCGTGGAAGCAGGTGATCGACGACGACGGGCACACGCTGGAACGCGGAGCGCGTATGGCGGTGTGCGACAAGACGTTCAAACTTTATTCGCAGCCGCCTTATGCGGGCCAATTCATCCTGGTGCCGCCGCGCGAAGAAATCGCAGTGGAAGACGCCGGCCCTTTCGACTGCGCGCGCGACCACAAACGCCATCCGCGCGAGACCAAAGGCGTTGAGTTCAAAGCCACTCAATTATCCGGCAGTGTTTGCGGGCCGGGCTCGAATTGCTGTCCGTAAGTAACAACTCGAGGATAGAGGATAGAAGATCGAGGATAGAGAATCGCAAAAGGGAAGCGATTCGAAAATCTGAATTCAATCTAAAATCTATGCAGCCCTTCGTTGAAAAACTTGATCTAAACGAGAACGGCCTCAGACGGCGCGCGGTCGACGTGCTTCAAGTCAACATGGGTCGCTACTGCAATTTGGCTTGCATCCACTGCCACGTTGAGTCGGGGCCGACGCGCAAGGAGATGATGAGCCGAGAGAACGTCGAGGCGGTATTGGGTTTTCTCGCGCGCACCGAGATTCCAACCTTGGATGTAACCGGCGGCGCGCCCGAACTGCATCCCGATTTCGATCATTTAGTCGCGGCGGTGCGGCGCCTCGGACGCCACGTGATGGATCGCTGCAATCTAACCGTGGTCTTCGAGCCCGGCAGGGAGTATCTGCCCGAGTTTTTTAAAGACCATGGGATCGAGTTGGTTTGCTCCCTGCCGTGCTATTCAGAAGAAAACGTCGACAAACAGCGCGGCAAGGGCACCTTCGACGCGAGCATTCGCGCCCTGCAGGTCTTAAACCAAATCGGCTACGGCCAAGCGGACAGCGGATTGATTCTAAATCTCGTCTACAATCCGGTGGGCCCGCACTTACCGCCGCCGCAAGCGAAACTAGAACAGGACTATAAACGAATTCTCGCTGAACAGTTTGGCATCGTGTTCAATCATCTTTACTGCCTCACCAACATGCCGATCACTCGCTACGCGACTCATCTCAAGCTGCGCGGAGAGTACGACCGCTATTTGGAATTACTCGCAAGCAATTTCAACAGCGCCACGCTTGCGCAAGTGATGTGCCGCAATCTAATTAGCATCGGCTGGGACGGGTCGGTGTACGACTGTGACTTTAATCAGATGCTTAATCTGCCGATTCGGGATTGCAGCGGCAACGCCCTCAAAATTGGGTCGCTTTCCATCGAACAGGTGCGCAATCACGCTATTTCTGTCGGCGATCACTGTTACGCCTGCACCGCCGGGGTCGGCAGCAGTTGCGGCGGAGCACTAGTTTAGCTCGCAGAGCACGCAAGATGTTTGACTGGTCGGTCATCATCGTCGGAGCGACGCTTTTTGTCGCTTACGGAAACGGCGCCAACGATAATTTTAAAGGCGTGGCGACCCTCTTCGGCAGCGGCACGACGGATTACCGAAAGGCGCTTGCGTGGGCGACCATCACGACTTTGTCGGGATCCGTGGCCGCCTTCTTTCTCGCCACCAAGCTCATTTCAATCTTTCAGGGCAAGGGATTGGTGTCGTCGGAACTCTCCGAGTCGGAGCCATTCGTGGCCGCAGTTGTGTTGGGCACCGCTTTGACGCTCGTGACCGCGACCAAGATCGGCATGCCGATTTCGACAACCTATAGCCTGGCGGGCGCGCTTTTCGGCAGCGGTCTGGTTGCGGTCGGCCCCGACCTGGGTTTCAAGGCGCTCGCGGTAAATTTCTTCATGCCTCTATTGATCAGTCCTTTGTGTGCCGTGGCGATTGCGACCTTTGGGTTTCCTTTGCTGAGCCGCGTCCTGAAGCGCGCCGGCTTGAATCAGGAAAATTGCCTATGCATCGAGGCCGCGACGCCGTCGATGGTCACTTCGGAAGGTGTGGTCTTCGTCGAGACGCCCGGTTTACGGGTGATCATCGATCGAGAAGCGGTTTGTGTCCAACCGCAGTCACGGACAATTTTCGGTATCAACGGCCAGAAGTTGTTAGATGCGAGTCATTTTTTAAGCGCCGGTGCAGTCGGTTTCGCGCGCGGGCTTAATGACACGCCGAAGATCGTCGCGCTCGGGCTGGTCAGCGGCGCGTTGGATTTGCGCCTGTCCACCCTACTGGTCGCCGCGACGATGGCGCTCGGCGGTATACTCAACGCCGAAGCGGTCGCGCAGACGGTCAGTAAGAAAATCACCGGAATGGAGCCCGATCACGGACTATGGGCTAATCTGGTCACTAGTTTCCTGGTAATTTTTGCGTCCAAATGGGGTATGCCGGTATCAACGACTCATGTATCCTGCGCTGCGCTCTTCGGCATCGGTATAGCCAATGGGCGGGCCCAATGGAACGTGATCCGCACCATACTCATGGCATGGCTGTTGACTCTGCCGACGGCCGCATTTTTGTCCGCCGTCGTCTATTTGCTGGTCCGGCAGTTTTGAAGTCGTCTCAGTTTGCTCTTTCCACAATCTTGATGCGCCTCTTCCTGGCTGCGAACCACATCTAAAGTGTTTAGAAGAGCCGAGTTTCCCAAGGGAAAAATATGAAGGCGAGCAAGGCGATCATTATCATCTTGGTTGTGGCTGTCGTCGCCGGCGCTGTGCTGTTGTTGCCCGTGCGCCAGTGGTTCACGGAATTCGAAAGTTATGTGAAGTCGCTGGGCGCTGTCGGCCCGCTCGTGGTGGTTCTAGTCTATGTCATCTGCACAGTACTGTTCATACCCGGCAGCGCGATTACGGTGGGCGCTGGAACTCTTTTTGGCCTGAAGACCGGATTCTTCGTTGTCGTCGTGGGCGCCAACCTCGGTGCGCTCTGCTCGTTCTTGCTGGCGCGCAGCTTCCTGCGCGAAAAAGTTGCCAACTGGGCGGCGGCGAATCCAAAGTTTCGCCTGCTTGATCAAGCGATCGGCCGCCAAGGTTTCAAGATGGTGCTGCTCACGCGCTTGAGTCCGGTGTTTCCGTTCGTGTTGCTCAATTATTTACTTGGCCTAACGGCGGTGCGCATTGGCGCCTATGCGCTCGCCAATCTGCTCGGTATGTTGCCGGCGACATTTCTTTTCGTCTACATCGGCGCGGCGGCGCGCGACGCGATTACCGGACAGATGGATGCGTCAGTCAACTTCTATCAACAGGTTTTGAAATACGTCGGCTTGTTGGCCACCATCGCGGTGGTCGTGATCGTGACTCGCGTCGCGCGCAAAGCTTTGCGCGAAACTGAACAGCAACAAGAAAGCAGCGCGGTTGCGGGCATGCCTCGGCTCGATTCCAGCCACGAGCCGACATTATTCAACCAAATGCTGCTCGTCGACGATCCCTATGACCAACAATTAATCGCCAACTGCCATCCGCTCGGGCGAGTAAATCCGACTCCGGCGGGAAAATACAACTTAGTGGTGATCGGTGGCGGGACAGCCGGCTTAGTGAGCGCAGCCGGCGCGGCCGGACTCGGCGCCAAAGTCGCGCTGATCGAGCGTAACCTCTTGGGCGGCGATTGTCTCAACGTCGGTTGCGTGCCTTCTAAGGGAATGATTCGTGCCGCGCGGGCAGCGCATGATGCGCGCGACGGCGCGGAATTGGGGATTAAGTTGACTGGCGAACCGGATATCGTCTTCGCCGTTGCGATGGAGCGTATGCGCAGACTGCGCGCCGGGATCAGCTCTCATGATTCGGTCGAACGCTTTACCAAACTTGGCGTCGATGTGTTTATCGGCAACGGACGCTTCGTCGGCCCCAGCGCGATTGAAGTGGATCGCAAGCGACTGGAATTCGACCGCGCCGTGATCGCCACCGGCGCGCGTGCGGCGGAGCCGCCGATTGCCGGGCTCAGGGAAACCGGCTTCTACACTAACGAATCGATTTTCACATTGACGGAACTGCCGCGCCGTTTGGCGGTGATCGGCGCGGGGCCCGTCGGTTGCGAGCTGACGCAAAGCTTTTGCCGCTTCGGTTGTGAAGTGACGTTGCTCACGGACGGCGCGGAGATTCTGCCCAAGGAAGATCGGGATGCTGCGGCGATCGTGCATCATCAGATTGAAAAGGACGGCGTGCGAATCATCAGCGGTGCAAAGGTCCAACGAGCGGAGAGAAAGAATGGGGCAAAGAGCATTTATCTACGCTTCGACGATCGGCCGTGTGAGATCGCCTGCGACGCCATCCTAGTGTCGGTCGGTCGTATGCCGAATTTAGAAAATCTTGGCTTGGAGGCAGCAGGCGTGGGTTACTCGGTGCGCGGAGTAGACGTAGACGCAGGGCTACGCACTTCTAACTCGCGGGTGTTCGCCGCCGGCGATATCTGCTCGCGCTATAAGTTCACCCATGCCGCCGACGCCATGGCGCGCATCGTGATCGCCAACGCGCTCTTTCTCGCCCGGCGCAAAGTCACCGATCTCATTATACCCTGGTGTACTTACACCGATCCGGAAATCGCTCATGTCGGTCACTACGAAAAAGACGCGAAGGCGGCCGGATACGACGTGGCAACGCTTACCCAATCGCTGAGCGAGGTCGACCGGGCCATCCTGGACGGCGAAACTGATGGCTTCGGGCGGGTTCACTACGACAAGAAAACTGGTAAGATCCTCGGCGGCACGATCGTGGCGCGCCACGCCGGTGAAATGATCGGCGAGTTGACGCTCGCCATGGTTGCGAAACAAAGCGTCGGCGTGCTCTCCTCAACGATTCATTCTTATCCGACACAAGCCGAAGTGCTGCGCAAAATCGGTGATGCTTACATGCGGACCAAGTTGACGCCGACGGTGAAGAAGATTTTCGAGAAATGGTTGACGTGGCGGCGGTAAGGAAGACCGTGAAGGGTGAGGAGTGAGGCGTTTTTGATGCAAATCCGGTTGTTTGTTATTTTTGCGATGATGCTTGCGCACTCACTGGTGCATGCCGCGCCGAAGGCGGAGCTGTGGGCGCGCTGGCAAAAGCATGATCCGACGAGCACGCAGAAGATCGATCACAGTCCTTGGGATAGATTCCTCAGACAATATGTCGTGGCGCCCCATCCGTCGGGGATCAATCGCGTCCGCTATCATGTGATGACGCCGGAGGATTTAAAAAGCCTGAAGGACTATTTGCAGTCCATGCAGGGCGTCGCCATTTCGAACTTCAACCGCGCCGAGCAGAAAGCGTATTGGATCAATCTTTACAATGCCTTTACGGTGGATCTGATTCTGTCGCGCTTTCCGGTTGCGTCGATTCGCGACATCAACATTTCGCCGGGCTTGTTGGCGCGCGGGCCCTGGGGTGCGAAGCTACTCACGGTGGAAAGCGAAAAACTCTCGCTCGACGATATCGAACATCGTATCTTGAGGCCTATTTGGAAAGATAACCGTGTTCACTACGCAGTGAATTGGGCGAGTTTGGGTTGTCCCAATCTGCAACCAGTCGCTTATACAAGCGGCAACACGGAAGCGTTGTTGGAACAAGGCGCTCGCGAGTTCATCAACCATCCGCGCGGCGTGGCAATCGATAAAGGGCGGCTCCAGGTGTCGAGTATCTATATTTGGTTTCAAGAAGATTTTGGCCGCGACGCCGAAGACTTGATGGAACATTGGCAAGCCTATGCCGATGCGGCGCTGGCCGAGGAGCTAGAAAAATACAATGGCGGCTTGGCCCATGACTACGATTGGCGACTGAACGGCGTGGAGACGAAACCATAACTGAAATAAATTGCGCTGTAGGACATTCGTGACGTCATTCGTTCCCTAGACGCGATCAGATGTAGGGGGGACCGGCCGGTCGCCCCTATCCGGAATGCAACGGAAGTCCACCATAACGATCGGCGATGAACATTTCGGTCATTATTCCTGTTCTCAACGAAGCGAGAACCGTCGCGGTTACGCTTGAGGCGCTTATACGCCTCTCGCCGCACGAGATCATCGTCGTGGACGGCGGCAGCACGGATCGGACGGCGGAGATCTGTCAGCAATTCGGCGTAAAGGTCATGGCGTCTGCGCCCAGCCGGGCCCGGCAAATGAATTCTGGGGCGAAAGCGGCGAGCGGCGACATTCTGTTGTTTCTGCACGCGGACACGACATTGCCAAATTCCGCGTTTGATGACATACGCCTGGCGCTCGGCGATTCCCGCTACGTCGGCGGCCGCTTCGATGTCGAGCTGGACGGCGAGCACTGGATGCTCAAAGTCATTGGCGCGATGATTAACTATCGCTCACATCTAAGCAAAGTCAGCACGGGCGACCAGGCAATTTTCGTCAGACGTTTCGTGTTCGAGCAAATCGGCGGTTATCCCGATATTCCTCTGATGGAAGACGTCGCCTTTTGCCGGGAGCTTAGGCGCACAGGCGAAATCGCCTGCTTGAAGAGCCGAGTGATGACCTCGGCGCGACGCTGGGAGAGCGATGGGGTATGGCGAACGATTTTAAGGATGTGGGCGCTCAAACTTCTTTATCTAGCCGGTGTCTCGCCCAACCGACTCAAACAATACTATGGCGACGCGCGCTAACGCGCTGGCCGTCATGGCCAAAGCACCGACTGCGGGCGCGGTGAAAACTCGCTTGGTGCCGCCGCTGACTCATGAGCAAGCGGCGGATTTGACGCGAGCACTCTTGCAAGACCAATTGGAGCATTTAACGGCTCTGGGAGACGTCGATCTCTACGTGGCATTTACGCCCGTTGACGCGGCGTCGCTCGTGCAGAGCATGGTGCCCGCGAGATTCCAGTGTTTTTGCCAGCGCGGCGAGAGTCTCGGCGAACGTATGAAAGAAGTATTCGCTGCCCTTTGGCACCGTGGCCATAGAAGATTGGTTCTCATCGGCAGCGACCTGCCAGCGGTGCCGCTGAATTTTTTTCAGGACGCTTACACCGCGCTAAATTGCGAGGATAAGCGGGTTGTGTTCGGCCCCAGCCAAGATGGCGGTTACTATCTAGTCGGTATGAATCAGCCGACGCCACAAATTTTTGAACGGATGACCTGGAGTCACGAGCGCGTTTTGGCGCAAACCACTGAGAAGCTCACCCGTCTGAGAATTGCTGTCAAATTGCTGCCGACCTGGTTTGATATCGATACGATTGAGGATCTCGAACGGCTACAAACAATTGCAGATCCGGCAGTCCGAAGCGCCATGAAGAGAACCTGGGCTTTTCTAAAACAGCTCAAATAATTCAGCCTCTCCGTGACGGGCCCGCTTCATACTTGAGCCACGCTGTCAGAACGGCGATAGTCAGTGGCCGAACTTTCCGCCCAGATACATTTCCGCCAATAAGCTGATAATTTTCGTAATGGTGCTGACCTGGGCTGGCGAAAGTGCTAACAATAATTATTACACCCAACCATTAAGACCGGCGTGCTCCGGTTAGAACAGGTCAAAGATATGGATCCATCGATGGACCAACTCTGTATCAATACGATCCGCACGTTATCAATGGACGCAGTGCAGCAGGCGAACTCCGGTCATCCGGGCGCGCCTATGGGTCTCGCGCCAGCGGCGTATGTGTTGTGGACACGCTTCCTCAGACATAATCCGAGCAATCCCGCCTGGCCGGACCGTGATCGTTTCGTTCTTTCCGCGGGCCACGGATCGATTCTCCTTTACAGCATGCTCTATCTTACCGGTTACGAGGTCCCGCTCGAACAGCTCAAACAATTTCGCCAGTGGGGAAGCCGCACCCCCGGCCATCCCGAACGCGGGATGACGCCCGGTGTGGAAACAACAACCGGTCCGCTTGGTCAAGGCTTCGGCAACGGCGTCGGCATGGCGATCGCCGAAGCTCATCTAGCGGCGCGCTACAACCGGCCGGGGTTCGAGATCATCAATCATTTCACTTATGCCATTGTCAGCGACGGTGATTTGATGGAAGGCGTGGCCGCGGAAGCGGCCAGTCTCGCCGGTCATCTAAAATTGGCCAAACTGATTTATTTGTATGACAACAATCGCATTTCGCTCGCCGGCGCCACAGATCTTACTTTTACGGAAGATTGCGCGAAGCGTTTCGAGGCATACGGCTGGCACACAGTGTCCGTCGAAGACGGCAACGACGTGGAAGCGATCGATGGCGCGCTGGGCGCGGCGCGCGACGAGACTTCCCGGCCTTCTCTGATTTTGCTCCGCACTCACATTGGTTACGGATCGCCAGGGAAGCAAGATACTTTTGAAGCGCACGGCTCGCCGCTCGGAGCAGAGGAAGTCAAACGCACCAAGCAACAGCTCGGCTGGCCGCTGGAACCGCCTTTTTTCGTGCCGGAAGACGCCCTGGCGCATTTTCGCGCGGCGATTGGCAACGGCAAAAAGGTCGAAACCGAGTGGCAAAAGCGCTTCTCCTCCTACGCCGAAAAATTCCCCGCACTCGCCAGAGAGCTCGAGCAAGTCATCGGCGGCGCATTGCCCGCCGGTTGGGAAGAGTCAATTCCCCAGTTCTCCGCCGATGCCAAAGGCGTCGCTACCCGGGCTGCATCTGGGAAAGTTCTCAACGCAATCGCGGCAAAACTGCCGACATTGATCGGGGGTTCGGCGGATCTGAATCCGTCGACGTTCACAGTGCTGTCGAAGCTCGGTGACTTCGAAAGCCCGCAGCGAACGTTCACCGACAGCCAGGGCTCAGCGGGCGGCGCTTGGGATTACAGCGGGCGGAATTTGCATTTCGGTGTCCGCGAGCACGGCATGGCCGCGTCGCTTAACGGCATGGCGGCGCATGGCGGCATTATCCCGTTCGGCTCAACCTTTCTCATCTTCTCGGATTATATGCGTCCGTCGATACGACTCGCGGCGCTGATGGAGCTGGGCGTGATTTACGTTTTCACTCACGACAGCATCGGTCTGGGCGAAGACGGGCCGACGCATCAACCGGTCGAACAATTGGCCGCATTGCGCGCCATACCGCGCCTGATCGTGATTCGCCCCGGCGATGCCAACGAGACCGCGGTGGCGTGGCGGGTCGCGATTGAAAGTCGCGCTTGTCCGGTGGCATTGGTGCTAACGCGGCAGAACGTACCGACGCTTGACCGCAGCCAATTTGCGCCGGCGAACGGATTGCGCCAAGGCGCTTATGTGTTGGCCGATCCGCCGGGCGGTAAACCCGATATCGTCTTGATCGGCACGGGGTCGGAAGTATCTCTGGTCATCGCCGCAAAAGAAAAGCTGGCGGGGCAAGAGATTCAGGCGCGCGTCGTCTCCATGCCCAGCTGGGAATTATTCGATCAACAGCCGCAAGCATACCGCGAAGCGGTTTTGCCACGGTCAGTGCGCGCGCGGCTGGCGGTGGAAGCGGCGCTGCCCCAAGGTTGGCATCGTTACGTCGGCGACGGCGGCGATGTCGTCGGAGTGGAACGGTTTGGCGCATCGGCGCCAGGGAATGTGGTGATGGAAAAGTTGGGTTTCACCGTAAGCCACGTCGTCGAGCGCGCCACGGCGCTGGTGGGAAAATAGAACCATGCGCATCGTCGTAGGGGCGGATCACGCCGGATTCGAGCTAAAGCAGAGTCTCGCGGTCTATCTGCGTGAGCGCGGCCACGAGGTTATCGACAAAGGCACGGACAGCACCGCGGCGGTCGATTATCCGGACTTCGCCGAAGCGGTGGGCAAGGCACTCGTGGCCGGCCAAGCGGAACGAGGCGTGCTGATCTGCGGCAGCGGCGTCGGCGCGTCGGTATCGGCCAACAAGATCCCAGGGATTCGCGCGGCGGTATGCCATGACAGTTACTCGGCGCGTCAAGGCGTCGAGCATGACGATATGAACGTGCTCGTGCTCGGCGCGCGCATAATCGGCATCGAACTCGCTCGCGAGCTGGTGAACCATTTTTTAGTGGCCAAATACAGCGACGAGGAGCGCCATCATCGCCGAGTCGAAAAGATCAAAGCCCTGGAGCGGCGCTACGGCAAAACAGTTTAACTTGGAGACCGTGTGGCAAGCGTAGACTACGTGGGATGCTGTTCTGAACGTAGTGAAGAATCTCGACCGATAGGTTGCGAAAGCGAGATCCTTCAGCGGAGTTTAGCCTGAGCGCAGCCGAAGGGCCTCAGGATGACCTTGCAACACCGTCTCTCGAGGGAGAGATCTGATGAATCCTTTGAAAGAGCTGGCGGCACAAGGACAATCCATTTGGCTGGACTACATCCGACGCAGTTTAATTTTAAGCGGCGAGCTCAAACGGATGGTCGACGAAGACGGGCTCAAGGGCGTGACCAGCAATCCGACGATTTTCGAAAAAGCGATCGCCGGCAGCGCCGACTACGATGAGACGCTGCGCGCCATGCTCGCCAAAGATCCGAATATCGAGGTGGGTAAACTCTACGAGCCGCTTGCCATCGAGGATATTCAGATGGCGGCCGACGTACTGCGCTCGGTTTACGATGCGACCAACGGCGACGACGGCTATGTGAGCCTCGAAGTTTCGCCCCATCTCGCCCACGATACCGAGGCGACGATCCACGAAGCGAAGCGGCTGCGCGCCGCGGTGAATCGTCCCAATGTCATGATCAAAGTGCCGGGGACTCGCGAGGGTGTGCCAGCATTCGAGCAACTCATCGCCGACGGTGTCAACGTCAACGTCACATTGATGTTTTCCATGGCGCACTACGAAGCGGTCGCGCGCGCCTATGTGAACGGCTTAGAGCGCTGTGCCGATCCGGCAAAAGTCGCTTCGGTGGCGTCTTTCTTCGTCAGCCGCGTCGACACGGCGGTGGACAGGGCGCTGGAAAGTCTCGGCACGCCACAGGCATTATCGCTGTTGGGAAAAATCGCCATCGCCAATTCAAAAATAGTCTATGAGCGTTTTCTCCAGATCTTTCACGGCGAAGGGTTCGCGGCGTTGCGCCAACGCGGGGCGCGGGTCCAACGGCCGCTCTGGGCAAGCACCGGCACTAAGAATCCAAAGTATTCCGATGTTCTTTACGTAGAGAATCTTATCGGCCCGGAGACGGTCAATACGCTGCCGCCAGAGACGCTCAGCGCGTTCAAGGATCACGGCAGAGTGATCCGTGACGCGGTGCGCGAAAACCTCGATGAAGCAGCGGCAGCGCTGGGTCGCTTGAAGGCGGTGGGCATCGATTTGAATGCGATCACGGAAAAGCTGCAGCAGGATGGCGTCGCAGCATTTGCTGCGTCGTTCGACCAGTTGATGGCGGCGCTGGAGAAAAAGCGTAAGTCGATGGTCGGCGCCCAATTGGATGGACTGAAACTCCATATCGGACGATACCAGCGCCGGGTGAATCGTCGTGTGAAGGATTGGCAAGCGGCGCAGTTCGCCAGCCGCGTGTGGCAAAAAGACTACACGCTCTGGTCGAAGGAGCCGCAACCGGAATTGACCGATCGCTTGGGGTGGCTCGAATTGCCCGAGCGCATGGAAAAACAAGTCGCCGGGCTGCGTGCCTTCGCCGACCAGGTAAAGGCGGACGGCATCAAGCACGTTGTGTTGCTCGGCATGGGCGGATCAAGTTTGGCGCCGGAGGTATTTCAACAGACTTTCGGCAACGCCGGGGGTTACCCCGAATTGCAAGTGCTTGACAGCACGCATCCTGCGGCTGTCAAGGCAGTCGAGGCAGGGATCGATTTGGCGTGGACGATTTTCTTGGTGTCGAGCAAATCCGGTACGACCACGGAAACCAAATCCTTATTCTATTATTTTTGGGACAAGCTGAAACAAATCACTGGCAGCCCCGGAACGCACTTTGTCGCCATCACCGATCCGGGAACGCCGCTGGAAAAACTCGCCAAGGAAAGAAACTTCCGTGCCACCTTCAACGCACCCGATGACGTCGGCGGCCGTTACTCGGCGCTGACGGTTTTCGGTTTGGTGCCGGCGGCTTTGATCGGCGTCGATATCGGCGAGATTCTTGCGCGCGCACGGCGCATGTGCGAGGCCTGCGGTCCTGGCGCGGCTGGCGCTGAAAATCCGGGCCTGATCCTCGGCGCGGCTTTGGGAGAATTGACGCTGGTAAAACGCGACAAAGTCACATTTCTTTGCTCGCCGTCGTTGGCCGCTTTTCCCGCGTGGACCGAACAACTCATCGCCGAGAGCACGGGCAAAGATCGCAAGGGCATCGTGCCAGTGGCCAACGAAAACTTGGCTGCTCCCGAAAGATATGGCAACGATCGATTCTTCGTTTACTTGAGATTTGAAGGAGATGAAAATCACGCACTCGATCGCCAAGTAGCGGCGCTGGAAACCAACGGCCATCCGGTGGCGCACCTCGACCTGAGCGATAAGCATGACCTTGGTCAGGAGTTCTTCCGCTGGGAATTTGCCGTGGCGGCAGCCGGTGCGGCGATCGGTATTCATCCGTTCAATCAGCCCGATGTGCAGTTGGCGAAAGATTTGGCAAAGAAGGCGATGGAATCGGCGGGCAACAAGGGTGGGAAAAAAACTCGAGAGGAGTTTGCGGCCGAAGACGGCGATGCTTTACGCGAAGCCGTGGCATCGTGGCTGGCCAAGAAAAAAGCCCGCGACTACGTCGTCGTGCAAGCCTATATCGATCCCTCGGCTGACCACACAGAAAGACTCAAGGGAATTTGCGCGCTGATTCAAGAGCGGCTGGGTGTGGCGACCACTCTGGGTTTTGGCCCGCGCTTTCTCCATTCGACGGGACAGCTTCATAAGGGAGGACCCAACTCGGTGTTGGTGCTTCAGATCGTCGATCGACCTCCCGATAACCTCTCTGTGCCGGAGACCCACTATACCTTCGACGCGTTGATTCAAGCGCAGGCGCTGGGGGATTTTGCGGCTCTAAAGCAAAGGCGGCGGCGCGTGCTCAGAGTCAATCTCGGCAACGACACGTCGGGCGGATTGAATGTATTGGCTGATAGTTTGCAATCATAACGGAGATTCTCCGCGAAAGGAGAAACGGCGATGGAACTGGGCATGATTGGGCTAGGCCGGATGGGCGCCAACATGACCGAGCGGCTCGTCATGGGCGGTCACCGGGTGATCAGCTTTGATCGCAGTGCCGAGGCGATTCAACGGGTCGTCGATATTGGCGCGGTGGGCGCGCATTCTCTGGCTGATTTCGTCAAGCAGCTCTCGCTGCCGCGTGCGATCTGGCTCATGGTTCCGTCCGGCGATCCGGTCGATCAAACCATCGAGCAATTATTAGCAAGTCTTTCCAAAGGCGACATTCTCATCGACGGCGGCAATTCCAACTACAAAGACTCCATTCGGCGGGCGGAGAAACTCAAGCAACAGAGTATGCACTTCGTCGACGCCGGCACCAGTGGCGGCATTTGGGGACTAAAGAACGGCTACTGCCTGATGGTCGGCGGTGAAAAAGAAATCGTCGAGCGGCTGGGGCCGATATTCACGACACTCGCTCCAAAGGATGGCTATCTCCATGTTGGACCCAATGGCGCGGGTCATTTCGTCAAGATGATTCACAACGGAATCGAGTACGGCATGCTGCAAGCGTACGGCGAAGGATTCGAGTTGCTCAAAGCCTCGCGATTTGATCTCGATCTCGAAAAGATCTCGCATCTCTGGAACCAGGGAAGCGTGGTTCGATCCTGGCTGCTCGAACTCGCCGAGAGCGCTTTCGAAAAAGATCCCAAGCTCACGTCGATCAAGGGTTACGTCGAAGATTCGGGCGAGGGCCGCTGGACCGTCGAGGAAGCGATCGAAAGAAGTGTGCCGGCGCCCGTCCTCATGCTTTCGCTATTTGCCCGCTTTGCTTCGCGCCAAGAAGACTCGTTCGCGGCCAAAGTGATCGCGGCGCTGCGCAATGAATTCGGCGGTCATGCGGTGAAAAAAGGTTAACGATGGCTAGCGACCCAAATGAATACGTGCCGGGCGGTTTAGCCCAAGCAAAAAAACCGCACGCCTGTGTCGTGGTGATATTCGGTGCCTCCGGCGACCTGACAAAGCGCAAGCTGATTCCGGCGCTTTATAATCTCGCGCTGGAGAAGCGCCTGCCCGAGCGCTTTGCCGTAGTCGGCTATGCGCGCAGCGACATGACCGATGATGCATTTCGCGACAAAATGCGCGAAGCGGTAAAAGAATTCTCCCGCACCGGTTTGAAGAATGAAGAGACCTGGACCCAGTTTGCCAACACCCTCTATTACGTGCGCGGCGGCTATGATGGAGACGACGGATTTCAAAAACTCAAAGAGTTCGTCGACGGCTTCGAACGTGGCAGCCGCGTACTGCCAGCTAGGGTCATGTACCTGGCCATACCGCCAGATCTATACGGCACCGCCATCGAGCGAATGGCAACCGCTGGTTTGGCGACGAAGGAAATAGACGGAGAACTGCGCGCGAGAGTGGTGATCGAGAAGCCGTTCGGCAGCGACCTGCAAACCGCGCGCGAGCTCAATCGGCGAATACACGAAGTGCTGGACGAGCGGCAAATTTTCCGGATCGATCACTATCTCGGTAAAGAGACGGTGCAGAATATCATGGTCTTTCGCTTCGCCAATGCGGTATTCGAGCCGATCTGGAACCGGCGTTACGTCGACCACGTGCAAATTACCGCCGCGGAGACCGTCGGCGTGGAGAACCGCGGCGGCTACTACGAACAAGCCGGTGTCGTGCGCGATATGTTTCAGAACCATCTGCTGCAGCTGCTCTGCATGACGGCCATGGAGCCGCCGGTGGGTCTCGATGCGGATGCGGTACGCGACGAGAAGGGAAAACTGCTCAAGTCCGTTCGTCATGTGGCGGCGGAAGAAGTGGCGACAGCAGCAGTGCGCGGCCAGTACGGCCCCGGCAAGGTCGGTGGCGAAGAACTGGTGGGATATCGACAAGAAGCCGGCGTCGCCAAGAATTCGACGACCGTGACCTATGCGGCGATCCGGTTTTTTATCGACAACTGGCGCTGGGAAGGCGTGCCCTTTTACCTCCGCTCGGGCAAACGCCTACCGAAGCGTCTGACCGAAGTCGCTATTCAGTTTAAGCGGCCGCCTCTGCTGTTGTTCAAATCCCACGCGGTCGAAGATGTCAATCCCAACGTATTGGTCATGCGCATTCAACCCGATGAGGGCGTGTCTTTGACCTTTGAAGTCAAGCCGCCGGGACATGACATGGTCATCAGTCCGCTCAGCCTTGATTTTAATTACGAAGAGGCCTTCGGCAATAGCCCGCCGGAGGCGTACGAAACGCTGCTGGAGGATTGCATCGAGGGAGATTCGACACTGTTCACGCGTCACGATTGGGTGGAGCTCGCCTGGTCCCTCGTGGATCCGATCATTCAGGTTTGGAACCTGAGCAAACCGAGGAATTTTCCCAACTACGATGCGGGTAGCTGGGGACCACGAGAAGCCGATGAATTCATGGCGCGCGAGGGACGGCGCTGGCGCCGGCCCTGAGAATCGTCGGCCAAGATGAAGCGGGGCTTAGCATGGCGGCTAGAAATCTAGTTCTCGCAGGTGACATCGGCGGCACCAAAACCAATCTCGCGCTTTACTCGGTGCACGGCGACAAACTGCGTTCCGAATCGCTGCGTACTTTTCCGAGCAAACACTATTCAGGTTTAGTGCCGGTACTGCAAGATTTTCTTGCCGGCGCGCATCACGCCATTGATTCGGCGTGCTTTGGCATTGCCGGCCCGGTGGTCGATGGCAAAGTCAAAACGCCCAATTTGCCGTGGATGATCGATACGGCCGAGGCGCGCCGGGCCTTAAAGCTCGATTCGGTCACTTTGCTCAATGATCTGGAAGCAGGCGCCTATGGCATCCTCACTCTGGAGGACGATGAGTTCTACACGCTTAATGAAGGCACGATGCGCCACTCCGGTAACAAAGCGCTGATTGCCGCTGGCACCGGCTTGGGGCAAGCGATTCTGCACGACAACGGCCGGCACTTGCATCCACTAGCTTCCGAAGGCGGCCACGCCGACTTCGCGCCGCGCAATGAATTGGAAATCGAACTCTTGCGTTATCTCATCGGCCGTTTCGGTCATGTGAGTTATGAAAGAGTCTTGTCCGGGCCTGGCTTATTCAACGTCTATCGGTTCCTCAGGGAAGTTCGCCACATGGAGGAACCAAAGTGGTTAACCGATCGGCTCGCAGCGGAGCAGGATCCGAGCGCCGTGGTTTCCAAAGCCGCTTTGGCCGGCGAAGCAGAAATTTGCTCGAAGGCGCTCGATCTCTTCGTTTTGGCATATGGCGCCGAAGCGGGGAATTTGGCGTTGCGCGCGAAAGCAGTGCGCGGTCTTTATGTCGGAGGCGGCATCGCGCCGAAGATTCTTGAAAAGCTCAAAGATGGCACTTTCATGCGAGCCTTCGTCGACAAAGGCCGCTATACAGATCTTTTGGCGGCCTGCGCGGCGCCGCCTATTACGCGGCGTTTCTATCCAGTGACTAGCAGGCTGGTGAAAACGACTGAAATGCCGATTGGCCCTGAGCATTGTCGAAGGGTGCGCTCAATCGCCTCGCTCCAGTTGGCTTATAGCATATGGCTTATGGCATATGGTTCCATCTATACGCTATAAGCTATCAGCCATATGCCAATTAGCGCCTCGCCTCTGAGATCTTTTGAGCAGCCTGCAAAGAGCAGTTTTCAGTTACCCCGCTGGTGGACTGTAACGATTGAATTGCATTTGTACTTCGACGTGCCGAGCACAAACGGCTTTACCTCGATACAATCCATGCCGAGCCCTTCGACTTCACTGAAGACAGGATGTCGAACTAGGAATACTAGACGTGGACCAAGTGTTACAGTTACCTGAGCGCGAGATCATCATTTGCGGGGATGTCGATGAGCTGAACCGCAAAGCGGCGGAGCAGTTCATTGGGCTCGCGTGTAACGCGATTGAACAATCCGGACGATTCGCTGTCGCGCTTTCCGGCGGCTCGACGCCGAAAGCTCTTTATTCATTGCTTGCTTCTCCTGATTATAGGGAACGTGTCGACTGGTCCCGCGTTCATCTTTTTTGGGGCGACGAGCGCTGCGTGCCGCCGGATCATGCAGAGAGCAATTTCCGCATGGGGGCGCCAATGGTGTCAGGCGTGAGTCTGGACTCTACGGCTCAGTGCATGCGCCAATTTCTTTTCTCTCGGCTGCTATTTGATCTTAGCCAGTTGTTGGCGGATCTGTTCGTTGGATGCGCGTTTCTTGTAGTCGACCTCGACGAACTTCCAGCGCACGGCTCCCTTCGGGTCGATCACGAAGGTCGACGGATGAGGCCAGCCGCGGCCGTCGGGATTAAAAATCCCGTACCGGTCGATTACTTTGTGCTCTTTGTCTTCGAGGAGCGGAAAATCAAACTCTCCGTCGAAACGGTTGCGTAGCATCTCGCCGAATTTTTTCGATTCCTCATGGTTGTCCGGGCTCACTGCTAGGATTTGCACTTTCTCTTTCTGCTCTTTCGTCAAAAGGCTTTTCAGCTTCCCGAGCTGTTCGAGACAGAAGGGTCACCAGTAGCCGCGATAAAAAACAAATCCGACAACGTGATCGGTTTGCCGTCGGCGTCTTCGAGGGTAAAGTCCGGCGCCGGCTGCGCCACCTTGACGCGGTCCAACTCGGTGGCGATGAGCCCGACGCCATCCTTCGGGCCCAATTGGGCAGGCGCTGGTGTTGTCGCGATCAGCACGGCGAAAACCGCCCCTACGACATGTGGTACTCGCATGAAATTCCTCCTCTCGCTATAAACGTTTGTCGGCTTTATTGGTTCCGGTAGTCGTCAATCGGGTATCTTTTGCCAGCGGCGCGGTGATGTATTGGCGAAACTTACGCTGCGCGAGCGCACGAAACAGGTTGGGCATAAGGCGCTGTGACGCGCACAGGAATGCCAACCAGCGCGGCGTGATCACTTCGAATTTGTCCTTCTCGATGGCCTTTATGATCTCACGCGAAACCACCTCCGGCGTTACCAGTAGTCGAGGCGGCGATTTAGGTTCCGTATCGCGGAAATCGCGATTGAATTCAGTCCTCACCGGACCAGGACAGACGATTGAAACTTTGATGCCAAGCGGCCTGAGCTCATGGTAAAGGCTTTCCGACCAGCCGTTCAGGGCGAATTTTGAGGCGCAATACGCGCTCATGTTGAGCGTGCCGATTTTTCCCGCGCCCGAAGAGATGTTGACGATATGGCCGCTCTTTCTCGCGATCATCGACGGAAGTACGGCATGAGTGCAATAGGCCGCGCCCAGGAAATTGACCCGGATCATGGCTTCGATTGTGTCAACCTCGGTCTCAACGAAGGGTTTGCGCATGCCGACGCCGGCATTGTTGATCAGGACGTCGATCTTGCCGTAATCGGCGAGCACCTTGGCCACCATGCCGCGAACTTGT
>WNGE01001483.1_pt1 | contig 74577 bp, 67 predicted proteins | sample 5400651 | NCBI WGS metagenome assembly WNGE01 (sample SAMN13153370, study PRJNA577476) | soil metagenome | isolation source: 60 cm soil or saprolite under grassland replicate 2 | place: USA:California | collected 2016-06-15 | reverse complement strand
GAACCGCTGGCCGGGCCATGCGCTGCCGTCGGAACGTACCCTGACCGAAGCGGTCTCCGAGCACCCGGTGGCCCTGGAGCGCGTGGATGGTCACGCCACGTGGGTGAACGCGCGCGCGATGGCGCTCGCCGGCATCGGCCCCGACACGCGCGATCCGCCGGGCGGCCGCATCGTGCGGGACGACCGCGGCTGGCCCACCGGCATCCTCGTCGATCGTGCCCAGGACCTCGTGCTCGACTGCGTCCCGCACCCTTCGGGCGGCGAGGTGGACCGGCTCATCGAGGCCGGGCTCTTCCACCTGGCGCAGCTCGGGCTGACCGCCGTCCACGACGCGGGCTGCACGTCGTCGGTGCTGCGCGCCTACGGCCGTCTCGCGGCGGCGGACCGGCTGCCCCTCCGCGTCTACGCCATGATCGACGGCTCGCAGCCGGAGGGCTCGCTCGCCGCCGAGCTGGCGCGCTGGGCGGGCGCGCCGAGCATCGGGCGTCTCGAGGTGCGCGCCGTGAAGCTCTTCGCCGACGGCGCCCTCGGGAGCCGCGGCGCGGCGCTCCTCGACGGCTACGCCGACGATCCCGGGAACCGCGGCCTCGAGCTGCTCGCGCCCGAGGCGCTGCGGGCCCGCATCGCGCGCGTGGCGAGGGCGGGGTTCCAGCCAGCCGTCCATGCCATCGGCGACGCGGCCTGCCGCGAGGTGCTCTCGGCGTACGCGTCCCTCACGCGCGAGCTCGACCTGCGGCGCCTGCGCCCGCGCGTCGAGCACCTCCAGATCGTCCGCCGCGAGGACCTGCCGCGCCTCGCCGAGTCGGGCGCCATCGCGTCGATGCAGCCCGTCCACGCCACGAGCGACGCCCCCTGGGTGGCGAGCAGGGTCGGCGAGGGGACGCCCGCGCTGCAGGGTGCCTACGCCTGGCGCCAGGTGCTCGCGGCGGGCGCGCCGCTCGCGCTCGGCTCCGATTTTCCGGTCGAGAGCCCGGACCCGCGCCTCGGGCTGAGGGCGGCGGAGACGCGCCGTCCGGCAGGAGCGGCGGACGCCTGGATGCCCGAGGAGCGGCTCTCCCGGCTCGAGGCGCTGCGGGGGTTCACCACCGGAGCGGCGTACGCGTCGTTCGCGGAGCATCGCCGCGGCTCACTCCGTGAGGGCGGCGACGCGGACGTGACGCTCCTCGGCGAGGACCTGCTCGCCGTTCCGGCCGACGCGCTCCCGGACGTGCCCGTGCTCGCCACGGTGGTCGCGGGGCGCGTGGAGCACCCACGCGACCTCTAGGGGCGCGCGGGCAGGCCGTTGCGGCGACCCTGTCGCAGCGTACGTGCGGGAGCTCGGCATTTCGTTCTTCGTGTTCACGTTCGTCGGCGTGGCCGGCGCCATCGCGCACCTCGTCCTCCCCGGCGAGCATCGCCTCGGCGCCGCCGCCGCCGTCGCGGTCGGGGTGGCGGGTGCCTGGGCAGGCGCGCTCATCGCGTCCGCGCTCGTCTCCGGTGGATGGCATTCCTTCGGCGGGCTCGCCCTCGCCGGGAGCGTGGTGGGCGCCGCCGGAAGCCTCGCCGTGGTCGAGGCGCTCGCGGAAGCGTACGCGCATCGCCATCCACACGGTCCGGCGTAGCACGCTGGAAACTCGGACTCGCGGCGTGGCAGGCTGGCGCCCGTGAACCGAGCCCTCCTGCCTCCGCTGCTCGCCGCTGCGCTGTCCTTTGCCTGTGGCCGGAGCTCTCACCCGGCGCCGGCGCCGCGCGACGCGTTCCCCGATCGCGCGCAGGGCTTCGGCGCGAAGCTCGTGGTGGACGCGGGCGGTGGCCGCCACCTCGCGGCCGGGACGCCGGTCGGGACCGGCCCGCGGCCGGTGCGCTACGGCTACTGCGCGGCCGGGTGCGGCGCGGCGAGCTCGTGGGCGTTCGTGAGCCTCGACGAGCTCGGCGCGGCGGGCGGCTCCGTCGATCTCGCCGTGGACGGAGCGGGACATCCACGCCTCGTCTGGTACAGCCGTGACGCGTCGGTGGCCGAGTACCGATATGCCTTCTGCGACGCTGGCTGCACCGACGCCGCGGGCTGGACGGTCGTCCTGCTCTGGCCCGCGACCGTCGCTGGGCCCCTCGCCCTCACGCGGTACCTCGCGCTCGCGTCGGACGGTCGCCCGCGGCTCGTCTGGGCGGACGCGAACCCGAACCACGCCGGCGTCTTCTATTCCTTCTGCGATGGGGACTGCGCGCAGAGCCTCGGCGGACCGTCGAGCGGCTGGCATGAGGTCCTGCTCCCGACCAGCTCGGCGAGCGCCGACTTCACGGTAGCCGTGGCGGCGTCGGGGGCGACCCGCGTCGGAGCCCGAACCGCCGGGGACGACCTCGCCTGGCTCCAGTGCGAGACGGGCTGCGACGTGCGGGAAGGCTGGTCGAACGAGACTTCCCTCTTCGCGCTCGGCATCGGTGGCAGCTTCGCCCTCTCGCTCGACGGGGCGGGGAACCCGCGCCTCGCGCTCTACCAGGACACGAGCGCCGGTGGCGTTCCTGGTCCGTCCGACCAGCGGCTGTTCTACGCGTCCTGCGACGGTGATTGCGCCGGAAGCGGAGCGTGGGCGGCGACGACGCTGGGGCTCGCGCTCGGCGCCGGCGCGAACGGCGTCGATCTCGCGCTCGACGCGACCGGCCGGCCGCGGATCGCGTACGGCTACCAGACGCCGTCGACCGGCGCGACGGGCGTGGCGCTCGCGAGCTGCGACGCCGGGTGCGAGCGCGCGCCCTCGGGGTGGACGGCGGCCGTCCTCGAGACGGCGAGCGCGCTCGAGGCGAGCGAACCGCGCGCGGTGCCGGCGGGGTTCGACGGCGCCGGCTGGCTCACGCTCGGGCGTGGTCCGTCGCTGGCGCTCGACGCGTCCGGCGCCGCGAGCGTCGCGTCGGGCGCGGAGCACGCGCGCTGGCAGGGGACGCCGCCCGTGCCGGAGTACGACGAATACCGGGTGCGCCTGGACGTGGCGGCGCGCTGACGATCAGCCGCGCCGCAGCAGATCCGAGACGCCGACGACGAGGCTGCCGGCGGGCACGGCGCGCGCGTTCACGACGAGCGTGTCGTTGATGTGCTTGCCGGTGGCGGGGTCCGTGGGGCGCTCGGGGTAGGCCAGGTTCACGCGGACGCGAAGGACGCCGCGCGCCACGCGGTGGAGCATGGAGCGACGAGGCCGCCTCGACCGCGCGCGCCACCTCGGGTCGGGCCGAACCGGGGGCCGGGCCGGCGCTCCTCTCGGGAGCACCGGCCCGGCTCTCGCGGGCGGGCGGGGGCAGGACGTGATGGCGTGGCCGGAGCGGCCCCATCGCGCAGCCCGACGCTTCGACGAGCGCGAGGGCGAGCGCGACGGCGGGACCGATGCGAAGCGCCGTCATGGATCGATGCTACTCACGACCGGCGCGCCGTCCAATTTAGTGTCACGAAAGGTGAGCGGGAGGGCGTGTCAGAGGGGGGCGATATCGTTCCCTCTGACTCGCCTTTCGCCGTTTGTCTTGCTCGCCCATCGCTTCAGATGCGAGTCAGAGTGATTTCCGGGCTCGCTGCGCTTCGCGCAGCAAACCCTCACTTGGGGGAGCGGCCGCCGCTCCCCCCATCCCCCCACCGGTCCCGCTGTGAAAAAGGCGAAACCCGAGATCTGAACCGATGTCACGGCGCTACCAGCTGGAGCCGGCCGCCCGCGCGAAGGCCGCCCTCAACTACGCGGGCCTGCTGAACGACGAGCAGCAAGCCGTCGTCGAGGCGGGCGACGGCCCCATCCTCGTCATCGCCGGCGCCGGCTCCGGCAAGACGCGCACCCTCACGTGGCGAGTCGCGCGCCTGCTCCACGAGGGGATGTCCCCCGAGGCGCTCCTGCTCCTCACCTTCACGAACAAGGCGGCGCGCGAGATGCTCCGGCGCGTGGAGGAGGTGGCGCGCGTCGACACGCGTCAGATCTGGGGCGGCACCTTCCACCACGTCGCGCACCGCATCCTGCGCGAGCACGCGCCCGTCCTCGGCTACGCCAAGGGCTACTCGATCCTCGATCGCGAGGACACGCGCGACGTGATGAGCGCGGCCATCGCCGAGTGCGGCCTCGCGGTGGCCGCCCGCCGCTTCCCCAAGGCCGACGTCCTCGTCGATCTCGTCTCGATGGCGGTGAACACGCAGACGCCGCTCGCCGACGTCGTCGCGGACCGCCGCCCGCAGTTCCTGCCGCTCGGGGACGACATCCTGCGGGTCGCGCGGCGCTACGCGGAGCGCAAGCACGCCCTCAACGCGATGGACTTCGACGACCTGCTCATGAACTGGAAGGTGCTCCTCGCCGAGCACGAGCCCGTTCGCGAGCTCCTCGCCGACCGCTTCCGCCACGTGCTCGTGGACGAGTACCAGGACACGAACAGGCTCCAGGGCGACATCATCGACCTCGTCGCGAGCGGCCACCGCAACCTGTGCGTGGTGGGCGACGACGCGCAGTGCATCTACGGCTTCCGCGGGGCGCACTTCGCGAACATCCTCGAGTTCGAGCAGCGCTACCCCGACGCGACCCGGTACGACCTCACCGTCAACTACCGCTCCACACCGCAGATCCTCGAGCTCGCGAACGCTTCCATCGCCTACAACGTGAAGCAGTTCGAGAAGGCGCTCTCGAGCGTGCGCAGCGACGGGACCTTGCCCGCCCTCGTGCCCTGCCGCGACGTTCAGCAGCAGGCGCAGTTCGTCGCCCAGCGGGTGCTCGAGCTGCGCGACGAGGGCATCCCGCTCACCGAGATCGCGGTCCTCTACCGGGCGCACCACCACGCGATGGAGATCCAGTTCGAGCTCGCCCGGCGCGGGATCCCGTTCGTCGTCCGCTCGGGCGTCCGCTTCTTCGAGGCGGCGCACATCAAGGACGTGCTCGCGCACCTGCGCTTCGCGCGGAACCCCGGCGACGAGCTGGCGCTGAAGCGCGCCCTCCGGCTCACGCCCGGCATCGGCAGCGCCACCGCGGACGCGATCTGGAACGCGCTCGCGGCGCGGCGCCGGGGCGGGTCCGGCGGCGTGGACGAATTGCTCGCGCCCGATGTCGCGGGGCAGGTCCCTCCGAAGGGCCGCGGCGGGTATCGCCGCGTCTGCGACCTCCTGCGCAAGCTCGCCCGCCCGCCCACGGCGGACCTCCCGGGGGAGGCCATCGAGCTCGTCCTCGCCGAGGGCTACGAGGACTACCTCAAGGCCGAGTTCCTCAACGCCGACTCGCGGGTGGAGGACATCCGACAGCTCGCCGAGTACGCGCGGGGCTACGAGGACACCGAGACGTTCCTGTCGGAGATCGCGCTCCTGACCGAGCTCTCGGCGGAGACGGTGTCCGAGGGCGGCGAGCCGGACGAGAAGATGGTGCTGTCGAGCGTCCACCAGGCGAAGGGGCTCGAGTGGCGCGCCGTCTTCCTGGTGTGGCTCGCCGACGGCCGGTTCCCGAGCGCACAGGCGCTCAAGGACCGCGACGGCGAGGAGGAGGAGCGCCGGCTCTTCTACGTCGGCTGCACACGCGCGAAGGACGACCTGTACCTCTGCCTGCCGCTCGTGGCCGCGCCGCGCGACCGCGAGCGGGTGGTGTTGAAGGCCTCGCGCTTCGTGGAGGAGCTCCCCGGCGATCCGGTGCTCTACGAGCGGTGGCAGCTCGAGGATCCGGCGGTGGTTGCGGCGCTCCCGGTCGCGAACGACCCGGCGCTCCTCGGGCCGAGACCGGCGCCGGAGGGGGCGCTCGTCGTCCCGGCGCTGTTCGGGACGAACTCGGAACCGGGAGCCGAGGTCGCCGCGGTCGAGGAGCGGGGAGACGGCGACGACGTCCCGTCCTGATCGGCACCGAGAGGGCTGCCCGTCCGGTGTGTGGTAGAACGGGCCCATGCCCGGCTCGCCCTCCCGCGAGAAGCCCATCCTCGGCATCGACCTCGGCACGACGAACACCTGCGTCGCGCACGTGCGCAACCGCATCCCGCGCGTCGTGCCCACTGACAAGGGCAGCCTGGTTCTCCCGAGCGTCGTCGCGCTCAGCGAGAAGGGCGACTTCCTCGTCGGTGGCGTGGCCAAGGACCAGATGGTCACGAACCCGAAGAACACCATCTACGGGGCGAAGCGGCTCATCGGGCGGAAGTTCAACTCGAAGGTCGTGCAGGAGCTGCGCAGCTACTACTCGTACGACATCGTGGAGGGGCCGGCGGGCGAGGCGGCGGTGACGCTCGGCGGTGGGGTGAGGACGCTGCCGCAGGTGTCCTCGCTCGTCCTCTCGCACGTGAAGAAGATCGCGGAGGCGTTCCTCGGCCGCGAGATGGGCGAGGCCGTCATCTCGGTGCCCGCCTACTACAACGACAACCAGCGCCAGGCGGTGAAGGAGGCGGGGCGCCTGGCGGGCTTCGAGGTGAAGCGCATCGTGAACGAGCCGACGGCGGCCGCGCTCGCGTACGGCTTCAACCGCGGGCTCGACCAGAAGGTGCTCGTGTACGACCTCGGCGGCGGCACCTTCGACGTCTCGGTGCTGCAGCTCTCGGCGAACGTCTTCGAGGTGCTCGCCACCGGCGGCGACACCTTCCTCGGCGGCGTCGACTTCGACAATCGCATCATCGACTTCGCGCTCGATGCGTTCTGGCGCGAGCACAAGATCGACCTCGCGGGCTCGCCCATCGCCATGCAGCGCATCAAGAGCGCGGCGGAAGCGGCCAAGATCGACCTCACGCTCATCCCCAACGTCGCGATCGAGCTGCCCTATCTCGAGGAGAAGAAGGGCAAGCCGCTCGACCTGCGCGTGCCGCTCTCGCGCGGACAGCTGAACGACCTCACCGTGGACCTCGTCGATCGCACGTTCGAGCTGTGCGATCAGGTGCTCTACGAGAAGAAGCTCCGGCCCTCCGACATCGACGAGGTGATCCTGGTCGGCGGCCAGTCGCGCATGCCGCTCGTGCAGGAGAAGATCCGGGAGCACCTCGGGAAGCTGCCGCGCAAGGGCGTCCACCCCGACGAGTGCGTGGCCCTCGGCGCGGCGCTCCTCGGCGACTCGCTCGACCAGATCGCCTCGCTCACGCTGGTGGACGTCCTCTCCATGCCCATCGGCGTCGCGACGCCGCAGAACCGCTTCCGCCGCGTGCTCGAGAAGAACAACGCCATCCCGTGCTCGCGCTCCTTCCGGCTCCCGCCGCCGCGCGAGCCAGGGCAGCCCATCGAGCTCGACATCTACCAGGGCGACTCGGACGACATCGTGGACGACGAGTTCCTCGGCTCGATCCGGCTCCCCGCCGCCGCGACGGGGCGTCGCATCGACTTCAAGCTCGACGAGGAGTGCCTGCTCAAGGTGACGTTCGACGACCCCGAGCAGGGGATGCGCGTGGTGGACTTCGCGACGCGCGACACGCCCGAGGCGCTCCGGCGGGCGCTCGCCGAGCAGGTCGCGCGGCGCTCGCCCACCGATGCCGGTCAGGCGGAGGTGCGCCGAGGCGGCGGGCTCTTCGGCTGGCTCAGGAGAGGGTAGTGCTCTTCCCTTCGGAGACATGGCTCACCGCCGTGGTCGCCGCCGCCAACCGCCACCCGGATCTGCCGGAGGCGCTGCGCGGGCTGGGGCTGGACCTCGCGGCCGTGGTCGAGGCCGAGCCGCCGGCGCTGCCGAGCCCGTTCGCGGTGTACGGCCGCCAGGAGCACGGACGGATCGCGCTCGCGCGCGTGCTGCCCGATCCAGACGACATCTGGGAGCTCGAGCCCGCCTACGTGGTGCGCGCGCCGTACCGTGTCTGGAAGGCGCTGCTGCGCGGCGAGGATCCGGTGAAGGCGGCGCTCTCGGGGCGTGTCAAGGTCGAGGGAAACCTGGAGTCGCTCGTGCGGCGCGCCGGCTATCGCCACGTCGTGGATGCGGCGCTCGCCGGACTCGCGACGGAGTTCGCCGACGAAGGAGGACGAAGGTGAGCAAGGGGTTCGCGGAGCTTGTCCTGGAGCGGGGTGCGAAGGTGGTCGGCCGGGCGGCAGGCGCCGTCATCTCCGACCGGCGGGGGCAGGAGGCGCTGGCGCGCGCGGTGGGCGCGGCGCAGCGCGGATTGAGGATCTTCGAAAGCGTGCAGGAGCACGCGCTCCACGCGGCCGGCCTCCTTCACACGGCGGGGGTCGCTGGTTCGAAACCAGCAGCGCCCACTCGGGAGGGCCGGTGGTTCCAGGGAATCTGGAGCGACCGGCCCTTTCACTTCGGGCGGTCGGTCTCGTCATTCGCAGGCTCCTCAACGTGGTGGGCAGGGAGCGCCGGCGTCCGCCCAGCTCTTGAAGGCGGAGACGAAGTCCGCGTGGGCCACGGGCACGGGCCGCCTGCCGTATCCCGGCGACCAGCCCCACAGGACGACGGGGTCGGCCGAGACGTGCTGCACGAGCGCGGCCAGGTCCTTGCCGCCGTTGCGCTCGGGATCCTTGAGCTGCTCGCAGAGCGGGCGCGCGGCGAGGCCCTCGAAGACCATCTTCATCCCCGGCGGCGGCAGGTGCCACCCCGCCTCGACCCCCGGCGGCGCGTGCGCGCCGTAGCTCTCCGGCGGGTTCGCTTTGCCATGGCAGGCGGCGCACTCGAGGCCGGCGACGCCGAACCCGCCTCGCCCGCGCAGGACGTGCTGCGGGTGGACGTGGCTGTCGTCGCCTTGCAGCGGCGCGTCGCCGGCCGGGTGGCAGTTCACGCACCGCGGCGACTGCAACACGGCTCTCACGAGCTCGAAGGAGGCGACCGGGTCGCGAGACGCTGGCGCGGAGGGCGGCGGCGCCTGCCCGCCGCCGTGCGAGCAGGAGAGCGCGAGGGATGTCGCGGCCACGGCAACGATGACCGCCAGCAAGGCTCGAGCAGGTGATCCGATCATCGGTCCATTCCTCAGGCGAGGCGCAGCGGAAGCGACCGCAGCCGCTTCCGGGTGAGGGCGAACACCGCGTTCGCGACGGCCGCCGACACCGGCGCGGTGGCCGGCTCGCCGATGCCGCCCATGCGCGCCTTGCTCTTCAGGATGTGCACGGCGACGTGCGGCATCTCGTCGAGCCGCAGGACCTCGTAGTCGTGGAAGTTGCTCTGCTGCACGCGGCCCTGCTTGAGGGTGAGCTCGCTGTGGAGCACCGGCCCGAGGCCGAACGCGACGGCCCCCTGCACCTGCGCCTCGATGCCGAGCGGGTTGACCGCGAGGCCGCAGTCGACCGCACAGGTGACCTGGTGGACGCGGATGCGCTTGCCGTCCTCGACGGACACCTCTGCGACCTCGGCGATGATGCTGCCGAAGGACTCGTGCACCGCGAGGCCGCGCGCCCGGCCGGAGGGTGGCGGCGTGCCCCAGCCGGCGTTCTCCGCAGCGACCTGAAGGGCGCGCAGGTGCCGCGGGCTCTCCTTCAGCATCGCGGCGCGGAACTGGAGCGGATCGCGGCCCGCGGCGTCGGCGAGCTCGTCGATCATGCTCTCCATCGCGAAAGCCGTGTGCGTGTTGCCGACCGAGCGCCACCACAGCACCGGCACCTCGTTCCGAGGGGAGTGGAGCGACACGCGTCGCGCGGGCACGGCCTCGAGGTACGGCGAGCCCACCACGCCCTCGACCGAGGTCGCGTCGATGCCGCCCTTGATCATCATCGCGGCGAACGGGGTGCCGGCGAGGATCGACTGCCCCACGATGGTGTGCTTCCAGGCGACGGGCAGGCCCCTCCCGTTCAGCCCCACCTCGATCCGGTGCACGAACAGCGGACGATAATACCCGCCGCGGATGTCGTCCTCGCGCGACCAGACCACCTTGACCGGGACGCTCGCGGCCCTCGCGACGTGCACGGCCTCGCTGACGAAATCCGATTGAGGGGTGGCGCGCCTTCCGAACCCCCCGCCGAGGAACATGGTGTGGATGCTCACGTTCTGCGGCGGGACGCCGGCGATCTTGGCGGCCGAGGCCTGGTCGTTCGTCTGGAACTGCGTGCCCGTCCAGATCTCGCAACGGTCGCCGTCGATCTTCACGGAACAGTTGAGCGGCTCCATCGTCGCGTGCGCGAGGTAGGGGACGGCGTACTCCGCCTCGATCCGCTTGGCGGCCGTCGAGAGCGCCGCGTCGCAGTCACCCTTGTCGACAGCGATCGCGCCCGGCCTCCTCGCCATCTCGCGGTAGCTCGCCTCGAGCTGGTCCGTGTCGATCGCCGCGCCAGGCCCGAGGTCCCACTCGACCTGCAGCGCGTCGCGCCCCGTCTTCGCGCTCCAGAAGTCCCTCGCCACGACGGCCACGCCCGAGGGCACCTGCACGACCTGCTCCACGCCTGGAACCGCCCTGGCCTTGGCCGCGTCGAACGACCTCACCTTCCCGCCGAAGACGGGCGCCCGCGCCACCACCGCCGTCCGGAGCCCGGGGAACTTCACGTCCATGCCGAACTGCGCCTGGCCGGTGATCTTCTCGGGCGAGTCGAGCCGCCGCATGGGCTTCCCGATGAGCTTCCAGTCCTTCGCCTCCTTGAGCTTCACCGAGGCCGGCGGCGGGAGCTTCTCGGCGGCCTCCGCGAGCTGCCCGTACGAGAGCTTCTCGCCACCCCCGTGGACGTATCCGTTCTCCGTTCGCAGCCGCTTCGGATCGACCTTCCACCTCTGCGCGGCAGCCCGCACGAGCATGTCGCGCGCCATGGCGCCGACCGTTCGATAGCGGTCGAACTCGGACCAGGTGGTCGTCGAGCCGCCGGTCATCTGCATGCCGAAGGCGGTGTGCGCATAGGCCGGCGCGGCGGGCGCGTGCTCGACGCGCACCCTCGTCCAGTCGCACTCCAGCTCCTCGGCGATGAGCATGGCGAGCGTGGTCCAGATGCCCTGACCCATCTCGGAGTGCGCGAGCAGGACCGTCACGGAATCGTCGGGCGCGACGCGGACGAACGCGTTCGGCCTGGGCGGCTGTTTCTCGGGAGGGGTGGCCGCCGCGAGGGCCCTGCGCGGCACGTAGAAGGCGATGACCAGGCCGGCGCCCGAGAGGAGCGAGGACCGGAGGAAGTCGCGCCGGGAGAGCGTGCTCATCGCCGCGCCCTCCTCAGCCGCGAGGCCGCCTCGTGCACGGCTTCGCGGATGCGCTGGTACGTCCCGCACCGGCAGATGTTGCCCGCCATCGCGGCGTCGATGTCCGCGTCGGTCGGATTCGGGTTCGCGGCCAGCAGGGCGGCGGCCGACATGATCTGGCCGCTCTGGCAGTAGCCGCACTGGACGACGTCGGCGGCAGCCCACGCCTGCTGCACGGGGTGCGAGCCGTCCGCGGAGAGTCCCTCGATGGTGGTCACCTTGCGGCGGCCCACCGCGGAGACCGGCATCACGCACGAGCGCACGGCCCGCCCGTCGAGGTGGACGGTGCAGGCCCCGCACTGCGCCAAGCCGCAGCCGTACTTCACGCCGGTGTATCCGAGGACGTCGCGCAGCACCCACAGCAGCGGTGTGTCGCCGGGCGCGTCGATCTCTCGCACCGTCCCATTGACGTCGAGCTTCATCTGACCCTCCAGCCGTCGGAAGCGTCTATCTAGCCGGGCCCGAGGCGAGCGGCTGCGCTCTTGCGCTCGGCACGTGCGGGATGGCCCTTTCGGCCTGCCCGCCGAGTCGCTCCTCGCGGGCGAGCTGCCGCACGTCCAGGCCGCGGCGGCGCAGCAGCGACAGGAGCCCCTCGTCGCCGACGAGGTGGCCCGCGCCGATCAGGACGAGATGCGTCCGCGGGGCGCCCACGAGCGGCGCGATGCGCTCCGCCATCCTGCGGTTCCGCGTGAAGTAGAGCACCTCGCGCACCTCGGCCTCGCCCTCGTCCGCGAAGACGAGCGCCTCGAACGCCGCGACGTCGCCGCGTTCCCACGCCGCCGACATGCGGTCGAGGGCCTCGACGCCCGCGCGCACGTCTTCCAGCGCCGCGCGCAGCATGCGCTCCTGCGTCCGCTCCGGGAGGTTCGCGAGCAGGCGGAGGTGCTCGGGCATCGACTCGAGCTGGACGATCGTCTTCGCGCCGCGCGCCTCGCGCAGGAGCGTCGCGTCCACGCCGAGATCGGCGGAGTAGCCGGCCTTCTGGATCCACGCGACGGTGATGATCGTCGCGAGCGCCCACGGACGGAGCCGCTCCGCGTTGGCCGGCGAGAGGCCGAGGCGGGTCAACACCCCTCGCACGATGGTCTCCGTCTCGAGGCTGACGTGGGCCGACAGCCCATCCGGCGGCCGGTACGTACCGAGCTCGCGCGTGAGCCGCCGGACCGTGTCCTGGGGTGTCGCCTCCGCGTCGGCCTCCACCACGAGCACCTCCGCGCGCGCGAAGGCTGCGCGCAGCGACCGCGGCCAGGCGAGACCGGGTCTGCCGAAGTGGAGCGCGCCGGCGAGGTAGAGCGGCCGGTCGGGCGCGTCCGCGCGCGTCACGCGCCAGAGGAACGCGGGCGAGTCCGGCGCCAGGAGCGGCAGGCGCGACGCCGCGCAGGCGGCGAGCGCGAGGGACAGCGCGGAGGCGATCGCGGCGCGAGCGGCGGCCACGGTCGCGCCCATCGCGCGGCCGCGGCCCCGGTGCACGGCTCGGGCGGGGGTTCGTCCCGGGGGTCGTCGCGTGCACCCGCCGGAGGCAAGGCTCTGCGATCGGCCCCGGGCGGCCGCCCCGCCGGGCGCTAGGGCGTGGGAGCGCCCGCCCGCGCGCGATCCTTCGCGGCGATCTGGAGCCGGACCTGCTGGACCCAGTTCAGCGCCTCGCGGTCCTCCGTGGTCAGCGCGGTGCTCGTCGACGGCTCGACGGCGGCCTGGGCCGCGGCGGCGCCGCTGCGCACCGCGCGCGCCCTCTCCTGGTACTTCAGGAAGTTCGGGACGGCGATCGCGGACAGGATGCCGATGATGGCGACGACCATCATGGGAGCGGCCGCGGGCCCGCCCGAGGCGGCGCCCAGCACGGGGGCGAGGAGCCACGCGAGCGGGTGGCGGCCGACGGAGGTCGCGATCGCGGGGTTCGACACCGCCGCCAGCGCTGCGGCCCGCTTGCAGAGGTAGGGATGACTTGCCGACAGCTCGAGCACGGCCATCCAGAAGCCGCCCGTCTCGCGCACCTGGCCGGCGAACGCGCCGAGGTTCGCCTGCGCCGCGACGTTGCCTCCGGCGGCGAGCACGACGAGGCCCCGGATCGACTGCTCGAGGTCGCCCGCGACGAGGAAGCCGCAGCGGTCCGCGGTGTACTCGCGGGCGCGCAGGTACGCCGTGCCGAGCCACGGGACGATGAGGAACGGCGCCACGAGCCACGTGAAGCGCAGGTGCCCCGCCGCGAGGTGACCCACCTCGTGACCCACGACGAAGTCGAGCTGCCGCGGGTCGCGGCACTGGTCCACGAGCTCGGAGTGCAAGACGACGAAGCGCCGCGACAGGAGCTTCGTCGCGAACGCGTTCAGGACGCCGCCCGCCTGGACCACGTACACCTCGGGTGTCCGGTCGAGCCCGAGCTTCTGCGCCGCGGCGAGGACCCGGGCGTGCAGCTCGGGGAGCTGGCGCTCCGAGACGCGCACGCCGTTGCCGCGGACGTGCGCCAGGAAGAGCGCGTGCGCGACGAAGATCCCGAACGCGAGGGCGGCGCCGTAGGCGAGCCCGACGACGGAGACGACGAGCACCGCCCACACGAGCGACGAGAACACGACGGCGACCGTGAACAGGCCGCGTTCGCGGCGCGCACGGAGCTTTCGATCGAAGGCCAAGGGCACCCCTCCACGTTGGCGTTGAGGGAGGAACCTAGCACGCAGCGTCGAAGCGGCGAACACGATGACGCCCGTTCGGCGCGCGCACATGGTCGCGGATGTGGGTCGCGGTGGTCGCCCGTTCACAACTCGAAGGCTCCTGCGCCGCGGCGAGGCAGAGCGCGACGGCGGCGGCGAGCAGGTTCGGATGTGGGCTCCCTCGTCGCCCGCCGCGACGACCGCACGCCGGGCTGCACCATTGACGGCCAGGCGTACGCCCCCTTAAGGTGCTCCGTCCCCTATCGCTGGAGGTATTGCCTGTGATGTCAATCAAGTCGGCAGGTGCTGTGCTCCTCCTCATGTCCGCCAGCACGGCGTTTGCCCAGGCCCCGGCGCCCATCCCGGACCAGCCGCAGGCGGCGCAGCCCGCGCCGGCGCGGCCGGTCCGCCTCGTGCTCGACATGACGATCGACCATCAGTTCAACAAGCTCGGCACGGTGCAGTACACGGACGGCAGCACCGTCGACATCGGCGATGCGATCGTCGGCCTCGGTGTGGGCGGCGCGGTGGCGCTGACGCAGGATCGGCAGTTCGAGGTGCAGGGGTTGGTCGGGTTCCGGTTCGCGCGCGCCGGCGCCTCGAACGGCGATGTGACGTTCATGGAGTTCCCGATCGAGGTCACGGGCCACGTGAACCTCGGCAAGTTCCGCCTCGGCGCGGGACCCGCGGTCCACATCGGTCCCCAGGTCTCGGGCAGCGGCGTCGCCTCCGGAGTCAAGGTCGCGTACGACACCGCCTTCGGCGCGGTGGGCGCGGTGGAGTACCTCTTCGGAGCAGGCACCTCCAAGATAAGCCTGGGCTTGCGCGGAACGTGGTTCAGCCTGGCGGCGGGCGGCCAGTCGCTCGACGCGAGCGGCTTGGGCTTCCTGTTCGCCTGCTATTTGTAGCCGACGCCTCGAAGGCCTGTGACGCAGCGTCGTGGCCGCGGAGGCCGCGCCGCCGTGTCTACGCGGGCGGGATCCCCGGCTCCACCCCGACCGGCGGGTGCTGCTCGTGCTCGGCGCCGCCCTCGACCGGATGGATGGGCAGGACGCGGTCGAACACCCACAGGAGCGCGAAGGGGGCCAGGAAGAGCACGATCGCGACGAGCACGCCCTCGCGCCCGAAGATGTCGGGCGAGTACGGCGAGCGCAGCCCGCGCAGCGACTTCGAGAGGAGCTGCCCGCCGATGACGATGTTCCAGCGCATCGAGAACACCTGCACGAGGCAGAGCAGGGCGGCGACGGTCGAGAGCGTGTTCCGCACGCGCTCGTGCAGGTAGCGGTTCAGGAGCACCACCACCGCGAGCAGGATGAGCGGGATGAGGCCACCCACGATCATCTGCATCGAGAGGTAGGAGAACTCGAGGCGCGTCGTGAGGAGCTGCGACACGATGTGCCACGGCTCCGAGTTCTCGTACGCCATCACGATGATCTCGAGGAGCTCGAGCGTGATGGTGAGGATGAGGAAGAACCAGAGCCAGCGCGCGAACGCGGAGACGCATCGCTGCTCCGCCGGACGCCTCTGGAACTTCGACCACGCCTGGTAGATGACCATGAGCAGCGCGATGCCGCTCACCGCCGCCGAGAGCAGGAAGATGACCGGCATGAGCGGCGTCGACCACCACGGGTTCGCCTTGATGGCGCCGAAGATGAAGCCGACGTAGCCATGGAGCATGCACGCGCCGGGGAGGCCGATGCCGGCGAGGAGCGTGATCGCGCGGTGGTCGATCTCGAGCGCCTCGGGTGAGGTGTCGTACGTGCCGAGCGCGAGCACGGCGTAGAAGGCGCGCCTCCAGCCGCGGCTGGCGCGCGCCATCTCGATGATCTCCTTGCGCCACACGAACCAGACCTCGAGCGCCACGATGACGAGGTACACGCTGTAGAGGATGCCGAACCCCGCCATCGCCGAGGTGAAGTGCGGCGTGATCATGACCTCGATGCCGCGCTCGGGGTGGCCGAGGTGGAGCTGCAGCGGCATGGCCGCGATGAGCAGGAAGCAGAACGACGCCGCGAGCGAGAGGCGCGCCACCGGCTTGAACTCGGCGCGGCCGAAGAGGTGGTAGAGCGACGTGACGATGAAGGAGCCGGCCACGAAGCCCGTGATGTACGGATACATCACGATCATGAGGCTCCAGTGGACGTACGTGTCGTTGGGGAACGCGTACCCCGTGATCTCGGGCATCACCGCACCTCCTTGTCGAGGTGGAGGTAGTAGCACTGCGGCTCCGTGAGGAGATGCGGCTGCAGGATCGCGACGCGGTCGCCCTCGATCGCCTTGCGCACCGGGTCATCCTCCCGCTTCATGTCGCCGAACTGGCGCGTGCCGGTGGGGCAGACCTCGACGCAGGCCGGCTTCAGCCCCTTCGTGATCCGGTGGTAGCACCAGGTGCACTTGTCGGCGGTGTGCGTGCTGGGATTGATGAAGCGGCTGCCGTACGGGCACGCCTGCACGCAGTACGCGCACCCGATGCACCGCTCGCCGTCCACCAGCACGAGGCCGTCCTTCGTGCGGTAGGAGGCGCCCACCGGGCAGACCTGGATGCAGGGCGTCTCCTTGCAGTGATTGCACATCTTCGGGACGAAGAACGACTTCGTCGCCGTGAACGACGTCTGCACCGGCGGGAAGCCGTCGATGCCGCCCTTCGGCGAGTCCACGTGCGACCCCTCGGGACCGACGACGTAGCGCTCGATCCAGGTGCGGACGAAGCCGTCCGGCACGTCGTTCTCGGCCCGGCACGCGCGCACGCACGAGCCGCAGCCGATGCACTTCGACGTGTCGATGAGGTAGGCGTACCGGTGCTCCTCCCAGTTGTAGCCCTCCTCCGGGTGCGTGGCGCCGGCCGTCTCGAAGGCAGTGCCGCCGGCGAGGAGCACCAGCGCTCCGCCGGAGAGCCGGAGCGCGTTCGAGAGGAACGCTCGCCGCCCCACCTCGGGCGCCGTGCAGGACGGGGCGTGTGGGCGCGCCGCCTGATGGGCGTCCTGCGCGGTGGCGGCGGGGCAGGGCGCCTCTGATCTCGGATCCATGTCTCCTCCGCTACGGCTTCGGCGAGTGCGGGTTGTGGCAGTCGAGGCAGACGCCGCCTTCGAGCTTGGCCGGGACGTGCTGCTCGAGGTCCACCTGCTTGAACGCGGTGGGGCGGCCCGCGATCCGGCGATGGCAGCGGGCGCACAGCGTGAACGATCGGTCGACCGGCATGGCGGCCACCTTGGCGCCGCCGCGGACATGCGACGCGAGCGGCGCGTGGCACACCTCGCAGCTCACGCGCTGGTGGGCGCCCGCCGCGTGCTCGGCGTGGCGCGGCCCATGGCAGGCGGTGCACGAGTCGAGGCCGCCGTGCCGCGGCGTCCGCACGCTCATCTGCTCGGCGACGTTGTCGAAGCGATACGGTCCGTAGAGCCCGAAGGAGCGCGGGACGAGGAAGCCGCGCGTGAGCAGGATCGCGGCCACCGCCACGATCAGCACCAGGACGACGCGGAAGACGTGACGGGCATGCTCCATCCAGGCCTCCTTCGATTCACGGTTCGTCGATGCGCTCGGGGGAGAGCAGCCATCGTAGCCAGCTCGCGCCGCCCGTCCGCGGGCGGGGCGGGTCGAGCGGGAGCGGCTCGGGCGCGAAGAGCAGGCTCGCTATCGAGCGGCGCTCGGAACGCGCGCAGCGCTTCGGCTCGTCGAGGGGGAGCTGTTCCCAGGTGAAGATCTCGCGCGCGAGCGCAAATACCGACCGCCAAATTTGCGCCATCGCTTCGAACAGAAGCACACTTTGCAGCAGTCGAGCAATCCCGCTCGCTCACCAGAGCGACGCCTGACGAGCGCCTGCTTCGCCTTTTCGTCAGGCGTTGCAGTGGTATTCCGTGCAACCCGAGGACGATGCGGATTCGTCCGCGCCTTGATTCGATTGACGCATGTCAATTTCTCCCTATGGCCCTCAAGGGTGCGGCGTACTGACCTGACCACGATCAAGGCAATCACATCCCGAGCGCAGCTTACGGTGCGCGTGGGGGAGGATGCGCGCGGAGCGCAGAAGCGAGGCAGACGTGTCCGAACGCTCGCCCGATCTCGACGCACACGTGGCGGAGCTGACCGAGGCCGTGCGCAACCTCGAGCGGCGGCTCTCGGCGCTCGAGCGCGCGCGCCCGGCGCAGCAGCCGCCGGCGAAGCCGCGGAGCGCCGCCGCCGCGCAGGAGCGCGCCCTGCGCGCGGACGCGACCGACGACGCCGACCTCGCGAAGGGTCTCTCGCTCGGCGGACGTACCCTGCTCGTGCTCGCCGGCGCGTTCGTGCTGCGCGCCCTCACCGACGCCGGCACGGTCCCGGCCTGGCTCGGCGTCCTCCTCGGGTTCGGTTACGCGGGCACGTGGCTCGCCATGGCGGAGCGCGCCGGACGGGCGGGGCAGGCATGGAGCGCCGTCGCGCACGGGCTCGCGACGATCCTGGTCGGGTTCCCGCTCCTCTTCGAGGCGACGTGGCGCTTCCGCCTCGTGTCGCCCGAGGCCGCCGCGGCGACGCTCACCGCGCTCACGGCCGTCGCGCTGGGGATGGCGGCGCATCGCCGGCTGCACGTGCTCGCCTGGCTCGTCTCGATGGGCGGCCTCCTCACCGCGGTCGCGCTCATGCCCGTGACGGGACGCCTCGCACCGCCGGCCCTCTACCTCGTGCTCCTCGGCGTCGCGACCCTCTGGCTGGGGTACGTGCGCGAGTGGTTCTACATCCGCTGGCCGGTCGCGCTCGTGGCGGACCTCGTGGTCATCATCCTGGCGCTGCGGGCCGTCGCGCCGGCGACGATCGAGGGGCCGCGGACGGCGCTGCTCGTGCTCCTCGCCCTCATGGCCCTCTACCTGGGATCGATCGCGATCCGCACGCTGCTGCTCTCGCGCAGCGCCGTCGTCTTCGAGATCGTCCAGACCGCGCTCGCGATGCTGGTCGGGCTCGGCGGCGCCTCGATCGTCGCCGCGCGCTCCGGGATCGGCGGGACGGCCTTCGGCGTGTTCGGCACCGTCTTCGGCGTCGCCGCGTACGCCGTGGCGTTCGCCTTCGTCGAGCGGCGGAAGGGCGGCCGGATCAACTTCTACCTGTACACCTCGGTCGCGATCGCGCTCGTCCTCGCCGGCACCGCCTTCGTCCTCTCCGGCCGGGCGCTGCCGGTGGCCTGGGCCGGTCTGGCCGTGCTCTCCGGGTGGCTCGCGCGCCGCCACCGGCGCTTCACGCTCGCGGCGCACAGCGCGGCGTACGCCCTCGGGGCCGCGCTCGCGAGCGGGCTCCTCGCGCGGTCGGTCGAGACCATGGTCGCGCCCGCGGGCGCCCCCTGGCCGCGCTTCGACGTGCCGTCGCTCGCCGTGCTCGCCGCGATCGGGGTGAGCGCGTGGCTCGCATCGGGGCGCGCCGCGACCACCCTCGAGCGCGCGCCGCGGTCGCTCCTCCTCGCCGTGCTCGCCGTGTCCGCGTGCGCGGTCGCGACGCGCTGGCTCGTCCCGGTCCTGGCGGGCGCGCCCGGCCCGGGCGCCCACGCCGGCGCCGTCGCGACGGTGCGGACCGCGGTCATGGTGGGAGGGGTGCTCCTCCTCGCGATGCTCGGCCGGCTCGAGGCGTGGTCGGAGGCGGGCTGGCTCGCGTACCCCGTGCTGGTCGCGATCGCGCTGAAGATCCTCCTCGAGGATCTCCCCCAGAGTCGCCCCGCGACGCTGTTCCTGACCTTCGCCCTCTACGGGGCAGCGCTCATCGTGGTGCCGCGCGTCCGCCGCCGGCGGGCGCCTCACCCCGCGGCGGCCGCCGGATCGTGACGGCGCCGCCCGCGCGCCGCGAGGTCAGCGCGCGGGGCAGGGCGCGAGCACCAGGCGGATCGGCTTCGTGTCCTCGAGCCGGCGCGCCAGCTCGTGCTCTCGCGCGCCGGCGTCGCAGTCGCCGTTGGCGGTGAGCGCCTCGCCGAGGACGGCGTGCGCGTCGGAGAGCCCGGGCGCTCTGTCCACGGCCCGGCGCGCGAGGTCGATCGCCTGTTCGATCTTCTTCGCGACGAGCAGCCGCCGCGCGAGCCGCGCGTCCCAGCGCGCCTTCACCGAGCCGTCGGCCTCGACCGGTGACGAGAGCGGGGTGAGGACGTTCGCGACCTCGAGCGGGGTCATCTCCCCGAGCACGCCCAGCACCTGGGCGCGCACCCGCGCCTCCATGTTGATCTTGCGGAAGTGCTCGTACGCCGCGAGCCGGTGCTGCGCATCCACGACGCCGACGACCGGGTGGAGCTTCACGCCGAGCGCGCCGTAGAGCGCGTCGGCCTTGTCGACGAGCACCGTCATGCGGATACCCGAGGCGCGCACGAGCTCGCGCACCTCCTCCACGGGCTCCTGATCCGAGACGACGGCGACGAAGTGCACCGACTTGTTCGCGAGCTCCTTCTCGATCCGCGCCAGCCGCTCGAGGACGTCGAGCGAGTGATCCTGGCCGGTGCGCACGAAGACGAAGACGCTCGCGCGCGCCGTGCCGAGCAGGTGGTGGTGCCCGCCGTCGAGGACGGGCATGTCGTCGTCGGGGATGGGCGTGCCCACCGGGATGCTGAAGGCGAGAGCGCGAGCGGGCAGGGTGAGCGCGAGGACGAGGGCGGCGACACGGCGGGGCGCGCGGTCCATGCCGTCACGGTACGTCGTTTCGCGGGAAAGCGCTCCTCCCTGGTCCTTGGGATACACCAGCGGTGTAGCCGGATGTGCGCAGCGGACGCACGGCGAGGGCGCGCGATCGGGCGACGTCTCCTCGCCACGCCGGCGCGGCGGTCGCCTCCGAGGTGATCGCGGTCAGTGTCAGCGGAGGGCGCGCTTCGGTACGCTCGAGGAGCTCACCATGCCCCTGCGCGGACCCCCACCCACTTCGCCGCGAGGCGCGGTCTCAGACCCCGTGGACCGCGTGAGCTTCCCGCGCGTCGCGGAGTACCTGGCGCGCCTTCCCGACGGCGTGCGCTCGTATCCCGAGTGCCGCGCGAAGGGCGCGATCTTCCGCCGGCTCCTCGAGAGCCGGCCCGTGCGCGGCGTCCGCGCCGGCGCGCTCCCCGAGCCCATCCGCGAGATCCTGGGCAGCCCACCGCTCGACGGCGACTGGCTCCCGGAGGCATCCCTCGGGTGCGTGTGCCACGCGATCGCGGACTTCCACGGCATGAGCGACGGCGACTACCTGGCGTGGGTCGGGCCCGTGAACAAGCAGCTGTTCCGGGGCTTCCACGGGTTCGTCATGTCGCTCATCTCGGTCGAGATGGCGGTGCGTCGCGGCGGAGGCTACTGGAAGATGTTCCACCGCGGGACGCAGGTGACCGCGGAGCAGCTCGCGGAGCGCTCCTGGGCGGTGCGGATGGAGTTTCCGCCGAGGCTCTTCGACGGCCTCTTCCTCGCGCAGTACGCGCCGGTGTTCCGCGCCGGCCTCGAGATCGCGAACCCGGACGTCGACGTCCGGTTCGCCGAGGCGGGCGATGGCTTCGGCGTCTTCCACGTGCGCTGGCCGTGACGGCCGGCTAGGCGCCGACGATGCTCCGCAGCCGCTCGACCACGGCACGCGCCTCGGCGTTGTGGCACGACTGACACTCGCTCGGGAGCTCCGAGACGACGTGCCGCTGTGCGGCGAGGGCGGCCTCCGCCTTCGCGACGTCCCGGCGCGCCGCGGCGATGAGCGCCTCGGCGGCGTCGAGCTGGCTCTGGAGCTTCTCGACCATCTCGAGGAGCTGCGCCGCGAGCAGCGCGGCGTCGAGGCCGCCCTTCCCGCACTCGGTCCGCAGCTCGCTGATCTGCCTTTGGGTGAGGCGCATGCGCGCGAGGGTAAGCCTACGGCCGGACTGGTGGTATGCCAGGTATCAACGACACACGCGCCAGGGCCGAGCGGATGGCGGATGACGGGGGAGCGTCACTTCTTCGCCCGCCGCTGCTCCTCCCAGATCGGCTTGTAGTCGTACGTCGCGTAGAACTCGGTGCGGTACGCGCCCCACGCGCCGTTCTCGACCACGAGATTCACCTCGCGCAGCTTCTCCGGGGGGACGCGCAGGGTGACGACCTGGCCGATGCCCATCATCACGTACCAGGAGACGACCTCCACGCCCGCGGGCGGGAAGCGGTCGTGGAACCCGGTCTTGTCGAGCTGGGCGTTCAGCTCGGGGAGCGGCCGCGACTGGTCGTGGCGGAAGAAGACGGTGAGGAGGACCGCGTCCTGCCGCGCGGCGGGCCCCGGCGCGGCGCTGGCCGGGGGGCGCTGCGCGAGGACGCGTCCCGCGAAGAGGGCGATCGTGAGCGCCGTCAGCGCGGCGGCGATCTCGAGGGTGCGGAGAGCGCGGAGGTTGGGCTGGGTCATGCGGCCGAGTTAACGGCGCGACGCGTCCGGCGTCCGTCACGCGCAGGGTGGCCCGCCCGCGTCACGGCGAGGTGGAGTCCGGCGCGACCGCCTGCTAGAAGAGGCCCATGCGCGTCGGCTACCTCGGTCCCCCGGGCACCTTCAGCGAGGAGGCGGTGGGCCGCTGCGAGCTCGTCGCGACCGCCGAGCGGCGCGACTACCCGACCATCGCCGACGCCTTCGAGGCGGTCGCGAAGGGCGAGGTGGACTGTGGGCTCCTCCCCATCGAGAACTCGCTCGAGGGGAGCGTCAACGTCACGCTGGACATGCTCGTGCACCGGCCGGGGCTGCGCATCAAGCGCGAGGTCCTGCTCCCCATCCAGCAGCACCTCCTCGCGCGCCCCGGTACCCAGCTCTCGCAGGTGGAGCGCGTCCTCTCGCATCCGCAGCCGCTCGGCCAGTGCGCCGGGTTCCTGCGGGAGAAGCTGCCCGGGGTGCCGCACGAGATCACGCCGTCGACGGCGGACGCGGCGCGGCAGGCGGCGGAGCGCGAGGGTTGCGCGGCGATCGGGTCGCGGGCCGCCGGCGAGCGCTACGGCCTCGCGATCCTCGCCGAGAGCATCCAGGACGGGGAGGGGAACACCACGCGCTTCGTGCTCGTCGCGCGCGACGACGAGAAGCCCACCGGGCGCGACCGCACGAGCATCGCGTTCACGCTCGACCGCGATCGCCCGGGCGGCCTCTACGAGGTGCTGGGCGAGTTCGCGCGCCGCCAGATCAACCTCTCGAAGATCGAGAGCCGCCCCAACAAGCAGGCCCTCGGCCATTACGTCTTCTTCATCGACTTCGAGGGGCACCGCGCCGATCCGCGAGGCGCCGAGGCGCTCGCGGGCGTCCTCGAGCGCGTCCACGGGCTCCACCTGCTCGGATCCTATCCGCGAGGGTGAGGTGACGCGGAGCGCGGCCGGGATCCTGGCCCGCCACGGCTCGCGACGTGGCCCGCCGGCGGCCACGGACCCTGTTCGAGCCTCGCCCGGGCACGCGCGGTCGCCCGCGGAGCGAGAGACTTCCTGCGGTTCGGCGCTCAGCGCCCCCCTGGTGGGTTCGGGCTCGCCCGGCGCGCCCGTTCTTGCAGAAGGGCTGCCGCTGGGCGGAGGGAAGGGAGGGCCATGCCTCGTGAGCGCGAGGGCCGTCGTCGCGAAGCCCGTCGCGCCCGAGCAGCTGCTCGCCGCGACCGCCGCGGCGCTCAAGCCTTGAGATCGACCCCCAGCGCCCGGGCGCACATGGCGAGGTGCCCGGCGTCGGTGCCGCAGCAGCCGCCGATCCAGGCAGCGCCCGCCCGCGCCAGCTCGACCGCCCAGCTCGCGAAGGCGCCCGGCGCCGCGATGTCGCCGGGCAGCCCCGCCGACGGCTTCGCCACGAGCGGGACCCCGAGCCGCGGGGCGGCCGCCGCGAGGAGCGGCGCGAGCGGGGCGCCCGGGAGCACGCAGTTCACCCCCACCGCCGCGGCGCCGTCGGCGGCGAGCGCCTCGAGACACGCGAGCGCCGGCTCGCCGGACGCCGCCGCGAGCGCGCCGCGCGTGTCACTAAAAGTGAATGTCGCGACGGCCGGCAGCCCGGTCGCGCGCGCGGCCGCGAGCGCCGCCCGCGCCTCGGCGAGGTCCCAGTGGCTCTCGGTCCAGACGAGGTCCACCCCGGCTGCGGCGAGCGCGCGGAACGCCTCGGCGTAGCGCTCGCGCAGCTCGGCGGGCGACGCTGCCCCCGCGAGCAGCGTCGGGCCGACGGCGCCGGCGACGCGCGCCGCGGGCGCCGCCGTGCGGGCCGCCGCCACCGCGCGCCGCGCGAGGTCCTCGAGCGGCGCCGCGATCCCGCCGTCCCGCAGCCGCGGCGCGGCGAGATTGAACGAGCAGGTGAGGAGCACGCGCGCGCCCGCGGCGGCGTGCGCCGCGTGCACGCGCCGGACCTCGTCGGGCCGGTCGAGCAGCCAGCGCTCCGGGAGGGCGCCGGCCGGGAGACCCGCGCCGATGAGCGCCGTCCCCATCGCGCCGTCGAGGAGCGTCACCGTCAAGGGAGAGCGACCTCTTCCAGGTGGCGCGGGACGATGGCCGTCCAGCCGCGCTCCGCCAGCCGTTGCGCGGTGGCCGCGAGCGGCGCGGGCTCGCCGTGCACGCAGAAGACGCGCGACGGCGGACGGGGGAGGGTGGCGAGCCAGCGCGCCGTCTCGTCCTTGTCGGCGTGCGCGGAGAAGCCCGAGACGGAGACGACGCGCGCCCTCACCGGCACCTCCTCCCCGTGTAGGCGGAGGGTCTTCGCGCCGTTCTGGAGGCTCCACCCGCGCGTCCCGGCGGCCTGGTAGCCGACGAGCATCACCGTCGTGCGCTCGTCGGGGAGCCGCCGCGCGAGGTGGTGCAGGATCCGGCCGCCCGTGGCCATGCCGGACGCCGAGATGATGATGCACGCTCCCGCCACCGCGTTGATCGCCTTCGACTGCTCGGGCGCGCGGGCGAACCTCAGGCGCGCCGGGCGCAGCGGCTCGATGCCGGCGGCGACGAGCCGCGCCATCTCGTCGTCGTGGTCCTCGCGGTGCGCGAGGTACATGGGCGTCGCGTCGACCGCCATCGGCGAGTCGACGTAGACGGGCAGCTCCGGGATCTCGCCCCGCGCCTCGAGGTCGCGCAGCTCGAACAGGATCTCCTGCGTCCGCCCGATCGCGAACGCCGGGACGAGGAGCGCGCCCGCGCGCTGCGCCGCCGCCTGCACCGCGCCCTTCAGCTCCTCGCGCGGCGAGCCGTGGTGGACGCGATCCCCGTAGGTGCACTCGACGAGGAGGTCGTCGGCGGGGGGCGCCGCATCGGGGTCGGGCAGGATGGGGACTCCGTAGCGGCCGAGATCGCCGGAGAAGAGGATGCGCCGCCCCGGGCCGCCCGCGGCCGCCAGCTCCATCTCGACGGTCGCGCTCCCCAGGATGTGTCCGGCGCGATGGAACGTGACGGCGAGCCCGGGCCGGATCTCGCGCCGCTCGCCGTAGCGCAGCGGGACGAGGAGCCGCAGGGCCGCCACCGCGTCGGCCTCCGTGTAGAGCGGCTTCGCGGCGGGGGCATGCTTCGAGTAGCCGCGCTCGTTCGCGTAGCGTGCCTCCTCCTCTTGCAGCTTCCCGGAGTCGGGCAGCAGCAGGTGCGCGAGGTCGCGCGTCGCGGGTGTGCAGTGGACGGGGCCGCGGAAGCCGTCGCGCGCGAGGAGCGGCAGCGCGCCGGTGTGGTCGATATGAGCGTGGGTGAGGACGACGGCGTCGATCGACGCGGGCGGCACCGGAAAGGGATCCCAGTTCCTCAGCCGGAGCTCCTTCGCGCCCTGGAAGAGACCGGCGTCCACCAGGACCGACCCGCCCGGGGCGCGAACCAGGTAGCGGGAGCCGGTCACCGTGCCTGCCGCGCCGAGGAAGCAGATGGACGCCATCGAGGCTCGAATTCTAGAATGACGCGCTCGGCGCCGCCCGCATTGTGGCACGGCGCGACCAGGGAGCGGTGATGCGAAGGAAGATCCGCGTGGTGGGGGCGATGATCGAGCGCGATGGGAAGTACCTCATCACGCAGCGGCCGGCGCGCGCGACGCTGCCGCTCCTTTGGGAGTTTCCCGGCGGTCGCGTCGAGCCCGGCGAAACCGATCAGGAGGCCCTCGCGCGCGAGCTCAACGAGGAGATGGCGATCGCCGTCGCCGTCGGCGATCGCGTCATCCACGTCGAGCACGCGTACGAGAGCTACGACATCGACTTCTGCGTCTACCGCTGCCAGCACACCGGCGGCGCCATCCAGCACATCGGCGTGAACGACCACCGCTGGGTGAGACCCGACGAGCTCGACAGCTACGAGTTCCCCGCCGCCGACGAGAAGACGATCGCGAAGCTCCTGGGGCTGTAGCCCTCGAAGCCAGCTCCGTCACCCAGGCGAGCGCACCTCGGTACGCCCGGCCGCCCGGCCACGTGGGTCCCGGCCAGTTTGTTCGGCTGCCCGACGTGCACACCTTGCTTAGAAGGGGGGCGGAGGCTTCGTGGCAGAACACCAGAAAGGTGGAGGGCGGCCGGACCGAGCAAGCCGCACTCCGGGACGCTCGCCGTTCGCCTCACCCGCCGCGTGGCTCGTCCTCATCGCGCTCGCGGTCTTCCTCTTCCGCGCGTTCCAGGACGTCGGCGTGCGCCGCGTCGGGTACTCGCAGTGGAAGGAGATGCTGAAGGCGGGCTCGTTCGAGCGCGTCGTCGTCGGTCCGGACTGGGTGCGCGGCTATCCGAAGCCGGCGGAGGCGGCCGGCGAGGCCGACGGCGCGAAGGCGAAGGGGAACGGCCAGTCGCTGCCCTACGTCGCGACGCGGATCCCCGGCGACGACGAGCTCATCAAGCAGATCGAGGCGTCGAAGGTGGAGTACGACGCCGTGTCGTCGTCGGGCATGGGCGATGTGTTCTGGGTGTGGATCGCCCCCATCGGGCTCGGGCTCCTGTTCTGGGGCTGGGTGATGCGCCGGATGACGGGCCAGATGGGCCAGGGACCGCCCGGCGTGATGACGTTCGGCAAGTCCAAGGCGCGCATCCACATGGAGCCCGACACCGGCACGACGTTCAAGGACGTGGCCGGCATCGACGAGGCCGTCGAGGAGATCGAGGAGATCGTCGAGTTCCTGAAGACCCCCGAGAAATACCGCCGCCTCGGCGGCCGCATCCCGAAGGGCGTGCTCCTCGTCGGCCCTCCCGGCACCGGCAAGACGCTCCTCGCGCGCGCCACCGCCGGCGAGGCGGGCGTGCCGTTCTTCTCGCTCTCCGGCTCCGAGTTCGTCGAGATGTTCGTGGGCGTGGGCGCGGCGCGCGTCCGCGACCTCTTCCAGCAGGCCACCGCCAAGGCGCCATGCATCGTCTTCATCGACGAGCTCGACGCGCTCGGGAAGTCTCGCAACTCCGGCATCATGGGCGGCCACGACGAGCGCGAGCAGACGCTGAACCAGCTCCTCGCGGAGATGGACGGCTTCGACGCGCGCGCCGGCCTCATCATCATGGGGGCGACGAACCGGCCCGAGATCCTCGATCCGGCGCTGATGCGGCCCGGGCGCTTCGACCGCCAGGTGCTCGTCGATCGTCCCGACAAGCGCGGGCGCGAGAAGATCCTGCAGATCCACGCGCGCACCGTGAAGGTCGGGCCGGACGTCGACCTGCGCTCGATCGCGGCGCGGACGCCCGGCTTCGCCGGCGCCGACCTCGCGAATGTCGTGAACGAGGCGGCGCTCCTCGCCGCCCGGCGCAACAAGTCCGCGGTCGGCCGCGCCGAGTTCGAGGAGGCCATCGAGCGCGTCGTGGCGGGGCTCGAGAAGAAGAGCCGGCGCATCAACGAGCGCGAGAAGGAGATCGTCGCGTTCCACGAGTCGGGCCACGCGCTCGTCTCGTGGATGCTGCCCAACGCCGACCGCGTGACGAAGGTCTCGATCATCCCGCGAGGCGTCGGGGCGCTCGGCTACACGCTCCAGCTCCCCATCGAGGATCGCTACCTGCTCACCCGCAGCGAGCTGCGGGATCGCATGGCGGGGCTCATGGGCGGGCGAGTGGCCGAGGTCGAGATCTTCGGCGAGCCCTCCACCGGCGCCTCGAACGACCTGCAGCAGGTGACGGGCCTCGCGCGCATGATGGTGCGCGACTACGGCATGAGCGGGCTCGGGCCGGTCGCGCTGTCCGACGATCGCGGCCCGTCGTTCCTCGGCATCAAGGGGCCGGAGTCCCGAAGCTACTCCGACCGCACCGCGCTCGAGATCGACCGCGAGGTGCAGGCGCTGGTGATGGAGGCGCAGGAGCGCGCGCTCGAGGTGATCCGGCGCCACCGCGACAAGCTCGACATGCTCGCCGCGCGCCTGCTCACCGCGGAGGTGGTCGAGGAGGAGGAGATGGTGCGGCTGTGGGGTCCCAAGGTGGAGCGGCCTGGCGGGCTCGAGGGCCGCGGGCACACCGAGGCGCCCCCGGAGCACCCGAGCCGGCCACTCTCCGCGGAGGGCGCGGCGCCCACCTGGGCCGCGCCGCAGGCCGCGGCGGGCACCGCCCCGGATCCCGACAAGGAGCGTGGGTGATCGGCAGGGAGCACGGGTGAAGACGAGCTCGACCCACCGGCAGCGCAAGGCGCTCTTCCAGCGAGGCATCCAGCAGGGGACCCTGACCGTGCAGGAGATCGAGCGAGCGCTCCCGGCGGGCTCGCTCACCGACGCGGAGCGCTGGCTGCTCTACTACAGCCTGCGCGCGTCCGGCGTCGAGATTCGCGACGCGAACGGCGCCGAGGTGCCGGATCCCGGGTTCCCGAGCCCGGCCGATTAACCTCGGGCACTCTTTTGGGTTTGACAGCTGGCGTCGTGTGGTTAGCTTCGGCGCCGGAGGCAGGAATGTCCGACGAGGAGCGCGCGAACGGCGATGGCGCGGAGCGGGTGAAGGTCCGCGATCGCCGCCGCTTCACACCCGAAGGGGAGCCCATCCCGACCGAGGACGAGTCGGCCGCTGCTGCCGCCGAGCCGATGCCGCTGCCGGAACCGGATCCACGAGACTTGATGCTCGAGCAGCAGGCCGCGCGCATCGACGAGCTGACGCGTGCGCTGGCGGCGCTCGTCGAGGAGGGCAAGGCGGCGCGAGCACGGATGGAGCGCGAGAAGGGCCGCGTGCTCGAGGCGGAGCGCGCGAAGGTGGCGCAGGCGCTCCTCGAGGCGGTGGACGAGCTGGAGCGGGCGCTCGCGGCGGCCGGCGAGGCGACCGGGCCGCTCGTCGACGGCGTACGCCTGACGCTCGCGGCCCTGGCGAAGAAGGTGGCGGAGCTCGGCGCCGAGCGGATCGCGGTCGTGGGGCACCGCTTCGATCCGCGCCTGGCCGAGGCGGTAGATCTCGTTCCGGTGGCGGACGCGGCGCAGGACGAGGTGGTGGTGCAGGAGCTGCGCGCCGGTTATCGAATCGGCGATCGCGTCCTGCGCCCGGCCCAGGTGAGAGTGGGTCGGCTTGCCCAGGCTTGATTTCTGAACAGCCCCGGCGCTCGCAGGGAATAGAATCCCGGCGTGCCTGTATGGGGGCAATGAGCTCTCGGAGGAGGGTTATGCGGCGTCTTGCCATCACTTACGGTGTCGTCCTCACCTTCGCCGTCGCGAGCGGCTGCGCGGCGGAGGGCCGTGCCGACGCGGGGCCCGCCCCGCAGGCCGCGAGTCCCGGTCCGCAGGCGCCCGCGGCTCAGGCGCCCGCCTCGCCCGAGACGGGGCAGAAGCTGTGGCGCGAGTCGGTGTCGCAGGGGCCGAACGCGCCCGCCGCCGTCAACATCCCGGGGCACACCACGCTTTCGCCGCTCGTGAAGCAGCTCAAGCCGGCCGTCGTGAACATCTCGTCCACCACCGTCGTGAAGAACCCGCACCGCGGCCTGCGGCGCGCGCCCGGCGGCGACGACGAGGACCAGCTCCTCGAGCGCTTCTTCGGGCAGCGCGAGATGCCCGAGGAGATGAAGGGCACGAGCCTCGGCTCGGGCTTCGTCATCAACGAGGACGGCTACGTCCTCACGAACAACCACGTCGTGAAGGACGCGACCGACATCAAGGTGAAGCTGTCCGACGGGCGCGAGCTCGAGGCGAAGATCGTCGGCCGCGACGCCGGGGTCGACGTGGCGCTCATCAAGCTGCAGAACGTGAAGGGCAAGCTCCCCACCGTCGCGCTCGGCGACTCCGACGCGCTCGACCAGGGCGACTTCGTCGTCGCCATCGGGAGCCCGCTCGGCTTCCGTGAGTCGGTGACCTTCGGGATCGTCTCGGCGAAGGACCGCACCCTCACCGGCAGTCCCTTCGACGACTTCCTCCAGACCGACGCCGCCATCAACCAGGGCAACTCGGGCGGGCCGCTCTTCAACATGAAGGGCGAGGTGGTCGGCATCAACACCGCCATCATCTCGCCGCAGATCGGCTCCGGGATCGGCTTCGCCGTCCCGATCAACCTCGCGAAGCAGCTCATCCCGCAGCTGCTCAAGGGCAAGGTGGCCCGCGGCTTCCTCGGCGTGACCGTGAGCGAGCTCACCCCCGACCTCGCCCAGGGATTCGGGCTCAAGGAGGGGACGAAGGGCGCCCTCGTGCAGTCGGTGAAGGCGAAGGCTCCCGCCGACAAGGCGGGCGTGAAGCCCGGCGACGTGGTCGTCGCCGTGAACGGCAAGCCGGTCGAGAGCTCGGGGCAGCTCACGCGCACCGTCTCGAACATCCCGCCCGGCGGGAAGGCGACGCTCACGGTGCTCCGCGGCAACGACCGGAAGGATGTCCAGGTCACCGTAGCGCAGCGCCCTGACGAGGAGGCGCTCGCGCGTGGCGAGGACACGTCGCCCGAGGAGGGCGAGGGCGATCAGCAGGGGCAGGGGGCGAAGAAGGGCGAGGACAAGCTCGGCATCCGCATCGCCCCGCTCACTCCTCAGGTCGCGCGCGAGATGGGGGTCGAGGGCGACCAGGGCGTGCTCGTCGTCGCGGTCAGCCCCGACGGCCCCGCCGGCGCCGCCGGCATCCGCCGCAACGACGTCATCCTCGAGGTGAACCGGCAACCGGTGAGCAAGGTGGATCAGCTCGTCGGCCTCATCGGCAAGCTGAACCCGGGCCAGGTGGCGGTGCTCCGCGTCCTGCACGGCAACCAGGCCGTCTACGTGCCGGTGAAGCTCGGGGGCGAGAAGAAGGAGAAGGGAAAGTAGCGCTCGCGGGGAGCGGCCCCACCTGTGGGCCAGCGCGGTGGGGGGTCTGGGGGGAGCTGCGCTCGCTCCCCCCAGCTGAGGTCGAGCTACGCGAAAGCGCAGCTCGACCGGAAATCGCTCTGACTCGCCGAGAACTGCGTTTGCGAGCACGAGAAACGGCGAAAGGCGAGTCAGAAGACCTTCGTGGCGATCTCCGCTCCGCTCCGTGACTCCACGAGGCGGAGCGCGAGGAAGCGCGCCTTCACGCCCTCGTAGAACCCGGGCTCGTTCTTGCGCTTCAGCCTCCAGGTCCCCTCGGGCCGGAAGAGCACCTCGAGCTCCACGCGCCCGGTGCGGAGCGCGCTCTCCAGCGCGAGCTCGTCCATGCCGTCCGGCAGCGCACCGTCCATCACCACGAACGCGATGAGCGGGCGGCCCGCGGCGTCCTGCTGGCGCGGCTCGCCGTGCGTGAGCGCGATGCCTCCGCCGTCGATGAAGGGCGTCACGACGAAGCGGTAGCCGCCCTGCCTCCGCTGCGGCTTCACGATCTCGAGCGTCTGCTCCGCGACGCTCGCCACGTAGACGCGCCCGTCGAGGCTGCGCCGGACCGCCCGGACGTTGTGCTCGCAGTCGGCGCGGGTGAACGCGTCCTTGCACGACCCGACGTAGCGCTCGAGGAACGCCCCGAGGCTGTCGAGGCGGCTCGCGCGCCCGCGCAGCGCGTCGAAGCGCGCGTCGCCGGCGGAGGCTCGGGCTGGGGGAGCGAGGAGGAGGAAGGCCAGGATCGAGGTGACGAGCGCGGGACGAGCCATGTCCTCGCATCATGACCACCGGCGGGTCGCGACGTCCACGCCCGCATCCGGCGCTGGCGTCGGGAAACGTGATGAACTATGCGCCGCCGTCGGCGAGCTCGCCGCACTCGCCCGCGTCGCAGCGCGGGACGCGCGCCGCGGGTGGGGGAGGGGTCTGGTCGGGGGCCCGCACCGGGGCCTTCACACCGGGCGCGGGACCGCTCTGGCCCGCCGCCGGCGCCACCGGGCCCGACTGCCCCGGCACCGATGGCGCGGGCCCCGCCTGCCCGGGAACGGGCTGCACCGGTCCGGCCATGCCGGCCGCCGTTCCCTGCGCCTGCGCGATCGTCGTCCAGAGCGCGAAGATCGCGCCCGCGACGATGCCGAGCGCTGCGGCGGTGAAGATGGAGCGGGGCGTCGGCATGCGGACCGGGATGTAATGCGCCCCGCGCAGCAGTTCTGCCCCCCGGCGGGATAGGTAGCTTTTTTGACTACATCATCCCACCGCCCTACGCTCGCGCCGTGGCTGGGAGGCTCCGAGCATGGCGCGCGAGCGGACGGGTTTGGTGAACGAGGCGGCGGGCTCGGCGGAGCGGCGCAGCGAGCCGCGCCTCGACAAGGTCTTCCCGGTCTTCCTCGAAGGCGACCGCGGCGGCGCGCTCGGCGTCGCGCGCAACATCTCCGAGAGCGGCATGTTCGTGGAGACGCGCTCGCCGGAGCTGCTCGGCAGCCAGGTGCGCATCACCTTCCCGTCTCACGCGGGCGAGATGACCGCCGTGGCCGAGGTCCGCTACGTCTGCCATCTCCTCGGGCGCCCCGCAGACGGTGGCTCGAGCCCCGCGGCCGTTCGTGGGATGGGGGTGCGCTTCCTCTACTTCGAGACGGGCGGCGAGGCGCCGCCGGTCGTGCACTGAGCTCACTTCGTTCCCGCCGAGAGCTGCAGCACGTACTTCACCACTGCGTCGATCTCGGCCCGGGAGAGCTTGTCCTTCCACGACTTCATCTTCGTGTCCGGGACGCCGTTCGTGATGATCTTCTTCACCTTGGCCTCGTCCTGATCGAACTCGTTCTTCCACTCGTCCGAGGTGAAGTCCGCGGCCATGTACTTGGCGCCGAGCTCGGTGTCGGCCTTGCCCGACTCGCCATGGCAGGTCGCGCAGTTCTCGAGGAAGATCGCCTTGCCGTCGGCCTTCTGATCGACGGCGCTGCCGGCGAGGGGCGCTGCGAGGAGGAGGGCGGCGATCAGGTGGCGCATGAGGTCCCCGACGACGAGGCGGTGGCCTATTCATCGACGGTGGATGCGCCGTGTCAAGGAGGGCCTCGAGCGACACCCGCCCGAGCCGACCTTGCCCGGGCGGGGACCGCGTGTTACCCGACCGGCCATGCTCGCCATCGAGACGCAGGGCCTGACGCGCCTCTTCGACGGTAAGCCGGCAGTGCAGGATCTCGGGCTCGAGGTGCCCTCGGGCGCCTTCTACGGCTTCCTCGGCCCGAACGGCGCCGGCAAGAGCACCACCATGAAGATGCTCACCGGGCTGCTCGCGCCCACCTCGGGGACCGCCCGCGTGCTCGGGGCCGACCTGGCGCGCGATCCGCTCACGGTGAAGGCACGCGTCGGCGTAGTCCCCGACGGGCTGAACCTGTTCGAGCGGCTCACCGGCGCGGAGCAGCTCCGCATCCACGGGCAGCTCTATGGGCTCGGCCGCCGCGAGGCGGCCCGGCGCGCGGCGGAGCTGCTCGACGCGCTCGAGCTCGCGGCGGAGTCGGAGAAGCTGGTCCAGGATTACAGCCACGGCATGAAGAAGAAGCTCGCCCTCGGGTGCGCGCTCATCCACGGCCCGCGGCTGCTCTTCCTCGACGAGCCGTTCGAGGGCATCGACGCGGTCGCGGTCTCCGGCATCCGGCGCATGCTCCAGGACCTCGTCACGCGCGGCGCCATGACGATCTTCCTGACGAGCCACGTGCTCGAGGTGGTGGAGCGCCTCGTGACGCACGTCGGCATCATCCATCGGGGCCGCCTCGTCGTGCAGGGCACGCTCGACGAGGTCCGGGCCACCGGCACCCTCGAGGACACCTTCATCCGCGCGGTCGGGGAGGAGCGCGCCGCTCCGCAGGCGCTGTCGTGGCTCGGCCGCGACGGCGTCGCGCCGGAGCGCGCGTGAGCGATCCCTCGCCGCCGCTGGACGCCTCGCCGCTCCCGCGGAGCGGGCCGGGGCTGGCCGACCTCGCCGAGCTGCGGCTCCGCCTCGTCTGGCGGCGGCTGCGCACGCGCGGCGGGGCGGCCGAAGGCGTGGCGCAGCTGCTCCTGTTCGCGCTCGCCATCCCGGCGAGCGTCGTGTTCGCGGTCCTCGTCGGGGTGGGCAGCTACCGCGCCGCCCTCGCCGCGCACGGCCTCCAGGCGACCGTCACCATCGGGGCCATCCTCTACGGCCTCTGGCAGACGTGGACCGCGGTGAGCGTCACGATGAACGAGCGCGACGCGATCGACCTGCGGCGCCTCCTCGTCTACCCGATTGCCCCGGCACGGCTGTACCTCCTCGGCCTCGCCACCAGCATCATCGGCGATCCCTTCGCGCTCTTCTGGTTGATGCTCCTCGGCGGCATGGTCGCCGGCGCGGCGGCCGCGCGCCCGGGTGCCTGGATCCTGCTCCTCGCGGCCGTGCTGGCGGCGTTCGCGGCAGCGACGGTCGCGCTCGTCGCGCTCGCGCAGGAGGTCCTGGCGCGCGTCGCGCGCAGCCGGCGCTGGCGCGAGCTGGCGGTCATCGCGGCGGTGGCAGGGTGGGCGGTGGTGGCGTTCACGAGCACGAGCGGCGCGCACACGCTGCGCGGCGCGCTCCCGGCGCTGCGGCGGCTGCGCTGGGCGCTCTACCCGGCTGCGCTCGCGGCGGAGGCGGCCGAGCAGCTCTACGCCGGCCACGCCCTGGCGGCCCTGCCGTGGCTGGCGCTGCTCGCCGCGGCGGCGGCCGTCACCGGTTGGCTCGCCTACCGCATCGGCATGGCCACCGCCCGCTCCGGCGGCGAGGCGGGCAGCGTCGTCGTCGCGCGCGAGGCGAGCCGGCGCGGGTGGCTCTTCCCCGAGCGCCTCGGGCCGCTCTTCGAGAAGGAGGTGCGCTACCTCACGCGCCACCCGGCCGCCCGCGTGTACGTGCTCATCCTGCCCGCGCTCGCCGCTCTGCTCGGATGGAAGGGGCAGGCGCTCTTCGTCCGGGCCGGCGATGCCGCCGAGGTCGTCCGCGCGCTCCCGCTCTTCGGGCTCGCCGCCTACGTCCACCTCGCATTCCAGATCTTCTGGGTGAACGGCCTCGGCTGGGAGCGCGGCGGGGCGCGCACGCTCTTCCTCGCCCCGGTGCCGCTCGAGCAGGTGCTGTGGGCGAAGAACCTCGCGCTCTTCGCCTACACGACCGCGGTCTTCGTGCTCGCCGCGGGCGCCTACGTGGCGATGACCGGCGCGCCTGCCGCGTGGGTGGGCCTGGGAGCGCTCGCGCTGGAGGTCGGGATGGCGCCGGTCCTCTACGCGTTCGGCAACGTCCTCGGGATCCTGACGCCGCGCGCCGCGCCGTTCGGGATGCAGCGCGCCGGGTCTGTGTCGCCGCTCGCGGCGCTGGCCGCGATGGGCATCACCTCCGCCGCGATGGCGGTCTTCGCGCTGCCCGTGCTGGGGGCGCTCTGGCTCGACGCGCTCTGGGTCGTCCCGGTCGCCTGGGGCGCGCTCGGGGTCGCCGCCGCCGTGGCGTGGAAGAGGACGCTCCCGCTCGCGGCGAGCCTGCTCTCGAGGCGCCGCGAGCAGGTGCTCTCGGCGGTGTGCGGCGACGAGGCCTGACGTTACTGGCTGAACCCCTCGAGGAGGTAGTGGGCCTCGATGCGCTTCAGCGCCAGCACCATCGCGGCGGTGCGCATGTCGACGGCCTTCCCGATGCAGAAGGGGCGCGAGTCGTGGCTCGCGGTCTTCGCCGGCTTGTCGCGCGCGATGTCGCGGATCACGGCCAGGTTCGACTTGATGGCGCGCTCGAGCCGGGAGTTCACCTCCTGCTCGGTCCAGTGCTCCATGCGCTGGTTCTGCAGCCACTCGTAGTACGACACCGTCACGCCGCCCGCGTTGGCGATGATGTCGGGGATGAGCTCGATCTTGCGGGCGGCGAGGACGCGGTCGCCGTCGGGCGTGGTGGGGCCGTTCGCGCCCTCGACGACGAGCTTCACCCGGATCGTCTCGGCCACGTTGCCGTCGATCTCGCCGCCCAGCGCCGCCGGGACGGCGATGTCGGCGTCCACCTTCCAGAAGTCCGCCCTGGAGATGGGCGTCGCGCCGGGGAAGCCGAGCACCGTCTTCTTGAGGTTCTCCGGGTTCTCGTGCACGTAGCGGATGAGCGCCGCGACGTCGATGCCCTCGTCGCGGTGGATGGTGCCGTTGGCGTCGTTGACGGCGACGATCTTCGCGCCCATGCCCGCCAGGATCTCCGCCGCCGACGAGCCGACGTTGCCGAAACCCTGCACGAGCACGCGCGCCCCGCGCAGCTGGAACCCCTTGTCGCGGGCCCACTCCTCGATGCAGTAGACGACGCCCTGGCCGGTGGCCTTGAGGCGCCCCTCGGAGCCGCCGATGCGCACGTCCTTGCCGGTGACGACGCCGCGCAGCGCGTGGCGGAAGCGTTCACCGTCCGTGTATTGGCGCATCATCATCGCCATGATCTGCGCGTTCGTGTTGACGTCGGGCGCCGGGATGTCGAGGAACGGGCCCATCAGGTTCTTCAGCTTGTAGACGTAGCGGAGCGTGAGGTGCTCCATCTCCTCCTTCGAGTACGCCTGCGGGTCGATGCGGATGCCGCCCTTGGCGCCGCCGAACGGGATGTCCACGATGGCGGTCTTCCAGGTCATCTCCGCGGCCAGCGTCTTGAAGAGGTCGAGCGAGACGTCCTTGTGGAAGCGCACGCCGCCCTTGTAGGGGCCGCGTACCTGGTTGTGCTGGATGCGGTACGCCTTGAACTTGCGCGGCTCGCCCTTCACCATCCGGAAGAGGCCGCGGCTGCCGATGCGGATCACGCCCTCGCGCACGGTGATGTCGGCGTTGAGGAGGGCGCGGCGGTGCAGCACGAAGTCGCCGTTCGCGAGCGGCTCGAGCGCCTCGCCCGCCTTCACGGAGGAGGAGGGCAGGTCCTTGAAGCGCGCCGCCTCCTCGTCCGTCTCGGGCAGCGCGACGAGCCGGTCCCGGAGGTCGAGAGTCACGTAGAAGATGTGCTCGAAGTCGGGCTCCTCGAGCTCCAGCCGCACGCGGGGGTGCATCCCGATGAGGTCGGCCGCGCGATGGAACGTCTCCATCGTCTCCGTGAAGATGTTCTGCCTCTTCGGCGTGGCTTCCTTGCGCATCACCCTCATGGCGGTCCTCGCTCGAAGCGGGGGAGCTTGCGAAGTCGCGGCATCCTATGGCTCGCCCCGGCGGTCGTCCACATGTTGGAGAGTCGCTCGAAAGGGTCCTTGTTTCAGGATATTGTGCGTTGCTCCACCGTGCTCGTCGCCAGGCGGCCCCTGGTTCGGGCGCTCACCTACATGGGGGAGCGGCGTGCGCCCGGTGAGAGAGGCTCGTTTCCTGGACTTCCGAGCCTCGCCGCGAGCTGTCCCACGAACCAAGGGGTGGCTTCGGACAGCTCCGGACGGGTAGCTTGCTCGCGCGGGAGAGGGGCGGGAAGCGCGTGCTGGAGCAGAGCTTGAGGCGGGTCCTCATCGTCGAGGACGATGAAGGCATCCGCGAGGCGCTCGCCGAGTGCGTGGCGAGCATGGGCGTCGAGGTCGCGACGGCGCGCGACGGTCAGGATGGGCTGAGCGTCGTCCGCGCCGGCTCGCGTCCGGACGCGATCCTGCTCGATCTGCGCATGCCGCGGCTCGACGGGCACGGCTTCCTGAGCGCGGTGCGCGCCGATCCGGCGCTCGCGAGCATCCCGGTGATCGCGATGACGGCGTGGCTCGACCAGCCGCGCCTCCCCGTCTACGCGTTCCTGAAGAAGCCGTTCGATCTGGACGAGCTCGCGAAGATCCTGGGACGTCTCGCGACGGCCGCGCGCGCGGCCTAGCGAGCGTTCACGTCGGCCGCGAGAAGGCATCCCATCGTCGTCGTCCGGCGGCATGCCGTGGCGTTCGAACGCTGACCCCGCGGCAGCTGTGGCGCGCCACGGGTGCATGGGTCACTGGAGGCGCGGGTTCTCGACGCGCTGCCGAATCGGCGGCCGAGGCGAGGGTCGCGCTCGGCTCCTCCCCGCCCGGCTCCAGCGGCGCGGACGAAAAAGAAGAAGGGGTCACGGTCTCCCGCAACCCCTTGGAGCGATTCTGGTGAAAACTGGAGCCGACACCCAGAATTGAACTGGGGACCTACTGATTACGAATCAGTTGCTCTACCAGCTGAGCTATGTCGGCGAACCGGTGCGCGTTCTAGCATCGGCGGAGGCCGCCTGCAAGGGACGAGCAGGTCCGGCCGCGGCGCGGGCATCACTCGGGCGCGGCGTCGCAGGCGGCACAGGCGCAGGGCAACGTCGCGGCGGCCCGGCACGCGTTCGACGCCTCGAGGACCGGCTCCGACGAGCACGCCACGACGGCGAACCTCGGCAGCTCCGCCCTGACCTCGAGCGTCCGCTCGTCGTAGACCGTGCAGCCGCAGACGAGCCGACGGCACTGCGTCACGGGGGCGGACGTCGCGGCGCCGGCCGCCGGGTCGAGGTTGCCGCCGCAGGACGCCAGGGCGAGCAGGGTGAGGGCGAGCGCGCGCATGGACGAAGGGCGAGGGTACGCTCGCCGGCCCGAGCGCGAAGTCGGGTGCGCGAGGTTCCCGCGATCACAGGACGCGCGGGCCGCGGGTCGCTTCGCCGCGCCGAGTCACTATCCTTCCGCCATGGCGAAGATGCGAAGGCTCGACTCCAAGGCGGCGCTCGCGCAGCAGCGCGCCGACACCCGGCGCGGCGCGCGCGGGAAGGCTCACATCGGCGACGACACGGGCTCTGCCGCGGCGCGCGCGGCCGAGCGCGCCAAGGTCCGGCGGATGCAGGAGGTCCAGCACGCGCGCGGGGAGGTGGAGCGCCTCCGCCAGCCGCTCTCCGTGCTCCTCGTCGACATCGTCGCCGACGCCGTCCGGCTCACCCGGACCGTCGTGACGATCCCCCTGCGCATGGCGCTGGCGCTCCGCGGGCACCGGCCCGCCGTCTCCGAACGCTGAGGGGACTCGGGTTTCGCCCTTCTCACAGCGGCGGTGGGGGGGATTGGGGGAGCGGCGGCCGCTCCCCCCAAATTGAGGGCTTGCCGCGCGAAGGGCAGCGAGCCCGGAAATCACTCTGACTCGCCTGTGAAGCGGTGGGCGAGCACGACAAACGGCGAAAGGCGAGTCAAAAGCTCGGACCGAGCGTCACGTAGAGCTGCGTCTCCGCCAGCGGGTCGGCGGGTGGGCGTCCGCCTTGCCAGGGGGCGAGGAGCCGCCCGAGCCCGCGCGCGACGCCGAGCCGCAGGTCGGTGCGCAGGTAGTACCCGAGCACGAGCTCCGCGCGCAGCTCGCCGCCGGCCCCGAAGCGCAGGCGATCGACGGCGCCGAGCGAGCGCCCCTGGTCGCTCGAGATGGCGGCGAACGCGCCGCCGCCGTCGAGGAAGAGCGCGCCGTGGAGGCGGCGGAGCTGGACCGGCCACGCGCGGTAGCCGCGCTCGAGCGTCGCGAGCGGGAAGCGCAGCTCGAGGTTGACGTTCGCGACGGTCGAGCCGGCGAAGGCGCCGCTCGGGTAGCCGCGCAGGACGTCCGACTGGATGGACGGGCCGAGCAGGGATGAGAGGAGGACGTCCACGATGTTCAGCGGAGGCGGACCGCCGATCGAGAAGGGCTGCCGGCCGCCGAGCGTGCCGCTGGCCGCGCCGACGGAGCCGCGAACCCCGAGCACCACGTGCTGCGTGAAGGGGACGCGCAGGTACTGCGAGAGGGAGGCGCGGGCGCTCGCGTACGAGAAGCTGCCGCCGAGGGCGGGCGAGGCATAGCGGAAGAAGAGGCCGAGGACGCGGCCCTCCTCCGGTGAGATGGCGTTCACGAACCGCCGCGCGTCGCCGTAGGCGAGCCCGAGCGAGAGCTCGCTCCCGGTGCCGTTGCGGTACGGCTCGACGCCGGGAGACGTGATCTGCGGGATGCCACCGAGCGAGCGCAGGTGCAGCGCGCGCCACCCGAGCGTCAGCGCCTGGAACCGATCGAGGTGCGTCTGCGTGAAGGAGAGCGACGCCTGGAGCGGCATCCACTGCTCTTCCAGGAACGCGGTGCCCGGGGTCGTGCCGATGACGCGCGTCGAGGTGAGCTGCAGGCGCGGGTAGAGCCAGGTCCCGATGTAGGTCGCGCCGTAGCCCACCTCGCGGCTGTAGACGCCGTACCAGGCCTGCACGCCGTAGAGGTGCTGGAGGAGCACGTCGGCGCCGCCGGTGATCGCGCCGAAGGTCGTGCCGCCGCCGTCCACGGCCATCATCGGGAGCCAGAAGGTCGGGCGGAGCGTGTCGAGGGCATGGTAGGGCCGCGCCGGCAGCGGAGGCGGCTCGGGTGTGGGCGCCGCCTCGGGGCCGCGCAGCGGCCGCGCGCGGGGCGGGGCCGGCTCGAGCCAGCGCGCGCGGTCCACGGGGATGGTGGCGAGGTCGTAGCCGCGCCGCGAGTAGCCCACGAAGGCGAGCGTCGTGCCGTCGGGCGAGACCTGCGGCTCGAAGGCTCCCATCTCGACGTTCGTGACCTGGTGGAGGCGCCCCGCGACATGGCGACGGCTCGGGGTCGAGGTCAGGGACGAGGACGGTGTCTCGGTGCCGACCTCGAACGCATACACGTTGTAGACACCCGTCCGCTCCGACGAGAAGTAGAGCGTCTTCCCGTCCGGCGACCACGACGGGGTCACGTCGAGCGCGTCGTCGTCGGTGACGAACGCGACCTCGCCCCCCTCCCAGAGCGCGATGTCGCGCCGGCCGTTCTCCTGCAGCTCGAAGGCGATGCGCCGGCCGTCGGGTGAGATGCGCGGCATCCCCACCTGGACGCCCGGGCGCTGGAAGAGCGTCTCGGGAGCGCCTCCGTCGAGGCGGACGCGCCGGAGCGCCATCTCTCCGCCGCGCAGGTGCACGGCGTAGACGAGCGTCATGCCACCGGGCCGGAGGTCGGGGTCGGTGGCGCGCTCGCCGAACGTGAGGCGCCGCTGCGCGCCCGTCTCGAGGTCCACCAGGCGCAGGTCGTCGTAGACCGCGAACTCCCGGTGCACGTCGGCGGCGGCGACGACCGCCTCGCGCGCCGAGCCGAGCGCGAACGTGCCGTTCGAGTCGATCGTCGCCGCGCGGCCGAGGTCGTCGCCCGCCGCCGTGACGCGCCGCAGCCCGGGTCGCTCGTCGGGCCCCGCGTCGAAGAAGACGAGCCCGCTCCCGTCCGGCAGCCAGCGCGGGTGCAGCACCTGCGAGCCGCGCCGCGTCAGGGGTCGAGCGCTCGTGACGGGCCGCTGCCGCACGGCGGCGAGGTCGGCCTCGGCGCGCGCGCGCACGACCGCCTCGAAATCGCGCCAGAGGTCGCCCAGGCTGCCGCCCAGGTGGCGCTCTGCGAGGTCGTCGAAGCGATAGGGCCAGAGGCGCGAGCCCTGGTCCTTCGAGAGGTCCGTCAGGGCGCCGGGGCCGGCGCGCGCCCGGATGAACCGGAAGAAGCGGCCGCCGAGGAGGTACGGGAGGTCGCCGCGCGGCCACTGCAGGGGCTGGCCGGTCACCTCGTCGAGCCGCGGGAACGCGCCCAGCGTGAGGGCGCGCTCGTACATGTCGAAGAGGGCGTTCGCGTTGCGCCCGCCGTCGATCTCCCGCTCGCCCTCGCCCTCGTGCAGCACCGCCAACCCCTCCACGATGAGCGGCGGCGAGTAGCCGGACGGCGTGAGGAGCTTGCCGAAGACCGTGTTCACGGCGGCGGGCCAGCCGCGCACCGTGTCGAGGTGCAGGATGTGGACGTACTCGTGCGAGACGAGCCCCTCCACCCAGTCGCGTTCGTCGTTCAGCTCGGAGAACGACGCCGGCGGCACGGCGAAGAGGCGGATCGTGTCGTAGGGGATCGGCGTCGCCGAGCCGTTCGCGTCGTCGGCGTCGTCGGAGAGGACGATCTCGGTCCCGCCCGGCGGGTCGTTCGCGAACGCCGGGACGAGCGCCGCGTGGGCGCGCTCGGCCGCGTCCGCGACGCGCCGCGCGAGCCGCTCGAGCCCGTCGTGGAAGTGGACGCGGAAGTGGGGCGTCCGGAGCGTCTTCCACCCGAGCCGGGGATCGTACGGCTGCGCCGCCGCGGGGCCGGCCGCGAGCGCGGCGAGGAGGCCCACCAGGGCGAGGTGGAGGGGAACGCCGGCGCACGCGCGACGGACGGCGCCCTTCACGGCGCGCGCGAGCGGCGGCGGGGGGCCGCGCGCGCGCCGCTCACCCGCTCCACCCGCTCGGCGAGGAACTTCTCCAGCCGCAGCGCCGTCAGCTCGGGGTGCTCGAGCGGGCCCGTGTGCGTCCCCGCCGGCAGCACCAGCAGCTCGCTGCCGGGGATGGACTCGTGCATGCGCGTCGAGAGCGACATGGGCGTGAAGGTGTCCTTCTCGCCGGCGACGACGAGCGTGGGCACGTCGATGTCCGGGAGGTGGTCGGACGCGTCGTGGACCGCCGCCGTGGCGAGCATGCGGACGAACAGCTCGGGGTCGACGCCGGCGAGCTCGGACAGGTACGCCTCGAGGTCCTCGCGCCGGAGGAGCTGCCGGTTCACCTCCAGGTAACGCCCGATCTGGAACGCGAGCTCGGTCGGCACGACGCTGCGGAAGATCCACCGCGCCGCCTCGGGAACCGCGAGGACGAGCGCCTTGAGGTACGGGAACATCGAGGAGAGCAGCGGGCCGCCGTGGAAGGTGTCGAGCGGCCGCCCGGGGGCGCCGCACACGAGCACGAGCGCCCGCACCCGCTCCGGATGGCGCCGGTGCGCCTCGAGGCAGACCTGCACGCCCATCGAGTGGCCGGCCAGCACCGCCGAGCGCTCACCGGCCGCGTCGAGCACCGCGAACAGGTCGTCCACGCAGTCGAGGATCGACACGCGGTCCGGGTCGCGCGGGCGCTCGCTCTTGCCGTGCCCGCGGTAGTTCCAGTGCACGACGCGCCGCTGCGTCACGAGCACCGGGAAGAGGCGCCGCCAGATGTACCCGGCGCAGCCGATCCCGTCGGTGAGGACGACCGTGGGCGAGCCCCGGCCGGCGGCGCGCCACCAGAGCCGGGTCCCGTCCCCGGCGGTCGCGAAGCGCTCCTCGACGTGCATGATTCCTTCCCGGCGCGTGATCCGGCGCGCGCGGGATGTTAGGACAGGGGGGCGATCGCGGCAATGGAGGACGCCGTCCACGATGTCCCACGTCACGGATCACGCCGGACACGCGCACCACGGCCACGCGGGACACGACCACGCCGGCCACGCGCACGCGCACCACCACGGCGCGCACGGCGCGTCGGAGGCGAGCAGCGCGCGCCGGCTGGCCGTCTCGATCGGCGTCGCCAGCGTCATCATGATCACGGAGGCGGTCGGCGGCTGGCTCTCCGGCTCGCTCGCGCTCATCTCCGACGCCGGCCACATGCTCACTGACGTGGCGGCGCTCGCGCTCGCGCTGCTGGCGGTCCTCTTCGGCGCGCGCCCGGCGGACATGAAGCGCACCTTCGGCTTCCGCCGGCTGGAGGTGCTCGCCGCGCAGATCAACGTCGCGACGCTGCTCGGCCTCACCGCGTGGATCGCGTGGGAGGCCGTGGACCGGCTCCGTGCGCCCCACCCGCAGATCGGGCTCGGCGTGATGGCGGGCGTCGCGAGCGTCGGCGTCCTCGGCAACTCGATCATCCTGGTGTGGCTGCGGGGCGACCACAACCTCAACACGCGCTCCGCCTTCCTGCACGTGCTCGGGGACGCGGTGGCGTCGCTGGCGGTGCTCGCGGGCGCCGGCGCGATGTGGTTCCGGCCGGACCTGGGCTGGATCGACCCCGTGCTCTCGCTCGGGATCGCGCTGCTCATCCTGTGGGGCGCCGGGCGGCTCGTCATCGAGATCAGCGACATCCTGATGGAGGCGGTGCCGCGCCACCTCGACGTCGAGGAGATCACGCTGATCATGGAGACGGCGTGCGAGGGCGTGGTGGCGGTGCACGACCTGCACGTCTGGACCATCTCGAGCGGCCTCTACGCGCTCTCGGCGCACCTCGTCATCCACGTGGACGCGATCGGGCGCAACGACGCGATCCTCACCTCCGTGAAGTCCTGCCTGCGCAAGCGCTACGGCATCGACCACACCACGCTCCAGATCGAGTCGGTCGACTACGCGCACGTCGACGACGTCCACCAGCACTGAACCCTCCTCGGAGGACCATGTCTTCGACAGGAACGCGCTCCCTCCTGGCGCTGCGCCCCGTCGCCGCCGTCCACCACCTCGGCGCCCGCAGCGAGGCCTGCCCGCTGTCGCTGCGCGACCTCCTGCGGGCGCTCGCGCCGCACGGCCGGACGCTGCCGCTGGTGGCGGCGCCGCTCCCGGCGGTGGTCCGCGCGGCGCTCGTCGCGGCGCGCGAGGCGGGCGCCGTCGTCGGGCTCGCGCTCGCGCCCGGCATGGCCCCGGAGCCCTGGTTCGCCGCGGTCGCGCGGGCGGCCGACGAGCTGGCGCCGCGGCTGCCGTTCTTCGTATCGGGGGAGGTCCGGGTCGAGGAGGGCGAGGCGGGGCTGGAGCGCGGGCGCGCGGCGGCGCACCGGCTCGTCGAGGCGGGTGTCACGCACCTCGCGGTGGACGTCTCGGCGGTCGCGCTGGCGCGCCGGGCCCAGGCGGCGGCGCAGGTGGCGGGGCTCGCGGCGGAGCGCGAGATCGCGGTCGACTGCGTGCTCCCGCCCTCTGGGGACGGCCTCGACGCCGACGGGGGGGCGGCGTTCGTCGAGGACTTCGAGGGCTGGGGCGTGCGCGCCGACGTGGTGAGCGCGCGCGTCCCGGCAGCGCAGGGCGACGACGAGCGCCGGCAGCTGGCGCTCCTCGGCGCGCTCGCGGCGGCGCTGGGCGGGCGGCCGCTCCTCCGCCGCGGACCGCTCTCGCCGAGCCTCGCGGCGCGCCTGCGCGGGAGCGCGGTCCGATGCTGCGAGGACGGCGGCGCGGCGCTCGCGGCGGGCCTGCGCGCCCTCCCGCCGGAGCTGCGCCAGGCCGGAGCGGGAGCTGGGCGGGGCCGGGTGACGCTGCCGGGGGGCGTCGCGGAGCGGCTCGAGGCGTTCGCGTACGGCGAGGTCGCGTCGCTCCTCGAGCGGCTCGGCAGCGCTGGGAGCGCGGGCGAGGCCGCCGCCGCGCTGGCGGGCCGCCCCTGATGCGCATCGTCGCGGGCTCGGCGCGCGGACGCGCGCTCGTCGCGCCGCACGGGCTCGCCACCCGCCCCACGAGCGACAAGGTGCGCGGCGCCGTGTTCAACGTGCTCGGTCAGTTCTTCGAGGGCGGCACCGTGCTCGACCTGTACGCCGGGAGCGGCGCGCTCGCGCTGGAGGCGCTCTCGCGCGGCTGCGAGCGCGCCGTGTGCGTGGACACCGCGCGGGAGGCCGCCGAGGCGATCCGCCGCAACGCCGAGGCGTGCGGGTTCGGCGCGCGCGTGGAGGTGCGCCGCGAGCCCGTCGAGCTCGCGCTCGGGCGGTTGCCGCGCGTCGCCTTCTCGCTCGCCTTCCTCGACCCGCCGTATGCGCTCGGCCCGGAGCCGGCGCTCGCAGGCGTCGCGCCGGTGCTCGCGCCGGGGGCGACGGTGGTGGCGGAGCACGACGCCCGGCGTCCTCCGCCGGACCGGGTCGGCGCCCTCGCGCTCGTCGATCGCCGCGCGTACGGCGACACGGGGATCTCGATCTACCGCCTGGAGTAGGGGAGAATCGCGGCCATGAATCGCCTCGCCATCTACCCGGGGTCGTTCGACCCGCTGACGAACGGCCACCTCTCGCTCATCCAGCGCGGGCTCAACATCTTCGCCGGGCTCATCGTGGCGGTGGCGAACAACCCCGACAAGACGCCGCTCTTCACGTTCCAGGAGCGGATGCAGATGATCCGGGACGCGGTCGGGAACGACCCGCGGGTCGAGGTGGACAGCTTCGACGGGCTGCTCGTGCAGTACGCGCAGCGGCGCGGGGTCCACACCGTGCTGCGCGGGCTGCGCGCCGTCTCGGACTTCGAGTACGAGTTCCAGCTCGCCAACATGAACCGCCGGCTCGACCGCGAGTTCGACAGCGTCTTCGTGATGACGGGCGAGGATTACTTCTACGTGTCGGCCCGGCTGGTCCGGGAGGTGTCGCGCTTCGGCGGCGACGTCTCGTCGCTCGTGCCGCGCAACGTGCTCCTCGCGCTCGAGCGGAAGCGGGCCCAGGACCCGCCCGGCAAGAAGCCCGGCAAGAAGTGACGGCGCTTGCACGTCGGGGCCGATCCGCTACCCTCTAGACCCTTCTCGCTTCGAACCCAGGAGTCGCCATGGCTTCGTCCACCCTCCACCCGCTCGCCCAGGCCGCGAACGACGCGCTGGCGAAGGACTGTCCGGTCGTGCTCGACCTGCTCTCCCAGCGGGGCAGGCGCTTCTTCTTCCCGGCGAAGGGCATCCTCGCGCAGGGCGCCGAGGCGAAGCTGAAGGCGAAGACCGCCAACGCGACCGTCGGCATCGCGACCGAGAACGGCGCGCCGATGCACCTCGCCTGCATCCACAAGTACTACCAGGGGCTCACGCCGAGCGAGATCTACGACTACGCGCCGAGCTACGGGAAGCCCGACCTCCGGACCGCGTGGGCGAAGAAGCAGCGCGCCGAGACGCCGTCGCTGCGCGACCACCCCCTCTCGAACCCGGTGGTCACGAACGCGCTGACGCACGGCCTCGGTCTCGTGGGCGACCTCTTCCTCGATCCGGGCGACCAGGTCCTCAGCCCGGACCTCATGTGGGAGAACTACAACCTCTCCTGGGAGACGCGGCTCGGCGCCGAGTTCAACTCCTTCCCCTTCTTCGACGCGCAGCTGAAGGGGTTCAACGTCTCGGGCTTCACGGCGGCGCTCGCGAAGCACCGCGGCAAGAAGCTCGTCGTCTCGCTCAACTTCCCGAACAACCCCTCCGGCTACACGCCCACGCGCGCCGAGGCGGACGCCGTCGCCGCCGCGCTCGGCGCCGAGGCCGAGGCGGGGACGAAGCTCGTCGTGGTGGTCGACGACGCCTACTACGGGATGTTCTACGACGAGAGCAGCGCGACCGAATCCATGTTCGGCAAGCTCGTGCGCGCCTCGAGCAACCTCCTCGCCGTCAAGGTGGACGGCGCGACGAAGGAGGAGTTCGTCTGGGGCCTGCGCGTCGGCTTCCTCACGTTCGGCGTGAAGAACGGCACGACCGCCGCCTACAAGGCGCTCGAGGACAAGACGGCCGGCCTCGTCCGCGCGTACGTCTCCAACATCTCCAACCCGGGCCAGTCGATCGTCCTCAAGGCCCTCAACGATCCCGAGTTCCGCGCGCAGCAGGCCGAGAAGGTCGCGACGCTGCGCGGCCGCGCCGCGGTCGTGGCGAAGGAGTGCCGCCGCCCCGAATACGCCGACTGCTGGGATGTCTACCCGTTCAACTCCGGGTACTTCATGTGCCTGCGCCTCAAGGACGCGGACGCGGACACCGTGCGCGTGCGCCTGCTCGACGAGCACGGCGTCGGCACCATCGCGCTCGGGAAGCAGGAGCTGCGCATCGCGTTCTCCTGCCTGACGGAGGCGCAGATCCCCGACGTCTTCAGCGCCGCCGCCAAGGCCGTCCGCGCCGTCCGCGGCAAGTAGCCGCCCGCCGCGCCTCGCCCAGCCACGGGGCGGGGCGCCGTGGTACCCTCAGGGCCGATGGCCACCGAGCCGCGAGCGGTCTGGGGGGACCTCGCCACGAGCGCCTTCATCGGCGCGAGCCTCCTGTTCAAGACGCTCGACGACGCCACGCGCGAGGATCTCCTCAAGCTGGCGGACGTCCAGGGGTTCGCGCCCGGCGAGGTGGTCGTCGGCCGGGGCGACGCGAGCGACGACCTGTTCCTCGTCTACGACGGCGCCGCGGTGGTCACGGCGGAGCGGGACGCGAAGGGCCCGGTCGAGATTGGAACGCTCGAGCGCGGCGCCTACTTCGGCGAGCTCGTCGTGCTGGGCGAGCGGGTGCGGACCGCGACCGTCACCGCGCGGAGCGAGCTCGCCGTCATCCGCTTCCCGGCCCCGATGATCGCGGCGCTCGCCGAGCGGTTCCCGCGCGTGAGGAAGCTCCTCGACGCCCTCCGCGAGGCCCGGCGCAAGGACGGCGGGGGCCGCGCGGCCGGTGAGAGCGCGAGCTCATGAGGTCGAGCCGGCGCGTGTCTTCCGGGCGCTCCGGCGGGCGCTTTTCGACCGCCGCGGACGCGTTCCAGACCGGCATGGGTTGTGCTAGCTTGCGCGTCCCATGCCCCGCCGCACCGACATCAAGAAGATCATGATCGTGGGCTCCGGGCCGATCGTCATCGGTCAGGCCTGCGAGTTCGACTACTCCGGCGTGCAGGCCTGCAAGGCGCTGAAGGAGGAGGGCTTCGAGGTCGTCCTCCTCAACTCGAACCCGGCGACGATCATGACGGATCCGGGGTTCGCGGACCGGACGTACATCGAGCCCATCACGCCCGAGTTCGCGGAGCAGATCCTCGCGCGCGAGAAGCCGGACGCGCTCCTTCCCACGCTGGGCGGCCAGACGGCCTTGAACCTCGCGGTCGCGCTCGCGAAGAACGGCGCGCTGGAGCGCCACCGCGTCCAGCTCATCGGCGCCTCGCTGGAGGCGATCGAGAAGGCGGAGGACCGGCAGCTCTTCAAGCAGGCGATGGCGCGCATCGGCGTGGAGATGCCGAAGTCGGGGTACGCCACCTCCTGGGCCGAGGCGAAGCGCATCGCCGACGAGATCGGGTTCCCCGTCATCATCCGGCCCTCGTTCACCATGGGCGGGGAGGGCGGCGGCGTCGCCTACAACCGCGAGGAGTTCGAGGAGCTGGCGCGGCGCGCCCTCCAGCTCTCGCCCACCCACACCATCCTCGTCGAGGAGTCGATCATCGGCTGGAAGGAGTACGAGCTGGAGGTGATGCGCGACAGGAACGACAACGTCGTCATCATCTGCTCCATCGAGAACGTCGATCCGATGGGCGTCCACACCGGCGACTCCATCACGGTCGCGCCCATCCAGACGCTCACGGACAAGGAGTACCAGCGGATGCGCGACGCGAGCGTCCGCATCATCCGCGAGATCGGCGTCGACACGGGCGGCTCCAACATCCAGTTCGGCGTCCATCCGCGGACCGGGCGGCAGGTCGTCATCGAGATGAACCCCCGCGTCTCGCGCAGCTCGGCGCTGGCGTCGAAGGCGACCGGGTTCCCCATCGCGAAGATCGCGGCCAAGCTCGCCGTCGGCTACACGCTCGACGAGATCAAGAACGACATCACGCGCGAGACGCCGGCGAGCTTCGAGCCGACGATCGACTACGTGGTGACGAAGGTCCCGCGCTTCGCCTTCGAGAAGTTCAAGGGCGCGGACGACACGCTCACCACGGCGATGAAGTCGGTGGGCGAGGTGATGGCCATCGGCCGCACCTTCCAGGAGAGCTTCCAGAAGGCGCTGCGCGGCCTCGAGATCGACAAGGCCGGGCTCGAGTCGCCGCTCGGGAAGCGCCCGGGCGACCCCTTCACCGACACCGAGCGGGACCGCATCCGCGACGAGATGCGCGTGCCGCGCGCGCACCGGATCTTCTGGGTGGGCGAGGCGCTGCGGGCCGGGATCGCCGTCGACGAGGTGTACGAGATCACCGCCATCGACCCGTGGTTCCTGCGCGAGATCGACGGCATCGTGAAGGAGGAGGCGGCGCTCGCGAAGGCGCTGCCCCAGGGCGCGGCGGAGTGGAAGCGCGTCAAGGGGATGGGCTTCTCCGACAAGCGGCTCGCCGCGCTCGCCGGGCTTCGCGAGAACGACGCGCGCGACGCGCGCTGGCGGGCCGGCGTGCACCCGGTCTTCAAGCGGGTCGACACCTGCGCCGCCGAGTTCGAGGCCTACACGCCCTACCTCTACTCGACGTACGAGGAGGAGTGCGAGGCGGCGCCGACCGACCGCCGCAAGATCATGATCCTGGGCGGCGGACCGAACCGCATCGGGCAGGGGATCGAGTTCGACTACTGCTGCGTCCACGCGTCCTTCGCGCTGAGGGAGGCCGGGTTCGAGACCATCATGGTCAACTGCAACCCGGAGACGGTCTCGACCGACTACGACACGTCCGACCGCCTCTACTTCGAGCCGCTCACGCTCGAGGACGTCCTCGAGATCGTCCGCGTGGAGAAGCCCGAGGGCCTCATCGTCCAGTACGGCGGCCAGACGCCGCTCAAGCTGGCGGTGCCGCTCCACGAGCTGTCGGTGCCGATCCTGGGCACGAGCCCCGACGCCATCGACCGGGCGGAGGACCGGGAGCGCTTCTCCCAGCTCATCGACAAGGTGAAGCTGCGGCAGCCCGAGAACGGGATGGCGCGCAGCGCCGAGGAGGCGTTCGCGGTGGCGCGGCGCATCGGCTACCCGGTCATGGTGCGCCCGTCCTACGTGCTGGGCGGCCGCGCGATGGAGGTCGTCTACGACGACGCCGATCTCCGCACCTATCTCACGGAGGCTGTGCAGGCCTCGGACGAGCGCCCGGTGCTGGTGGACCGCTTCCTGCGCGACGCGGCCGAGGTGGACGTGGACGTCGTGTCCGACGGGACGGACGTCGTCGTCGGCGGGGTGATGGAGCACATCGAGGAGGCCGGCATCCACTCCGGCGACTCGGCGTGCGCGCTGCCGCCCTTCAGCCTCTCGCCCGTGCTGATCGCGGAGATCGAGCGCCAGTCCATCGCGCTCGCGCGCGAGCTCGACGTGAAGGGGCTCATGAACGTGCAGTTCGCCATCCAGGGCGGCGACGTCTACGTCCTCGAGGTCAACCCGCGCGCCAGCCGGACGGTGCCGTTCGTGGGCAAGGCGACGGGGCTGCCGCTCGCGAAGGTGGCGGCGCTCGCGATGGTGGGCAAGACGCTGCGCGAGCAGGGGGTTCGCGAGATGCTGCGCCCGCGACACGTCTCGGTGAAGGAGGCGGTCTTCCCCTTCGCCCGGTTCCGCGGCGTCGACACGGTGCTCGGCCCCGAGATGCGCTCCACCGGCGAGGTGATGGGGATCGCGGCGGACTTCTACAGCGCCTTCTGGAAGGCGCAGGCGGCCGCCGGCAACACGCTGCCACGGACGGGCGAGACGCTGCGCGCGTTCGTCTCGGTGAAGGACGCCGACAAGCCGGGCGTGGCCGAGATCTGCAAGCGCCTCGTCGACCTCGGGTTCGAGGTGATCGCGACGCGGGGCACGGCCGCGTTCCTCGCCGAGCGCGGGCTGCCGGCCACGCCCGTCCTGAAGGTGCAGGAGGGACGCCCGTCGGTCGTGGACCGCATCAAGGACGGAGACGTCCACCTCGTGTTCAACACGACGGCGGGCAAGCGCGAGATCGCCGACAGCTACTCCATCCGGCGTGAGACCCTCATGAAGGGCGTGCCCTACTTCACCACCCTGACCGGCGCCCGCGCGGCCGTCGGCGCGATCGAGGCTGCGAGGGCCGGGCGCCCCGAGGCTCGCTCGCTCCAGGAGTACCACCGCGCTCGGGAGTGACGCCCGGTTGACATCCCACGCGCGCTGAAGCACGATCCACTCCAGCGGCCGCCCCGAGAGGGCGGCCGCGGTTTTTTTCCTCGGAAGGCAGGCCATGCCCACGACTCGCATGCCCATCACCAAGACCGGGCTCGCGCGGCTCAAGGAAGAGCTGAAGCGGCTGAAGGCGATCGAGCGCCCCAAGATCGTGAGGGAGATCGCGGAGGCGCGCTCCCACGGCGATCTCTCCGAGAACGCGGAGTACCACGCCGCCAAGGACAAGCAGTCGCACCTCGAGGGCCGCCTCCTCCAGGTCGAGGACTGGATCGCGCGCGCCGAGGTGATCGAGATCGGCAAGCTGAAGGGCGACCGCGTCGTCTTCGGCGCCACCGTCACCGTCTCCGACTCGGAGTCGGGCGACGAGGTGCGCTACCAGGTGGTGGGCGAGCTCGAGGCCGACCTGAAGCAGGGGAAGATCAGCGTCACCTCGCCGATCGCCCGGGCCATGATCGGCAAGCAGGAGGGCGACGTCGTGAAGTTCACGACGCCCGGCGGCGAGCGCGAGTACGAGATCAACGCGGTCGAGTTCGTCGAGGAGGAGCTCCCGGCCGACGGGGCGTAGCCGGGAGGGATTCGACGTGCCGGCGGGTGTGGGCGGCAATCGACCTCCGGGCGGCGGCGACGCCGCCGAGGCGGCGCACCACCTCGCCGCCCTCGTCCCGCCGCTCCGGTTCGCGGTCCGCGACGGATTCGCCGCGCTCCCGCGGCTCACCGCCTTCGAGGAGCTGCTCCGCGGCGCCGTGGTGCGCGCGCGGGCCGCAGGGGCGCCCGACTCCGCTGCGCTGCGCGCGCTCGCGGCGGACGCGGACGGGTTCGACCGGCTCCCCGCGCCGGACAAGAAGCGCGTGCTGGCGCGCGTCGCCGGGAACCTCTCCACGCTCATCCCCGTGCCCGACGATCTCCGCGAGCTGGCGGCGAGGGGCAGGGTGGACGCGAGGAAGCCAGCCACTGCGATCCCGAGCGTTCCGTCCCCCTCTCCCTGGAAGGCAAGCGGAGGGAGGGGGACGAAACCCGCCGCCCCCGACCTCGCCATCTGGGACGACCACGAGCCCGCGACGACGACGATCGCCCGCGCCGCCGACCCCGAGCCCCCGCTCCCGCCCGAGCCGACGACGCGCGCGGAGCGGCAGGCGCGCCGGGCGCGGCTGCGCCAGAAGCTCGCGGAGGTGCCGCGCGCCCATCCGGCGCCGCGCGCGCTGCTGGAAGAGCGCGGCCACCTCACCGTCGAGCAGGCGCTCTCGTTCTGGCCCAAGGCGTACCAGGATCGCACGGTGGCCCGGCGCCTCGGCGATCTCCGCGTCGGCGAGGAGGGCATCGCCCTCGGGCAGGTGCGCGCCACGCGGCCTGCGCGCATGCGCAGCGGCAAGCCCATGCTGAAGGTCGAGCTCTCCGACGCGAGCGGGCGGCTCGACCTCGTCTTCTTCAATCCGCCGCCCTGGCGCATGCGCCAGTTCGCGGCGGGCGAGACGATCCTCGTCTCGGGCAAGGTGACGGAGGGCTTCGGCGGCCGCCGCCAGATGAGCCAGCCCGAGGTCGAGAGGCTCTCGCCCGGCGACTCCGCCAACTTCGGGCGCATCGTCCCGGTCTACGCCGGCCCCGCCGACTACCAGCACCCGGCGCTCCGCAAGCTCATGAAGCGGCTCTGCGACGAGGTCGCGCCCTTCGCGGTGGACGACCTGCCGCGCTCGGTGCGCGAGCACCGCCAGCTGCTCGCGGCCGGGCACGCGCTGCGGCAGGCGCACTTCCCGCCCCCCGGCACGGACCCCGTGCACGCGGCCGAGCGCGCAACCCCCGCCTTTCGCCGCCTCGTCTTCGAGGAGCTCTTCTTCCTCCAGCTCGCGCTCGCGCTGCGCCGCCGCGGGATCCGGCGCGAACCGGGGATCGCCTTCGACGTCGCGCCGGCGCGCGTCGCCGAGGTGGCGGGGCTCCTGCCCTTCACGCTCACCGGCGCGCAGCGGCGCGCGCTCGGCGAGATCGCGCGCGACATGGGCCGGCCCGAGCCGATGAACCGGCTCCTGCAGGGCGACGTCGGCAGCGGCAAGACGGCGGTCGCGTTCGCCGCGATGATGCTGGCGGTGCGCTCCGGGTGGCAGGCGGCGCTCATGGCGCCCACCGAGATCCTGGCCGAGCAGCACGCGCGCACCATGCGCGCGTGGCTCGAGGGCACCGGCCTCGAGCTGGCGCTCGTCGGCGCGCAGGCGCGCGGCAAGGGGCAGCGCGCGGCGCGCCAGGCGCTCGCGGCGGGGCGCGCGCGCATCGCGGTCGGCACGCACGCGCTCCTGGAGGAGGACGTCGGGCTCGACCGGCTCGGGCTCGTCGTCATCGACGAGCAGCACCGGTTCGGCGTCCTGCAGCGCGCCCGGCTCATCGCGAAGGGCGGCCGGCCCGACGTGCTGGTGATGACCGCGACCCCCATCCCCCGCACGCTGGCGCTCGCCGTCTACGGCGATCTCGACCACTCCAAGATCGGCGAGCTGCCCCCGGGGCGGACGCCCGTCGAGACGAAGGTGTACGGCGACTCGCAGCGCAGGAAGGCCTACGACCTGGCGCGCCGCGAGATCGACGCGGGGCGGCAGGCCTACGTCGTCTATCCGCTCGTCGCCGAGTCGGAGAAGAGCGACCTCGCCGACGCGACGAGCGGCGCCGCCGAGCTGGCCCGCGTCTTCGCCCCGCACGCGGTGGGCCTCGTCCATGGCCAGCTCAAGGCCGAGGAGAAGGAGGCGGTGATGGCGCGCTTCCGCTCGGGCGAGATCGCCGTCCTCGTCGCGACGACCGTCATCGAGGTCGGGGTGGACGTCCCGAACGCGAGCGTCATGATCGTGGAGCACGCCGAGCGCTTCGGGCTCTCGCAGCTCCACCAGCTCCGCGGGCGCGTCGGCCGCGGCGCCGCGAAGAGCGTGTGCCTCCTCGTCGCGCATTTCAAGCGCGCCGGCGACGAGGGGCGCGAGCGGCTGCGCGTCATGGAGGCGACGCAGGACGGGTTCGAGATCGCCCGCGCCGACCTGCGCATCCGCGGCTGGGGAGAGCTGCTCGGGACGCGGCAGTCGGGGCAGAAGCTCCTCGAGATCGCCGATCTCTACCGGGACGAGGCCATCCTCGAGGAGGCGCGCGAGGAGGCGTTCGCGATCGTCGAGGCCGACCCCGAGCTCTCCCGTCCCGAGCACGCGGCTGCCGCCGAGGCGCTCGGCGAGCGCTGGGCCGAGCGTCTGTCGCTGGGGCAGGTCGGCTAGCTTCGTATTCCTTAGAATGTCCTCGTGAGCCACGCGCTCGCGAGACAGCTCTCCGGGATGGGGATCCACGACGAGCGCGTGCTCGCCGCGATCGAGCAGGTGCCGCGGCAGCTCTTCGTGCCGCCGTCGCTCCGGCGCGACGCCGAGGCGGACCGCCCGCTCCCCATCGGCCACGGGCAGACCATCTCGCAGCCCTTCATCGTCGCCTTCATGACGCAGGCGCTCCGCCTCGCCGGGGGCGAGCGCGTCCTCGAGATCGGCACGGGCTCGGGGTACCAGACCGCCCTCCTCGCGCTCCTCGCGCGCGAGGTGTACTCGGTCGAGATCGTGCCCGAGCTGGCGGCGCAAGCGGCGCAGCTGCTCACCGCGACGCTGCACCTCGAGAACGTGCGGCTGCGCGTCGGAGACGGCCGCCAGGGCTGGCCCGAGGCCGCGCCCTTCGACCGCATCATCGTGACCGCCGCGCCGGCGGCGATCCCGGAGCCACTCCTCGCGCAGCTCGCGCCGGGGGGAATCATGGTGATCCCGGTCGGCGCCGATCCCGACGTGCAGTGGCTCAAGGTGCACCAGCGCGGCCACGACGGCGTCAACAGCACTTCCGATCTGCTGCCGGTGCGGTTCGTCCCGCTGACTGGCGCCACCCCCTGATCTGGTATCATCCGGCGATGCCGGTCTGCCCCGTGTGCGAGCACCCGCAGGAGCGTGGCGACAGCTGCGACCTGTGCGGGAAGCACCTCACGGGCCCCGGCGTCGTCGTGGAGCCGACGCCGCCGATCGACGGGCTCGAGCCGACCCGCCTCGAGGCGGCCCCAGGGTCGGATCCCGCGCCGCTCCCCGACCTCGAGCCGACCCTGCTGGCCGCGGCCACCGTCGCGATGGGCGACGAGGCAGCGGGGTGGATCGAGCGGACCGCGGCCGAGCCGGTCCCCGCGATGCGGATCGAGGCGGTCGCGGACGTGGAGCGGGCGCCCGAGCCGGTGCGATCGCCGCCGCCCGACTGGTTCGCCGCCCCGACCTGCCGCTACTGCCGCCGGCAGGGTGCGCCGGGCGACGTCTCCTGCACGGCCTGCGGGATGAAGCTCGCCACGTACCAGCCGAGCGCCCCCGAGCCCGCCCGCCGCGAGCCCCGACGCTGCAGCCGGTGCGGGACGATCGCCGCCGATGAGCGATGCCCCGGCTGCGGCGCGCGCCTCGCCACCGAAGAAGCCTAGATCTTTCTCGTTGTTGCAGCCGCCGCGCAGACCACTTGCCAAGCGGTCGCGCTTTCGGCAATTTGGGCGACCCGCATGAAAACTTTCAACGACCCCGAGGCCTTCGCGCGCGTGAAGCGCCTTCCGCTCTACGTGTTCACCATCACCGACCGCCTGCGAGACGCCGCCATCGCGCGCGGCGTGGACGTGGTGGACTTCTCGATGGGAAATCCCGACGGGGCCGCGCCCGCGCGCGTCGTCGAGGCGCTCCGGTCGGCGTCAGGCGAGACGAAATACCACCGCTACATGAACCCACGAGGCATCCCGCAGCTGCGCGAGGCAGCAGCGGCGCGGTTCAAGCGCCGCCTCGGCGTCGAGCTCGACCCGGAGCGCGAGGTCGTCATCACCATCGGCTCGAAGGAGGGCATCGGCCACGCGATGGTGGCGATGCTGCAGGAGGGCGACGCGGTGCTGGCGCCCGCGCCGACCTATCCCATTCACGCGTTCGGCGCGATGCTCGCGGGTGGGGAGACCATCCCGGTGGCGGTCGGCCCCGGGGTCGACTTCATGGAGTCGCTCGTCACCGCGACCGAGAAGTCGGAGCGGCGGCCCCGCGGGATCGTGGTGAACTTCCCCGGGAACCCGTCCACGGCCGTCGCGACGCCCGAGCTCTTCCACAAGATCGTGAAGTTCGCCGAGGCGCGCGACCTCTTCATCGTCTCCGACCTCGCCTACTGCGACATCGTGTTCGAGGGGGAGGCGCCGTCGATGCTGCAGGTGCCAGGGGCGCGCGAGCGGACGCTCGAGTTCATGTCGCTCTCGAAGAGCTACAACATGGCGGGCTGGCGCGTGGGCATCGCGGCCGGCAACCACGCGCTCATCGCGGCGCTCGCGCGCGTGAAGAGCTACCTCGACTACGGCCTGTTCGGCGCCGTGCAGGTCGCCGCCACCGTCGCCTTGAACGAGTGCGACGACTTCCCGGTCCAGGTCTGCGAGAAGTACCGCCGCCGCCGCGACGCGCTGGTGCGCCATCTCGGCGCGGCCGGCTGGCAGGTGCCGTCGCCCGCCGCGAGCATGTTCGCCTGGGCGCCCATCCCGGAGCCGCTGCGTCACCTCGGCTCGCTCGAGTTCACGCGCCGCCTCATCGAGGAGGCGGGCGTCTCGGTGGCACCGGGCATCGGCTTCGGCCCGGCCGGCGAGGGGTACGTCCGCATCGCGCTCATCGAGGACGAGCCGCGCATCCAGCTCGCCGCCGAGCGCATTGCCGCCTTCCTCGCGAAGGCCGCGAGCGAGCCGCGACCGCCGCACACGCCCATCCCGCGGCCGGTGGTGGATCGGGCATGAGCGACGAGCGGTTCCGCGCCAGCTTCCGCTGCGCCGAGGGGTGCGACTTCCGGGCGGAGCTGACGGAGGCGGTGTATCGATGTCCCCGCTGCCAGGGGCTGCTCGAGGTGGACCACGACATGGCGGCCCTCGCCGAGCGCTCCGCGGGGGAGTGGAAGGCGCTCTTCGACGCCCGCTTCCGCAAGGGGGCGTGGCCGCTCGGCTCGGGCGTGTGGGGCAAGAAGGAATGGGTCTACCCACAGCTCGCGCTCGAGAACGTCGTCTCGATGTACGAGGGCGGGAGCCCGCTCCTCAGGCTCGACCGCTATGCGCACGAGATCGGGCTCGACGACGTGTGGCTGAAGGAGTGCGGCGTCACGCACACCGGGTCCTTCAAGGACCTCGGGATGACGGTGCTCGTCTCCGCGGTGAAGGAGATGCGCGCGCGCGGCGTCCGCGTGGACGCGGTCGCCTGCGCCTCCACGGGCGACACGTCCGCGGCGCTCGCCGCCTACTGCGCCGCGGCGGGGATCCCGAGCGTGGTCCTCCTGCCGCGCGGGAAGATCTCGATCGCGCAGCTCGTCCAGCCCATCTCGAACGGCGCCCTCGTCCTCGAGCTCGACACCGACTTCGACGGCTGCATGAAGGTGGTCCAGGAGCTGTCGCGCGCGCCGGGCCTCTACCTCGCGAACTCGATGAACTCGCTCCGGATCGAGGGGCAGAAGACGATCTCGGTCGAGCTCGCCCAGCAGCTCGACTGGGAGGTGCCGGACTGGGTGATCATCCCGGGCGGCAACCTCGGCAACGCCGGCGCGGTGGGGCGCGGCTTCCTCATGATGAAGGAGCTCGGTCTCGTCTCGCGCCTGCCACGGCTGGTCGTGGCCCAGGCGGCGCAGGCGAACCCGCTCTTCCAGGCGGTGGCGGCGGTCGGCGGGAAGCCGACGCGTGACTTGAAGGTCGCTCCCGTGGTGGCGCGGCCGACGCTCGCCTCGGCCATCCAGATCGGCGCCCCGGTGTCCGCCAAGCGGGCGCTGCGCGCGCTGGAGGCGCTCGACGGGATCGTCGAGCAGGCGTCGGAGCAGGAGCTCTCGGACGCGGCGGCGCGCGCCGACCGCGCCGGCGCCTACGCGTGCCCGCACACCGGCGTGGCGCTCGCGGTGCTCGAGAAGCTCGCGGCGCGCGGCACCATCCGCCGGGGCGAGCGCGCGGTCGTCATCTCGACCGCGCACGGGCTCAAGTTCTCCGACTTCAAGGTGGGCTACCACGCGCGCACGCTCCCGGGTGTGCAGGCGAGGCTCACGAATCCCTCGGTCCAGGTCGCCGCGAACCTCGGGGCCGTGCAGGACGCCATCGCGAGGCGCTTCGGGAGGGCCGCCTGATGGCGAGCGTCCCCGCGCCCGGGCCGAGCGACGACCCGCGCGCCGAGCACGACGCGCTCGCCGACCAGCTCGCGGCGCGGCGCTCCATCGACATCGTCCGCCGCGGCGCGTACACGGGCTTCGCCGGCTTCATCGCGAGCGGGCTCGCCCTGAAGCTCGCCTACGACCGCTGGTTCTCGACGCGCGTCACCCGCTTCAGGGGGCCGCCCTTCTTCTTCTTCTCGGCGCTCGCGCTCGCAGCCATCCTCGTCGCGCTCGCGGTCTTCTTCTTCGTGCGCGCGCGGCGCATCATGCGCGAGGAGGACGTGGCGTTCGCGCGCATGAGCGAGCTCCGCCGGCGGCTGGAGCTCGATCCTTGAGGCTGCGATGACCCGCCGCCGGAGCCGGGGACGCTTCCTGGTGCTCGAGGGGCTCGACGGCGCGGGGACCACCACGCAGGCGCAGCGGCTCGCCGCGTGGATGCGCGCGCATGGCCACCGCGTGCACGTCACCGCCGAGCCGTCGAGCGGGCCCGTGGGCGCGCTCGTCCGGCAGGTGCTGACCCGCCGCATCGCGGGCGCGCCCGGCGCCGTGGATGCCTTCGACCCCGCCGCCCTGGCGCTCCTCTTCGCGGCGGATCGCCTGGACCACGTCGCCGCGGAGATCGCGCCGCGGCTGGCGGAGGGATGGGACGTCGTCTCGGACCGGTTCACGCTCTCCTCGCTCGCGTACCAGTCGCTGACGTGCGGTGACGCGCCCTGGGTGGAGGTCATCAATGGCCGCGCCCTCGCGCCCGATGCCACCCTCTTCCTCGAGGTGAGCCCGGGCACTGCGGTGCGCCGCCGGTTCGCGGCCTCCGGCAGCCGCGAGCTGTACGAGGTCCCTGCCTTCCAGCGGCGGGTGGCGCGCTCGTACCAGGATGGGATCGCGCGGCTGCGCCAGCTCGGGCAGCGGGTCGACGTCGTCGACGGCGAGCGGCCCGTCGAGGAGGTCACCACCGCGCTGGCCGGGAAGATCGGGCCGCTGCTGGCGCTCCGCTCCCGCGCGCGCTAATTCCCGGACGGCATGAAGACGCCCACCGCCGCCATCCTCGTCGTCGGGAACGAGGTCCTCACCGCCAAGGTGCAGGACGAGAACGGGCCCTACGCGGCGAAGCGCCTGCGGGCGCTGGGCGTGCAGCTCACGGCGCTGCTCACGCTCCCCGACCAGCTCGACGTGCTCGCGGAGGCGGTCGCCCGCGAGCGCACGCGGGTGGACTGGCTCTTCACGTCGGGCGGGGTCGGCCCCACCCACGACGACGTGACGCTCCTCGCGATCGCGCGCGCGCTGGGGCGCTCGCTGGCGCGGCACCCGGTGCTCGCCGACCACATCCGCGGCTGGCACCGGCGCCACGGCGCGGAGCCGCCGGAGGCCGCGCTCCGCATGGCGGACGTGCCGGAGGGGACGCGGCTCGCGGGCGATCCCGCCTATCCCGTCATGGTCGTCGAGAACGTGGTCATGCTGCCGGGCGTCCCGCAGTTCTTCCGCGCGCAGTTCGACGCCTTCACGGCGGTCCTCGACGCGCCGCCGTTCCGGCTCGCCTCCGTGTACCTCGGCATCGCCGAGGATCTCTTCGTCCAGGCGCTCGACCGCGTCGCGCGCGACCACGCCGACGTCGACATCGGCAGCTACCCGCGCTTCGACGACGCGGACCACCGGGTCAGGGTCACGTTCGAGGCGAAGGACGCCGCCCGCGTCGAGGCGGCGCTGCGTGCGTTCCTGGCCACGCTGCCCGACGGTGCCCTGCTGAGGCGCGAGGGCCCCTGAGCGCATTGCCTTCAGGCGATGGCCAGGTGCAGCCGCTGCCGGAGCCGGAGGTGCTCCTCGCTCGCCGTGAAGCAGAGGAGCTGCCCCAGGCCCGGGCTCGCGCGGACCGCCGCCGCCACGCCCGCGGCGTCCGGCGCCGTGGCGCCGCCTTCGCGCAGGAGGAGCCCGAGCGCGGCGGGGACGTCGAGGAGGAGCCCCACGCGGTCGGCGGTGGCGCCCAGGGCGGCACGCCAGCCGGCCACGTCCTGCGGACCCGCGCGCACGAGCGCGCGCACAGGCTCGTCGAGCGCCTTCCGGATCCTGCGCGGGAGCGCGCGCGCGACGGCCCGGACGAGCGCGTCGGACGGGTTCCCGAGCGCGGCGGAATCAGGCTCGACCTGCCGGACCACCGCCCCCATGAGGTCCCCCAGCGCGCCCGGCTCGAGGCGTGCGGCGAGGCCGGAGCGCGCGCGCAGGCGCGCCGCGGCGCGGGCGAGCAGGAAGCGCTGCTCCGGAACGGAGTGGCGCCGCGCCAGGTCGGCGCCGGCGCGCACCGCGGGCGGGTCGCCAGGCTCGAGCCAGAGCTCCGCGCCGTCGCCGGCGTGCCGCACCGGGAACGCCGCGATGGCGACGTTCCTGCAGAGCTCGGCGACGAGGCGCGACAGCGGCTGTGCGCCCTTCAGCTTCTCCCGTGTCGGCACCGGGAGCTCGACCGCCTCGGCGAGGGCGTCGCCCACGAGCGACAGGATCTCCGAGAGCCGCCCGCGATCGTCCGGGTGGCGCAGCGAGAGCCACTCGCCCGGGGCGAGCGCCTGGGAGCTGCTGGATGGCGCCTGCAGCGCGTTGTGGGCGTAGTAGGCACCGTCCGAGGCGGGATCCGACGCCATCAAGAAGCGCAGGACGCCCGCCACGACGAAGGCGCGATCGTGCGCGCGCCCGTCGTGGAACAGGTGGTAGAGCGCGCGCCAGCTCTCGATCCGCGCCGGATCCTCGGCCAGGAAACGGCGGTGCTCCTCGACCGCGAGCGCCGGATCGGTCGTCGCGTAGAGGTCGGCGAGCGCGATCCGCGCCTCCACGCTGCCGGGGTCGGCTTCGAGCGCCCGGCGCAGCTCGGCGACGGCGCGGCGCGTGTCCCCGAGCGCGCCCGCGAGCACCCGCGCGGAGCGCAGGTAGGCGCGCGCCCGCTCCGCGCCCGCAGGGGCCGCGGCGGCGACCGCGTCCAGCGCCGAGATGACGCCCGCGTGGTCGCCCGCGCCCTCCTCGAGGCGCGCGAGCCGTTCCAGCGCCGCCGCGTCGTCGGGGACGAGCTCGAGCGCGCGCCGGCACAGCTCCATCGCCGCCGCGCGGTCGTCGAACCCCTCGACGCGGACGTCGGCGAGCTCGAGGAGGTGCCGGCGCAGGGCGTCGGGCGCGAGCGAGGGCAGGGCGACGAGCCTTCGCAGCGCGTCCGCCGCCGCGGGCCAGTTCCGCGCGTCACGGTGGACCAGGGCCAGGCGCGCCAGCGCCTCGGCGTGCTCCGGTGCCGCTGCCAGGACCGCGTTGAGGTGGCTCATGGCGCGAGGCGCGTCGCGGAGCGGCCCCTCGTACAGCGCGGCCAGCTCGAGGTGGACCGGCGCGGCGATGGCCGGATCTCCCGCGAGCGCGAGGCAGGCCGACAGGTCGCAGGCGCCGTCGGCCGGCCGCCCCGCCTCCGCGAGGAGGCGGCCCCGCAGCAGGAGCGCAGGAGCGGACGCGGGCCGCGCCGCGAGCGCGCGGTCGAGGTCGGCGAGCGCCCGGTCGCGATCCGACAGCTTCTCGATCGCGACACGGGCGGCCGCCATCCAGGCGTCGGCCGCGCGCCCGGGGTCCGTCTCGGCGCGCGCCCGCAGCTCGCGGAGCTCGCACAGCTCCGCGTCGCTCCCCGACTGCTGCAGGAGGCCCGCCAGCCGGTCGGCGAGAGCGGCGTCCAGGGGATCGCGCTCGACGCCGCGGCGCCAGTCGGCCGCGGCGCCGGCCGGTTCGCCGAGGAGCGAGAGCGCCAGCTCGCCGGCCTCCGCGAACGCGGCCGCCGCGAGCGCGGGATCGCGCAGCGACGCGCCCTCGACCTGCAGCTGCTCGCGCACCTCGCGCCAGGCGCCAGTGCGCGCGTGCACGCGCCGAAGGCCGCGCAGCGCAGGGAGCGCACCCGGCGCGAGGCGCAGGCTCTCCTCGTACGCGATCCGCGCGCGACCGGCGTCGCCCGCGTCCTCCCATGCCTCGCCCTCCTGCTGCGCCCAGAGCGCCCGCCACGGAGCGCCGGGCTCGGCGGCGCGCCGCGCCGCGAGGAGCTCCGCCAGCGCGCCGTGGTCGCCGCTCCGCCGCAGGGCGGCCTCGGCGAGCGGACCCGCCACCGGATCGCTGGGCGCGAGCGCGGCGGCGCGCGCCAGGTCCGCGGCGCCGTCGCCGCCCTCCGCGACGCGGTCGAGCGCGGCGGCGACGAGGAGCTGCGCCGCGTCGCGAGGCTCGGCCGCGCGTGCCGCGAGCGCCTCGCGCGCCTCGGCCTGCGCCTTCGCGACCCGCGAGAGCAGGAGGAGCGCGCCGGCGTGCCCCGGCGCCTCCGCCAGCGCCGCGCGGCAGGCCTCCTCGGCGCCGGCCGCGTCGCCTGCGCGATCGGCGAGGAGCGCCGCGGCCCGGAGCAACGACGCGACGCGCGCCGGACCGCGCTCGTGATCCGCGTGCGCCCGGCGCAGGCTCGCGAGCTCGGCCCAGCGACCGCGCGCGGAGAGGATGCGGTCGAGCGCGCGCAGCGACGGCCCGGAGCCCGCCGCCGCGCGCAGCACCTCGGCGTGGACCTCGGCCGCGCGGTCGAGATCGCCGAGGCGCGTCTCCAGGATCTCAGCCACCTCCCCGAGCAGCGCCGCCTTGCGGTCGGGCGCAGCGCGGGCGGCGGCGTCCGCCGTCAGCACCTCGACGAGGCTCTCCCACTCGCCGTGCGCGCGGTAGAGCCGCGCCAGCGCCCGGAGCGCGCCGACATGCGAGGGGGACAAGGTCAGCACCTCGCGATGGGCGGCGATCGCCTCCCCCTCCTGGCCGAGGCGCTGCTCGAGGATCTCGCCGACGCGGAAGTGGAGGGCGGCCGCGCTCTCCGTCGAGAACGACGCCTCGGCCTCGGCGCGGCACATGGCCACGAGGTCGGTCCAGCGGCCGGCGCGCGCGTAGAGGCGCGCGATGGCCTTGCGCGAGTCGGACGTGATCGAGGCGAGCCGGTCGTGGAGCGCGACGACCTCGTCGAAGCGGCAGGCGCGCTCGCGGAGCGCGGCCAGGGCGCGCAGCGCCACGAGGTGGTCCGGCGCCAGCGCGAGGATGCGCTCGCAAGCGCCCGCCGCCGCCTCGAGATCGCCCAGCTGGTCCTCGTGGAGGCGTGCGAGCCGAAAGAGGACGGCCACGCGCTCCTCCGCGTCGGAGGTCGTGGCGAGGTCGCTCTCCAGCAGGCCCGCCAGCGCCTCGTGCGCGCCGATTCGCTCGTACAGCCGCTCGAGCGCCTGGTGCGCGGGCAGGAGCGTCGGCTCGAGCGCGAGCGCCTCCGCGTAGAGGTCGATCGCCTCCGGCACCCGGCCGAGCCGCTCCTCCAGGACCTCGGCCGCCTTGAAGCAGCGGTGGGCCCGCTCGCGCGCGTCGGGTGCGGCGGCCCGTTCGGCGAGGAAGGTCTCGAGGAGCCGCCCCCAGTCGCTGGCGCGCGCGTGCAGGCGGCCGAGCGCGGCGAGCGCGCCCGCAGATCTCGGCGAGGCGGAGCTGGCCGAGGACGAGCTCGGCGGGATCGTCGTCGGTGGAGGCCGCCGCGGCGCGAGCGCGCAGCGCCTCCGCCGTCGCGTCCCAGTCGCCGCGCGCCTCGTGCAGCCGGGCCAGCGCGTCGAGCACCACCGGATCGCCGCCGCCGCGCTCGCGCGCGCCGACGAGCGCCGCGCCCGCGTCCGCGGCTCGGTCGAGCCGCTCGTCGAGGAGCCGCGCCAGGGCGCAGAGGGCGAGGCCGGCGTCGCGCGCCGGGACGCGCTCGTCGGCGCCTTCCGCGGCGAGCACGCGCGCGAGCGCCTCGAGGCGCTGCTCGCGCTCGGCGTGGCGGCGTGCCGCCGCGCGAACCACCGCGTCCGCGGGCGCGAGGTCGAAGGCGCGGAGCGCGAGATCGGCGGCCCGGGCGGACCGGCCGAGGCGATCCTCCTCCACGCCCGCGGCGGCCAGGAGGCACGCCGCGGCGAGGCCGGGCTCGCCGGCGCCGTCGCCGAGGCGCTCGAGCGCGCGCGCGAGGTCCTCGTCGCGCCCCTCCCTCGCCGCCACCACCGCCTCGTGCTCGGCGAGCGCGAGGCTCGAGGGGTTCGCCGCGGCGGCGGCCGCCAGGGCCGCGCGCGCGTCGTCCGCGCGGCCGGGCGCGTCCCCGAGCAGGCGGGCGCGGACGAGGTGGAGCGCGGCCGCGTCGCAGGGGTCCTGCGCCTCGGCCGCCAGCGCGGAGAGGAGCTCGCCCTCGAGCGCCGCGTCGCCCAGCGCGCGCGCCATGCGCCAGGCGGAGGTGAGGTTCGGGACGAAATGGCCGTCCGCCGCAGCCGCGCTCCGGTAGTCGGCGAGCGCTCCGCGCGGGTTTTCGAGGCGCGCCTCGTGGATGCGCCCCGCCTCGTGGAGGAGGCGCGCCGCCGCCGGACCGTCGCCCAGCGCGCGCGCCTCGCGCTCGTAGAGCGCGGCGAGCGCCGCCCAGTCCATGGCGTCGCCCGGCACCGCCGGCAGCTGCTCGATGCGCGCCTGGAGCTGCTCCGCGATGGAGTCGGCGCCCGGCCGCGCGCCCTCGAGTGGCGCGGTCTGGGAGACTTCGGCACTCGCCGGCTGCGCCATGCGTCTCTCTGCCTTAAAGGCCCGGAACTGCGCTGAAATCTGCCACGCCCCCGAGCGGGGGACAAGACGACGAACGTAGGCTAAGAGTGAAGCAAGGGCTACAGCTCGAAGCGATCGATCTCGCCGCGCTGCTTCAGGATCTCGAGGGCGCCCTTCGTGATCTTCTCCTTGTCCTCGCCCTGCAGCTTCACCACGAGCGGCGCGATCGACCGCTCACCCTTCCGCGAAGGTGGCGGCGGCACGACGGCGACGGCCCAGCTGTCGCCGAGGTCCTTGTCCACCGTCACCTGACACTCGACGGCTCCGATGAACGCTCTCGCCATGCTTGGTCCTTCCTCCGTTTTGGGTGTGAAGGCGGCGGCAATGTAGCGTAAAAGCCGCTCCATGAGAACGCGTGTCCTGTTCGCCGCCGCCCTCGTCGCCTGCTCGGGCGCGCGCTCGCGCACGCCCCGCGGCGAGCCCGTGCTCTCGTTCGAGGGCAAGGTCGAGCACGGACCGTACGGCTTCGGGAAGGACGACCTCCCCCGCTTGCCGCGGCGCGGCTTCAAGGCGGTCGCGCCGATGACGGGGAAGAGCGCGAGCTTCGAGGGTGTCGCCGTGGCGCCCATCCTCGCCGACGTGGTCGAGGTGAGGAAGGACGCCGACACCGCCATCTTCCACGGGCGGGGCGGCTATGCCGTGCCGGTCCCGGTCTCGGCCCTGCGTCAGATCAAGCCCGTGCTGGCCGACAAGGTGGACGGGATCGCGGTCGGCGAGTGGCGCGAGGGCGCGGCGCCGCTCCAGCTCGCCTGGCCGAACGTCGACCAGCCCGGCATCGAAAGCGATCCGCGCGCCCGCTGGTGGTGGGTCGGCGGCGTGACGAAGGTCGAGATGCAGAGCTGGGTCGGGACGTACGGCAAGGCGCTCCGCGTCCCGCCCGGCGCGAGCGACGACGCCCGCCTGGGCGCGGACGCGATCTCCGTCTCGTGCATCGGCTGCCATCGCGTGCGCGGCGTGGGTGGGACGCGCGGGCCCGAGCTGAAGGACGGCGGCGCGCGCGATCCGCAGGCTTTCGCCGCGATGCTGCGCGACCACCTCGGGAGGACCTCGGGGATGGACGTCCCCGAGACGAGCCCGGCCGCGGCGCGCCAGATCGCCGCGTTCCTGCGCGCGCTCGAGATCGCGGGCACCAGGCCGGAGGAGGAGATCCAGCCGCCGGAGCCCCCGCCGCCGCTCCCTCCGCCGGTGCCGGGCGTTCGGCCCGGCGGATACTGAATTTAAGGCCCTCCATCGAGCTCGATTCGAGGCGGTCGCGCCTCGAGGTGGGAGACGGCGCCGTCGCGCCAGCGGCGCGCCGCGTCGGCGGCGTTGACGAGGTCGCGACGCAGCGGCGCGAGCGCCAGGCCCGCGAGGCCATCGGGCAGAGGCGAGAGCTTCTCCAGCGCGGCGTCGAAGAGCTTGAGCGCGCCGCTGGGCCGCGCGTCTCGCAGCGCCTTCACGAACCCGGCCGCGACCTGGATGAGCGCCTGCAGGAGCACACGAACGTCGCCCGACTCCTCGAGCCAGGCCTCCTCCCAGACCTCGTGCGCCTCGAAGTAGCGTCCCGCCAGGTAGAGCTCGCGGCCGCGGAGGAGCGCGAGCTGGGTGGCGGGTCGCAGCTCGGAACGCAGGGAGGACCGCCGTCTCGATCGGCTGACGCCTCGACCCGCTCGCGTGGGATGACCCCATCGAGCCTTTTTCACGATGCGCGTCAGGATGGCCGTCAGATAGCCCAGATGTAGCCGATGCGCACGCCGACCAGGTCGGCGATCTGCTTCGCGACGCCACGTCCGTCGCGGCCGGCCACCCAGCGCGGCACGACGACGTGGAACTCGCCGCGGGTGAGCTCGGCGGCGCTGGCGAAGAGCTGCCACCGGCTCGCCAGCTCCTCGAGCGTGAGCGAGCCCTGCGCCGCCACCACGTCGAGGAAGATCGGCCGCGGCGACTGGCAGAAGAGGCTGGGCCGGTGATCCTTCATGGCGCCGTGGATGACCTCGGGCGCCTCCCACCCCGGCAGGTCGGCGCGGATGCCGCCGTACCCCGCGAGCGGCAGCGCCTCGGCCATGAGCCGGATCGCACCCTCGCGGCTGAGCCCGCGGCGCGTGCCGCTCTCGAGGTCGAGGACCTCGCCCTGGCCTTCCTCGATCATGCACTAGAACCATGCGCCCACCCAGGGCGATGCGCACCCCCGGGGGCGCCCGCCCGCCTGCCAGCACCCCGTCGCCGAACGGAGCGGCATCCGGTGCGCCGCGCCCGCGATGACGCACCCATGACATCCGGAAAGCATCCTCTCGCGCCGATGCTGGTGGACGAGGAGAGCACAGCGATGGCGAAGCTGGGAAGGACCCGTCACCCCGACCGGATCGACTGGGTGAAGTCGATCCCGTTCCTCGGCGTCCACGCGGTGGCGCTCGGGACGATCGTGCTGGGGCGTTTCTCGTGGGCGCTGCTCGCTCTCGCGCTGGCGAGCTACTCACTCCGCATGTTCGGGATCACCGCCGGCTATCACCGGTATCTCTCGCATCGCTCGTTCCGCACCGGGCGGGTCTTCCAGTTCTTGCTGGCGCTCCTCGGCACGACGGCGACGCAGAAGGGGCCGCTCTGGTGGGCCGGCCACCACCGCGATCACCACCGCTTCTCGGATCAGCCCGAGGACGTCCACTCTCCCGTGCAGCGCGGCTTCTGGTGGAGCCACGTCGGGTGGATCATGTCGCGGCGCTACGAGGCGACGAAGCTGGACCGGGTCCGCGACCTCGCGCGCTACCCCGAGCTTCGCTGGCTCGACCGCTGGCACATCGTGCCGGCGATCGCCTACGCCACGGCCTTCTGGGCGGTGGGCGGCGTGCCCGCCCTGCTGTGGGGCTACTTCGTCTCGACGGTCCTGCTGTGGCACGGGACCTTCCTCGTGAACTCGCTCGCCCACGTCGTCGGGCGGCGCCGCTACGGGACGGCGGACGCGTCGCGCAACAGCCTCGCCATCGCGCTCGCGACGATGGGCGAGGGCTGGCACAACAACCACCATCACTATCAGTCCACGGCGAACCAGGGCTGGTTCTGGTGGGAGGTGGACGTCACGTACTACGCGCTCCGCGCGCTCGCCGCGCTCGGGATCGTGAGCGACCTGCGCACCCCCCCGCCGGCCGTCCGCGACTCGTTCCGGCGCCCCGCCGGAGCGGACGCTGCGGCGGCGGGCGACGTCGCGCCGAGCCCGGGCGCCTGACCCGAATCGAGCACGGCGGGTCCGCGCGCGACGGGCTAGACTCCCGGCTCCAGCGAGGAGGCTGCCGTGGACGCGCGCGAGCTCTGGGATCGCTACAAGCAGCAGGTCTGCGACGTGCCGCCGCTCGGGCTCTCCGTCGACCCGAGCCGGATGCGCTTCGCGGCCGACTTCCTCGACCGCACCGCGCCGGCGATGGCGGACGCCTTCCGCGCGATGGACGCGCTCGAGGCGGGGGCGATCGCGAACCCGGACGAGCGGCGGATGGTCGGGCACTACTGGCTACGCGACCCGGCCCGCGCCCCCTCGCCCGAGATCCGGCGCGACATCGAGGAGGTCGCCCGCAGGGTGGACGCGTTCGCGGCCGACGTCCACGCCGGCAGGGTCCGGCCTCCCGCTGCGCCGCGCTTCACCCAGCTGCTCTGCATCGGCATAGGGGGCTCGGCGCTCGGACCGATGTTCGTCGCGGACGCGCTCGGCGATCCGGCGCGCGATCGGCTCGCGCCGCACTTCCTCGACAACACCGACCCGGATGGCTTCGGCCGCGTGCTCGGCGCGCTGCACGGGAAGCTCGCTGAGACGCTGGTCGTGGTGACCTCGAAGAGCGGCGGCACGCCCGAGACGCGCAACGGCATGCTGGCGGCGGAGGCCGCGCTGCGCGGCGCGGGCCTGGAGCTCGCCAGGCACGCGGTCGCCATCACGCAGCAGGGCTCGCGCATGGACGAGGTGGCCGTGCGCGAGGGCTGGCTGGCGCGGTTCCCGATGTGGGACTGGGTCGGCGGTCGCACCAGCGAGACCTCGGCGGTGGGTCTCCTGCCGGCGGCGCTGCAGGGGGTGAACGTCGCTGCCCTCCTCGAGGGCGCCCGCCTGTGCGACGCCGCGACGCGCGTCCACGACGCGCGGCGGAACCCCGCGGCGCTCCTCGCCCTCGCGTGGCTGCACGCGACGGGCGGCAAGGGCGGCCGTTCCATGGTCGTCCTCCCGTACAAGGACCGGCTGCTGCTCTTCAGCCGATACCTGCAGCAGCTCGTGATGGAGTCGCTCGGGAAGCGCCTCGACCTGGAGGGCCGCCGCGTCGATCAGGGGATCGCGGTGTACGGCAACAAGGGGTCGACCGACCAGCACGCGTACGTCCAGCAGCTCCGGGACGGCGCGAACGACTTCTTCGCGGTGTTCGTGCGCGTGCTGGAGAGCGGGGGGACGCCGCTCGAGGTCGAGCCGGGCGTCACCCCGGGTGACTACCTGCACGGCTTCCTCCTCGGGACGCGCGCCGCGCTCTTCGACAACGATCGCGAGTCGGTGACGATCACGGTCCGGCGCGCCGACGCGCGCACCGTCGGCGCTCTCATCGCCCTCTTCGAGCGCGCGGTGGGCCTCTATGCGTCGCTCGTCGGGATCAACGCCTACCACCAGCCCGGCGTCGAGGCCGGCAAGAAGGCGGCCGCGACCATCCTCGCGCTGCAGGCGCGGGTGACGGCGGCCCTCTCGGCGACAGCGCGCACCGCGGACGAGCTCGCGGGGGCGCTCGGAGAGGCGGACGCCGAGACGGTGTACCACCTGCTCGAGCACCTCGCGGCGAACGGCCGGGCGCACCGCCAGGGCGAGGGCCCGGCGGCGCGCTTCGCACTCGTCATCTAAAGGTAGACGGACCGGCGCGCGGCGACGTCGTCGTCGAGCATCTGCTGGAGCGAGGCGCGCGTGCGCTCGGTGAGCTCGAGCACGCGCGCCTGATCCTCGGCCGCCTCGGCGCCGGCGGCGCGCGTGTCGAGCGGCTCGCCGAAGCGGATGGACCAGCGCGACGGGAGCGGCAGGAGCCCGAGCGGCGCGAAGGGGAGGGCCGGCGCGGAGAGCGGGAAGGGGAGCCCGAGGCGATCCGACAGCCAGCCCTCGCGCGCGAAGGGCGCGCTCGTCTCCTCGCTGCCGACGATCGCGCACGGCACGATGGGGGCGCCGGTGCGGAGCGCGAGCTTTGCGAACCCGCCGCGCCCGAACCGCTCCACGCGATAGCGCTGCGGCCATGGCCGCGTGCCGCTGCGGCTCCCCTCGGGAAAGACGGCCACGGCGACGCCACCGCGCAGGAGGCGCAGCGCGTTCTCCGGCGTGGCCTGGACCGCCCCGAGGCGCGCCAGGACGCCGCCCGCGACCGGGATCCCGAGCGCGTGGTCGTCGAGGAGCGGGCGCAGGTCGCGCCGCGCGGGGTGATCGCGGCGCAGCGCGACGCCCAGCATGAGCGCGTCCCATGCCAGCGCGCCCCCGTGGTTGGCGACCAGCACGACCGGGCCGTCCGCCGGGACGTGGTCGATCTCGCGGGTCTCGACGCGCCACCACGAGGTGAAGAGGAAGTCGAGCACCGGGGTGGCGCGCGCGACGAGCTCGCGATCCCTGCCCGAGGCGTCGAGGTCCGCGCCGGCAAAGAGCGCCCGCAGCGAAGCGAGGCCGGCGAGCCGCTCGCGCAGCGCCGGGACGAGACCGGAGACGAGATGGAGGAGCTCCTTCGCGTGCTGCCCCGAGGCCTCCTGCCGCGCGAGCTCGCCGAGGCGAGCGGCGGCGCTGGTCGCGCTCGCGGCCGCCGAGTCGACCCGCTGCTCGAGCGCGGCGAGCCGCTCGCGCAAGGCGCTGGCCGTGGACTCCAGCCTCTGGCTCCGGGTGGTCGAGGTCGGAGTCGCGGTCGAGGCCGGACTCGCCGCGTGGATGGCCGACGCGGCCGCCCGCACCGCCGCCCCGCGCTCGAACGGATCGTTCCCGAGCACGGGCTTCGGCACGGATCGCGCCTTCGCTCCCTTGCGCCGCGTCCTCTTCCTGGGCTGCTCCCTTGCCGCCATGCGTGGCCCTATACCGGCCCGCGCGCAGCGCGTCAAACGGGCAATGGAGGCGAGCCGCCCGCGTCGGCAGCGCATGGTAGAAGACGTGCGTGCCGCGCATCCACGTCCTCCCGCCCGGGCTCGTGAACCAGATCGCTGCCGGAGAGGTCGTCGAGCGGCCCGCCTCGGTCGTGAAGGAGCTCGTCGAGAACGCGCTCGACGCGGGTGCCCGCCAGATCCAGGTCGACGTCGAGGAGGGTGGCCTCGCGCTCGTGCGGGTCGCCGACGACGGGTGCGGGATGGACGGCGATGACGCGCTGCTCGCGCTGGAGCGGCACGCCACGTCCAAGCTGAAGGACGCCGCCGGGCTGACCGCCATCGCCACGATGGGGTTTCGAGGCGAGGCGCTCCCCGCCATCGCGTCGGTCTCGCGCATGCGCATCGACACCGCGGACGGCGGCGCCGGCGCGGCGGGGACGCGCCTCGTCCTCGAGGGCGGCCGCGTGGTCGAGCACGGGCCGGTGGCGCGCCCGAGGGGAACGACGATCGAGGTCCGCGATCTCTTCTTCAACACGCCTGCGCGACGCAAGTTCATGCGCGCCGCCGCGACCGAGGCGGGCCACGCGAGCGAGACGGTGATCCGGCTCGCGCTCGCGCACCCCGAGGTCGGGTTCACGCTCCGCTCCGCGGGCCGGCTTGCGCTGGCCTCGCCCGCGTCGGCGGCGCTGCGCGATCGGGCCGCTGCCGCCCTCGGGCGGGCAGCGGCGGGGCACCTCCTGCCCATCGCCGGATCGCGCGGCGACGTGCGCGTCCGCGGCCTCGCCACCGCCCCCGACCACTCCGAGGCGACCGGGCGAGCCGTCTACCTCTTCGTGAACGGCCGGTACGTGCGCGATCGCGGCGCGGCGCACGCGGTCCTGCGCGCCTACGCCGGGACGCTCCCGCAGGGCCGCTTCCCGGCCGCCGTGCTCTTCGTCGAGCTGCCGCTCGAGCGCGTGGACGTGAACGTCCACCCGCAGAAGCTCGAGGTTCGCTTCGCCGACGCGCGATCCGTCTACGACGCGCTCTTCCACGCCGTCGCGGAGTCGCTCCGGACGGCGCCCTGGCTCCGGCACCGGCCCCTGACGGACGTCGCCGACACCGGCGACGGGGCTCCCGGCGGCGCTGTCGCGGTGCCGGTCGCGGGCGAGGAGGTGGCGGCGATCCTCGCCGAGGCGCGCGAGCTCCACGGCGGCGTGCCGCCCGGCCTCGCGCCCCTGCCGGGCGCGAACGCGACGTTCGCGTTCCCGCTGCCGGCGGCCGGCGGCGACGGGACGGCCGCCGCGCCGCGCGCGCCCGGCTACTTCGGAGCGCTGCGGTACGTCGGCCAGCACGCGCGCACGTACCTCCTCTGTGAGGCGCCCGGAGGAGCGCTCGTCGTCGTCGATCAGCACGCCAGCCACGAGCGCCTGCTCTTCCATCGGCTCAGGGAGGCCTGGCGGGCCCGAAAGCTCGCGATCCAGCCGCTCCTCCTGCCGCAGATCGTGACGCTTCCTCCGGGCCCGGCCCGGGCGCTGGAGGGGGGGATCGACGAGCTGCGGGCCGTCGGCCTCGACGTGGAGCCGTTCGGTGGCGACGCGTTCGCGGTGAAGGGCGCGCCCGCCGCCCTGGGGGGCGCCGACCTCACCCGGCTCCTCGGCGACCTGGCGCAGCAGCTCGAGCAGATGGAGCGCGGCAGCGCGGTCGAGGAGGCGGTCCACGATCTCCTCGCGACGATGGCGTGCCACAGCGCGGTGCGCGCGAACCAGGACCTCGGCCCGGAGGAGGCGCGCGCCCTCCTCGACGGCCTCGACGCGATCGACTTCAAGGGGCGGTGCCCGCACGGCCGACCGGTGGTCTTCGAGCTGCCGCTCCACGACCTGGAGCGGCGAGTCGGCCGTCGGTGACGTGGGCGGTCAGTGACACTGTCACGTGACGTCACCGGTCCGAGGCAGGCGTTGCAGGGTTCCCGACGACTGCAGATCAGGCGAGCGCCAGGATTGCGAGCGCTTGGGTAAGGCTCCCGGTGGCGAGTCCGAGATGAGCGAGCACGGAAGCGACTTGCCGCCGAGAGCCCCCCAAAAAAAAGAAGCGCAACGAGCAGGTCTTGAGAGGTGCGGGGGGGTCCCCTCGACGACCGCGTTGCGCTTCGGGGTGTTACTCAAGCAAGCGAAGGGCCACCCGCCAGGGGACCATGTTTCCCTCGTCCTTACCGGGCCGTGGGCAAACCTGTGCACCGGATCGGCAGCCCAGGAGCATTTCAGTCCTGAATTTGAAATTTCAATTATGAAACGGAAACCCCGATGTGCCGCGCCGGCTGTAATTAGGAAAGGAAGCAGGCGGTCGTTTCGACATCCTGCCGCGGTGCGTAGCACGCCGGTGCCTGCAAGGTGGCTCGAGGCCGGTAGAAACCGGTGCATGTTCTCGGCATCAGAGATGCAGTAAGAGCGGGTGTGCAGGGAACCATCACAAGTCGGGACGTCATCCGGCACTCCTTCACGATCCTGCGGCTCTGGGGGCCCGGGTGCTACGTGAGGTGCCTGCGAGCGATCGTCTCTCGCCGCGCCTGCACGTTCCTCGAGGTCATCTCCACCCGCAGCTGAGCGGGTTGGCCCTCCGCCGTCGCGGCGGGGGGCGTGCGGCTGATTTTCACCCCCCCACCGGCCAGCGTTGTGCCAGAGTCGCGCGCGTGAGCCCTCGCGATCCGCGCCTGCGCCCGTACCGCGCCGCGCTCTGGGTCGTGTACTTCGGCGTCGTCCTCCTGGGAATGGCGCTCGTCTCGGTGAGCGTGGCGCGCAGCCTGCGCGGCCCCTCCCGGCCGGCCACGACCGCCGGCCCGCTCCCGACCCGCGCCGCGCTCCGCGTTTGCCTGGCCGATCTCGAGCTGCTCTACCGCGAGCAGAACCAGCGCGCGTGGGCGCTCGGGACCGAGTTCGAGGGACCGGACCCGTTCGCCACCTGGAACGCCTGGTCCCATGAATGGGAGCGGAAGGTGGAGGACCTCACCGACCGATGCCGCCTCGACGACGCCTCCGGCGAGGACGCGGCGGCGCGCGCCGAGCTGGCCGCGGCGCGCGACGCGTTGCGCGCGCTGCACCGGGCCTACGCTGCCCAGGTGAACCGCTTCGCCCAGGAGGAGGGGCAGCTCGCGCAGGCAGCGGCGGAGGCGCTCGCGCACGCGCGCGAGGAGGTCGGGAAGGCGCGGTAGCTCAGTTGGCGCAGCGGCTGCTGGTCGGGTCGAACTCGAAGACCCAGCGGAAGACCTGCGTCTCGAACCCATCCTGAGCGCTCCGGTTGGGAAGCGGCGCCGTCGGATCATTCAGGGAGCGGAACGCGTTCGAGACCACCACCTCGACGACGTGCACGGGCGCGGTCGTGTCATAGGAGCCGGGGCTGAACGCGTAGGGATCGAGCGGGCGACGCGTGTCGCCGAGGTCCGCGGACTGCGGCGGAAGGTCGAGCTTCTGGAGCCCGGTGCTGGAGGGGACGTCCGCGCGGTAATCGACGAACCAGCGCGCCTCCACGGTGTCGTTCGTGTTCGGATCGTCGACGGTGGCGCTCAGCACGAAGTGCGGGCCGGAGGGCCCGCAGTCCGTCGCCATGCGGATGAGCGCCTCGGAAGGCGAGACGGAGTCGACCACGATGCGAGGCGGCGTCACCGCCCCACCGT